>JGI20214J51650_10000575_pt1 | contig 22986 bp, 14 predicted proteins | sample WetSurMetagenome_FD_51650 | JGI IMG/M metagenome (IMG submission 51650) | reverse complement strand
GCGCTGGCATCGGCTCCGCCGGAGGTCGTCTGGCTCTCCAGGGACCTCGGCGGGACATCCCCGGTCAGGACCGCGGAAACCCCCCTCGGCCCCCATGCGATNCAGGGNCCGATGCGCGACCTGTCGCTGCTGTCTTCGGCNATCTCCTCCGGATCGGGAGCGGAGCTGACGGCCTCCTGCAGGTGGCTGGCCGCGTTCGAGCCTGCGGAGATGGACGAGGCGCTCGGGCTCCTGTCGACGAGATACCCGGGGAGCGGATCGCCCCGGGCGCTGCTGGAGGTCGCTGCGCGCATCCAGCCGCCCGGACCCTCCGAGGAGGCCGATGCCCTTCAGGCGCTCCTGTGGATCCTCGTTTCCGCGGGGGCCGCCGGGAGGCGCGCGAGGTGGTTCAGGCTGCTGGCCTGCTCGGAGGTCTCCTGGCGGGAGGGCTCGAGGAGAAGGGTCCTCCCGGTGTGCACGGGAACCGTGACCTGCGCCAGGTGGGAGTGTGGAGATGGCAGCCCCTGCGACTCTCCGTCGGAGCCGGCGGGTCGGTCGGGGTGCGGGCCGGGCCTGTGCAGGGGAGCTTCGGGAATCGATGCGGCAGGGTTCAGGAGGCTCTCGATCCTCTCCTCCGGGATAGGAGAGATGCTGCGCCGGGGGATGGACATGCGCGTCGTGCCGGCCTCAACGGCCTTGCCGCTGCATCGCGCTGCTCTGGCGAAGATCTACGAGCGCCTGAGGATCGGCGAAGCTCAGCAGTCCTCCTCGTCGGAGTCCTCTCCTTCGCCGGGCCCGCCGCGGGGATCGGCGAGCTCCTCTATGTCCTCTCCCTCGTCGTCGTGCCAGGACCAGGCGTCGTCGGGACCGGAGAACCCGTCCTCCGAAGAGGCCCTCTCCCCGTCATCACGTTCGCCCTCGTCCTCGTCCTCGTCATAGTCGTCATCCCCTTCGCGATCCTCGTCGTAGTCATCGTCGCGGTCGTCGTCGGGGAGGTCGTCGTCGTCCCAGGCCATCGGTCCCCCTTCGTGTCTCCGTTTCCAGAGGCGGGGAATATCCTCAAGGCCCGGGAATGGTCAAGGCATTTTCCGCTCTGTGCGCGACGATCCCGTCGAGGTATGCCCCGAGCCTTCGGCAGCCCAGCCGCATGTCGAAGATCGAGGCCACGGCCTGCATGTCCCGGGCGACCTTCAAGGTGCCCGCGAGCCAGTCGTCCTCCATCCGCTCCAGGGTCTCAGCTATCGCTTCGGGCGCTGGATCGGCGACATATCCCGCATCCAGAGCCNGGACCGTCCGGGTGAGATCGCCACTCTGCGCAACCGCGAGGATCGGCCTGCGGGCGAGCAGGTACTCGGCCAGCTTGGAGGGGCTCTTCACCTCCGACCCCGGCAGAGGAGGGATCATCGCCAGGAGGGCGTCCGCCTTCCCCTGGGCGGTGAGCGCCTCCTGATAGGAGACCTTGCCGGTGACCTCCACCCGGTCCTCCAGGCCCAGGGCTCCGGGGAGCCCTGCGTGCTGNGCGCGGATCTCCCCGACTATCCTCAGGAAGAGGCGGCTCCCGGGGCGGCGGTCGAGGTACAGGCGCATGCCCCGGAGGAAGGGCTCCGGAGTCTGGGTCCCCATGAAGAAGCCGGTGTAGGTCAGGGTCAGCCTGTCACCGCGTCCCGGGGAAGGGTCGCCGGCCGGTCCCTGCAGAAACGGGTCGTAGCCGTTCGCGAGATGGAACAGCGGGGGGCAGGCATCCCCGTAGGTTCGCCGGAAGTACTCCGAGGACCCTTCGGACGTCGTGAAGATCCCGTCCGCGTCNAGGACCACCTTCGCCTCCATGCGCGCCTGTCGCCTCTTCGAGAAGGCCGACACGTACTGCCACTCGTTCAGGGAGTCGTAGAGCCAGAGATCTCCGAAATGCGCGATCCAGGGCAGGCCGGTCCTGTGCGCGGCCTTCATGGCGGCGAGGTGGCATGTATGAGGGGGACCGAAGGACATGATGAGGGAGGCCTTCTCGCGTACGGCCGCCTCGGCCGCCGCTGCCGCAGCCTTCCGCGCCCAGACGACCGTCTTGTCCGGGATCATCACATACAGCCTGAGGAAGCTCCGCAGGAGCTTGACAGGGGAGGGCATCCTCCGGCGGCCTCCGGGCACCAGAGGCCGCGCAACCGGCCCGGAGATCCGGGCTAGGGGGTCGGAGATCCTGACCGCCGAGTTCCTGACCTCCTCGGGGAGCCTGTCCAGGAGAGTCGGATCCACCGGCATGCCCGCCGGATTCGAGGCGGAGACCGGGACCATCCTCCAGCCGCCCTCGGGGAGGCATCGGGAAAGCGCGATGCACCTGGGAGCCGATCCCGTCGAGACCGGGGGAAAGCTGTAGGCGACGAAGACGAGGCTCCTCAGCCCGGTCACTCCNCGCCGCCGCCTTCCGCGGGCGAGGATGCGGCGGCCCAGGCAGCNTCGAGACCGTCCACATACTTCGCGACCGAGTATCCCTCGATCACNGTCCTCCTGGCTTCGGACCCGAGCCTTGCCGCCCTCTCCGGGTCGTCGAGCAGAAGGCATGCGAAATCGGCGAGGGCCCTGGAATCGCCCGGACGGATGAGCAGTCCGCTCCTGTCCTGCTCGACCAGCTCGGGGATGCCGGACACGCGGGAGGATATGACCGGCATTCCCATGCCCATGGCCTCCATCAGCGCGACCGGTATGCCGTCGCGGTCGCCGTTCGCCGCTTCCATGCAGGGCAGGACGAACANGGNGGCATGNGANGTCTCCTCCAGGAGCTCCTCGGGCCGCAGCGCCCCGCGCATCTCGACGCGCCCCCGGAGGCCACGCCTGGAGATCAGGGATCGGTATCTCTCCAGCAGTGAACCATCCGTGTCGGCCCCTGCTATGACGCACTTCCAGTCGGAACGCCNCGAGGCGAGGATCTCGCAGGCCTCGACCAGGACGGGGAGNCCCTTCTTCTCGGCCAGCCCGCTCGCGGTGCAGTAGATGACGGGCCTCCCTCCGGAGGGGGTCCAGCGCGGCAGCCTGGAGACGTCGATCCCGAGATGGGTCACGGTCATGTCTCCTGCGAGGCCGGGCCCCCAGCGCTCGGCGATGAAGGACCTGTTGAAGCGGGAGATCGTGAGCGCCGGCCTGGCGGACTCCAGGAGCAGGCGGACATGGTCGGGCCGCGCAGGCACGAAGATGTCGGCGGCGTGGACGGTCAGGCTGAAGGGAACGCCGAGCAGCCTGGAAGCCCACAAGGCCGTGCTGGCTGCATCCCAGGCGAAATGCGAGTGGATCCTGCCGGGGGGGGCCGATGAAAGCCGGCCCGCCAGCTCCGCCCCGCAGAGGAAGTGCCTCAGGCTCCGCGCCGCTATGGCGTCGAACACGAGGGAGAGGAACCTGCCCGGCCTCCTGCGGAAGATGCCTCCGAGCTTCGCCGCCGCTGCGAATGGCAGGAGGAGGACGGGCACATGCATCCATGACGCCCCGGCCTCCGGCCCCCACTCCACGCCGGGGGGCAGGTCGAGACCCGTGATGGACTCCCAGAGCTGGTTGCGGCCCTGCATCGAGAGCGTGACCGTCCAGCCGCGCCTGCCCAGTTCCGCGATCTCCTCCAGGACGTAGGTGGGCAGGAAGCCGAGCACATAGTGCAGTCTACCGTTGCCGTCGGCGCTCAGAGCCTTCCCCCTTCCCGAGGCTGTCGTACAGGGCCTCCAGCACCCTGGCCTGCGCGGGCCAGGTATGCNTCGCGGACGCCGCTCGGGCCTTCTCCGCCATGGCCTTCCTGCCTTCGGAGTCGGAGGNCATCCNGTCGATGCCCCGNGCGATCGACGAGGGATCCTCGGGATCGACGAGCAGACCGCATCCCTCCTCGTCGAGCACCCGGGCGATCTCCGGGAGATCGCTCGCGATGATGGGCACCCCGGCGTTCATATACTCGTATAGCTTGTTGGGGAGCGAGTAGTAGTGATTGAGGCAGGTGTTGCGGAACAGGATCAGGCCTGCATCGGCTCCGGCGGTGTACCGGGGGAGATCCTCGGACCTGACCGGGGGCAGCAGGGTCACGATGCCTGAGAGGTCGGGGGCGGAGGCCATCTCCGGGATCCGTCCGCCTGTGGCGTCATGCCCGAGCAGGACGATCCGCAGATTCCTCCCGCGCAGGAGCCTGGCGGCCTCCAGCAGCTCCTCGAGGCCTCTCTCGCCGGCCAGCACTCCCTGGTAGAGGACGACCGGCGTGCCTTCAGGGGCTCCGCAGGCGCTCCTCAGGAGACCGTCGGCCTCCACAGCCCCGGGCTCGGGGCAGTTCTCCACTATCCAGGGCTCCCTCATGCGGGGGTACATCCGTCTCATCACCTCCCCCCTGCCAGGGGTGACGGCTATCACTGCATCCGCCGCGCCTATCAGGAGCCGCTCGGTCAGACGGTCCCTGAGGCGCCCGAGGGCGGACGTCTCGCGGAGATGCTTCACGGATCCCAGCCAGAGCTCGTGGGAGTCGTAGACCAGGCGCGCCCTGCAGAGCCTGGAGGCGGCCCACGAGATGAGCAGGGTATCGAGGTCGTTGGCATGATAGATGTCGGCCCGGGCCGAGACGGCCGCCGAGAACAGCTTGATCTCGTACATGGAATTCCTGAAGAGGTCGGACAGGAACCTCCTGACGGGGTTCCTCCGGATCGCCCCGGCGAGCCTCGCAGGGAGGGTCCGCCTGCGGTCCTCCGCCCCGTCGAAGCCTGCCCTGAGGCTCTCCGTCAGGCTCGACGCGTAACGGGGCCTCAATACCTTCACGCCCTGCCAGGTCTCCGAGCGCGGCATCCCCGGCTCGGGCCTGGAGATAATCGTGACATCCCTGCCCGAGCGCCGGAGGACCTGGGCTTCCTTCTTGACCCGGGCGTCGTTCCAGAGCTCGTTCCGGACGATCATGAGCACGGATTCTGGCATTGGCCTCCCGGTTCTCCCGCCTGGACAGGTGCGCGGGCCAATATAGCACCCACAGGCCCGGGCNCCGACACTAGCAGCCCCGGCGGCCTTCCCTTAGAATCCGCTTTGCCGGTCGGCAGCGTCATCGACCCAGACCTCGCGAGGTTCTAGCCCATGGTCGTCAGGATCTTCAAGTTCGGCGGCATCTGCCTCTCCTCGCACGAGGGGCGAGGCACGGCCGCCCGCTATTGCGTCGATTCGATCAGGGAGCAGGGCCCCGGGCTCGTGCTGGTCGTCTCCGCCATGGGCAGGGCCGGCGATCCCTATGCCACCGACACCCTCGCCTCGCTCGCCCCGGGGTGCCCGCAGGACGAGGCCGATCTCCTCATGTGCTGCGGCGAGGTGATATCCGCCGTGGTCATGGCTTCCGAGCTCAGGAGCGCAGGAGTGCCGTCACGAGCGCTCACGGGCTGGGACGCAGGCATCGTCACCGACGGTCCCGACGGGGACTCGGACATAGCCCGGATCGATGCCCGCAGGGTCCTCGAGACACTCGATGCAGGTCTGTGCCCTGTGGTCGCGGGGTTCCAGGGGCGGAGCCCGGAAGGCAGGGTGAGCACCCTCGGGAGAGGCGGGAGCGACACCAGCGCCCTGGCGCTCGCGGCTGCCCTGGGGGCTTCGGAGGCCGTTCTCTGGAAGAGCGTCGACTCCATCTTCACGGCCGATCCGTCCCTTGTGCCGGACGCCCTCAGGATAGAGAGGATCAGCGCGGAGGACCTGCGCCAGATGTCCTGGCAGGGAGCCAGGGTCGTCCATCCCAGGGCCGCCGAGATAGCGCTCGAGTCGGGGATCCCCGTCGAGGTCAGATCGCACTCCTCGGGCGAGCTGGTGACGAGGATAGAGCCGTTCGTGATCCGCAGCGGCAGGTACATAACCGGAGTGGCGGCCGGACCCCCCGTCTGCCAGTTGACGGCAGCGGGCCCGGAGGGCGGGGAGCCGGGCGCGTTCTTCTCCAGGCTGTTCGGGATGATCGCCGCCGAGGGCATTTCCATGGACATGTTCAGCGTCCTCGGCACCATCGCCGTATTCACGGTCGGCACGGCCGACTCCGAGGCCGCGGGGAATATCCTCACCACCGCCGGTGTAAGGTTCACGAGCAGGGGACCGTGCGCCAAGGTCTCCATCGTCGGCGCTGGCATGCACGGGATGAGGGGAGTGATGGCCAGGTTCGCGAAGGCTCTCAGCGACGCCGGGATCTCGATGCTCCAGACGGTCGACTCCCACGCCACCATCTCCGCACTCGTGCCGCTCGAGGACAGGGACCGGGCGCTCGCGGCGCTCCACTCGGAGTTCGTGACGAGGTGAGCATGGCGGCCTGCGTCGCGCTTGCGATCCTGCAGGGGCTTGCCGAGTTCCTGCCCGTGTCCAGCTCGGGCCATCTGGTCCTCGCACAGCACTTCCTCGGAGTCGAGCAGCCCGGGATAGAGCTGGAAGTGGTGCTCCACCTGGGGACCCTGGTGTCCGTGCTCGCGGTCTTCTGGAAGGAGGTGTCCGGGCTCGCCGCAGGAGTCCTCCTCGGGCGGAGGCAGCCCGTCCGCACGCTCCTCCTGATCCTGCTCGCGTCCGTGCCGGCGGCCCTCGTCGGGTTCCTGCTCGGCGACAAGGTCGAGGAGGTCTTCGACTCCCCGATGCTGGTGGCAGTCCTGCTCTGCGCCAACGGCATCATCCTCCTCCTCGCGGGCAGGACCCGGCAGGGAGCCGGCAGGGAGATCGGGCCGGTCCGCGCGGCTGTCGCAGGCCTCGCTCAGGCGCTGGCCGTCCTCCCCGGGATCTCGCGCGCAGGCTCCACCATCTCTGCCCTGCTCGCATGCGGAGTGTCCCCCGCGGGAGCTGCGAGGTTCTCCTTCCTGATGTTCATCCCCGCCGTCGCCGGAGCGGGCCTGCACGAGGCCATGGAGGGCGCGGGCTCCTTCACGGGGGGGCTGCCGGTGCTCCTGCTCGGATTCGCCGTTTCTGCGTGCGTCGGCATCCTGTCCCTGAAGCTCCTCCTGGACGTGCTGGGCCGGGGTCGGCTCTGGGTTTTCGGCATCTACTGCATGGCCGCGGGGACGGTTTCCGCGGTCCTCCTGAACGCGGGGGTGTGAGGTGATCCTGCTGGCCTCCCTGATAGCCTCCCTGGCAACGGCTCCTTCCGACTGGTACGGAGCATGCAGGATCGCCGACTGGCCCCTCGCATGGGAGATCGCCTCGCAGGGGCTGGCGGCCGATTCCTCCGACGCCGCCTTCCTCGCAGCGGCTGCCATCACCGGATGGAGATCCGGCGAGCTGACGCCGGAGGTCTCGCTCGAACTCGCCGAGAAAGCCTTCGAGGCAGGCGGGGCGAGCGCCCTGGCCTGGGTCGCCCTCGGGACCGGGAAGGTGGATCTCGACCCGGTCGGCGCAGTCGAGGCTTTCACGCGCTCGATCGGCATCGACAGCCTGTGCGCTCCCGGGTGGGAGGGCCTGGCGCTTGCCCTGGAGGGAACCGGCGAGCTCGCGCTGGCGCGGGCCGACTACGCGCGCTCCATGGATGCCGATCCGCTCTATGCTCCCGCCGTGCTCGGATTCAGCAGGACGGCCGCCGCGGAGGGCGACACCTCGTCCGCGCTCGAAGCCCTGGAAGCCTACGTCGCAATCTCGCCGGCCTCGGCTCCGGTGTTCGCCGAGATGGCGGGGCTGCTGGCCGGCCTGGGCCTCCAGGATTCGGCCGCCGTCTGCTACCAGCATGCCCTCGAGGCCGACTCGACCGACTTTGCCACGCTGCAGGACTACGGACTCCTGCTGGAGGGGCTGGGCAGATGGGGCGAGGCCGTGAAGATCTACCGCGGGATGGTCGAGCTCGATCCCGGCTACCACTGGTCCTACGGCGAGCTGGGATATGCCCTGGAGTCGGTGTCCGCGATCGATTCGGCAAGGGTCTGGTACCAGAGGGGGCTGCAGGTCGATCCCGGATACGCCTGGGCGGCCCTTNGGCTTGCTCTGCTGGAGCAGTCCGAGGGCAACTCCCGGGAGGCCGGGGCGTGGTTCGAGACNGCTGCGGAGCTCGATCCGGCCATGCCGGAGATCTGGGTCGACTACGGCCTCTTCGAGGAGGAGCAGGGGGATCTCGAGGCGGCGGCATCCATGTACCGCAGCGCCCTGGATCTGGACCCGGCCGACACNTGGACATGGGGCGAGCTGGGTTACGTGCTCTCGCAGGCGGGGGACTCCGACGGGGCCGCCGCGGCCTACGAGTCGGGCATACTGACCGACTCCAGCTATGCCTGGGGCTGGGAGCAGCGGGGGCTCATCTACGAGGGTGCCGGCAGGGTGGACGAGGCGATCGGATGGTACAGGCGCGCATGGGCTGCTCTGCGCCGTCTCGGGCTGGATGCCTCCCCCTGGATGCTCGGCGAGCTGGGGATGCTCCTCGAGCAGGGGGGAGACCCTGACAGCGCGGTCATCTGCTATGCAGGGGCGGTCGAGATCGACAGCACCTATTCGTTCGGGACGCTGAGGCTCGGGAGGCTGCTGGGCATCCTGGGCCGGGTGGAGGAGGCGGAACCGCTGCTGCTGAGGTACGGAGTGCTGAGCGGCGATTCGGCCTCGGCCTATGCCGAGCTCTCGCGCCTCTGGCTGGCGTCGGGCAGCGAGGGGAAGTCCAGGATCCTGCTCGAGCGGGCCTACTCGATCTCGAGCGCCCCGCTCGTCAGCCTGGGCTGGAGCTATTTCTACACCGGACACCTGGAAGCTGCGTCCGGGGCGGCTCACGACGCCCTCTCGTCTCCGTCGGCCACAACCGCCGACCTGCTCGACCTGGCGACGCTATTCACGAGCCTCGACGATTCCGAAGGCGCACAGGAGTGCTACTTGCGCGCCTCGGAGGCCTCGCCCGACGACGGAGAGGTCTGGATGGCCTGGGGTCTGTCCCTTTCCGGGAATGACGAGTACTCCCCGGCCGAGCAGAAGTTCAGGGTGTGCGTGGCCCTGGACAGCACCTCGGTGGACGGCTGGAACTACCTCGGCGAGGCGCTCCTCTTCCAGGACCGCTACGACGAGGCCAGGACCGCTCTCCAGAGGTCTCTGGAGCTGGATCCGCAGAACGTGTTCGCGGTCTGCTACCTGGGCCTGGTCGAGGAGAGGAGGGGCAATCCCTCCGGAGCGCTCGACTCGTACCTCGAAGCCCTCAGGATGTCCCCCGGATACGCCTACGCCGAGGAGAGGATCCGCAGCATCACCGATCCCGACTACGACGCCGGGTACTGGATCGAGGAATCCCACACCGTTTCCGCGTCTGTCTGGGCCGANGCCTCCCTGGAGTACGGCAACAGGGAGCACCGNACCTACAGCGGCGGTGCCGACGCCAGCTGGCTCTACGGACCCCGGGGGAGCGCGGTGAGGGCCGAGCTGCACGGCTCCTTCGAGAAACTCGGGCCGAGGAATCTCGAGAACACGGCGTGGGCCTCCCTGAGCGCCGACTACTTCATCGACGACGCCGCATACGTGAAGGCGAGCACCTCGTGGGACCGCCAGCAGGACACTGTCAGACCCTGGCAGATAAGCTCATACACGTCCTTCGGCTACAAGGAGTGGATCCGGGACTGGATGTGGCTCTCGCCGGAGATCGGGGTGGGCCTGGTCAGAAGCCANTGGTACCTGAGGGAGAAGAAGACAGACGACTGGACCGCCTTCTTCTCGCTAGGCATGTGGCTCGAGAAGCCGGAGTCGCTCCTGCCGACATTCTGGCTCTCGGCAGCCTGCTACGTCCCGCCGGACAGGCCCGAGGAAGTGATCGCCAACGGCAATGCCGAGCTGGGGTTCGACCTCTGGGACAGGNTTTCGCTGAGCATCGGCTNCACGCTCGACTACACCAACCGCCCGGTCGTCTCCAGCTGGGAGAAGCTCGACAGGGAGATCTACACCAGGCTGAACCTGCTGGTCTTCTAGGAGGCCGCTTCCGCAGGCTGCGGAACGGGCTCCGCTCCGAACAGGCTCGAAGGCTCCAGTATCACCCTCTGCCCGGAGTAGTCCAGGTACACCCTGAACCTCGCCAGCACCGAGTTCCCGATGATGCCATCGAAGGCCGACAGGACAGGGGCATCGGCTCCCGCCGAGGATGCTCCCGCCTCGACCACGTAGCTCCCCAGCGTCAGAGAGCCGATCTCGAACGTCGAGGTCGTGGCCTCTCCGCCTACGCCCTGGAGAGACGCCTCGTCGACCGTCCTGCCCTCGAGAAGAGACGGATGCCTCTCCAGGAAGAGCGGGGAGAAGTGCAGGGCGCCTCCCGCGCCGGTGTCCAGGAGCAGCTGCGCCGCTATGCTGTCCTCGATCACCGCNTCGACGGACAGGAGGCCCATCGAGCGCGAGGCCTCCAGCACCGAGCCGCCGCCGTCGTACTCGAAGCCCTCGGGGTCGTACAGCGTCAGCGCTCCCGCGCCGTAGTCGATAAGCGTGACGAACCTGCTCAGGAAGTCGTATCCGAGAACCAACCCTATATGGTGCCCGGTAACAGGATAGAACCTCTCGTCGAGCGGGATCGCCGCGACGGTCTGGCCCGTGAGGGTCGCGCCGGCCGCCGCATAGACGGGGACGACCACGAAGGAGAAGCTGGAGGAGCCGCCGACGCCCAGGGCGCTGAAGCTGCCCGCGCTCGCCAGACCGAGCTCCGCCGCGAGGGCCGAGTCGATCACGGTGGCACCGGCCCCGCTGTCGAGCAGGATATCGACCGGGCGGCCGCAGACCTCACCCATGAGATAGATGTGCTCTCCGTCCAGGGAGAACGGGTGAGGGACGCCCTCGTCCGCCAGGACCCAGTCGCGCATCCCGCCGTCGATCGAGAAGATCTGCCCGGGAACCGGGACGTTGTACTCGGTCAGGATGTTGGAGCTCACCGACTCCTGTCCGAGAGCCGGTATCCGGTCGTTCGTCCCCGAGGGGGAGAGGATCCCGGAGATCTCCTCCCAGCCTGACGGCGCCGAGTAGATGTCCATCCCCATGACCCGTGTGTGCATCAGGACGGGNAGCCAGGTCTCGGTCGAGAGATAGAACGTGGCGGGCTCCATGCCCTCCCGGCCCAGGACGAGCCGCGCGACNCCTGTTCCGCCCTCGATGACCGTGTCGGGCAGGGCGCTCAGGACGCTCNCGTCGCTGAATGCCCCGTAGAAGACGGTCGAGGCGGCGAGCGCGGCCTGGTTCCGGGACAGCTCGTCTCCCGGCATCAGGATGCCGTTCCTGTCGACCGACCAGACGCTGTCNCCCCGGATCAGCATCGTCTGCGTGACGGGCCCGAGGGATACCGTGATGCACCCCATGAAGGGCTCCTTCTGCCACCATGCCTCGCTCGTGCCCGAGAGCCCGGCCATCTCCAGGCTGTCCAGGGTGTGGACCGTCCGGATGGATTCGAGCCTCTCCACCCCTCCGACGGCATCGAGGTACCGCCCGGCCAGCTCTTCCGCGGAAACGGTTTCTCCGCCGCGACAACCCGTCGCGGAGACGAGCACGGCGGCCGCAGTCAGAATCCTCTTCATCGGGAATCCTCCAGGGGAAGGGCTTCGGCCGCCCGGGAACCCTGCCCGAAAAACGGCAGCATGGTCCCCGGCGGATCGGCGAAGGCAGCCTTCAGGCTTATGCAGGGGACCGCCTGCTGCCGCGGGTAGTAGACGCTCAGCTCATGGCCGCCCGTGGCCATCAGGTCCCACAGGGGGATCACATCGGTGGGGCAGTGGCCTATGGCGCGGAGGGAATCCGACTTCCAGAGCAGGGGATCCACCGGGAGGTCCTCGTCGAAGCAATCCACGACGTCCCAGGCGTGGAATACGAGGCTGTCCCCCCTCCTGACCACGCCGCCCACGACCTCCATCTCCAGGCCGAGTCCGGCAGACCTGCGCAGGACCTCCAGGGACATGTCCAGGCAGGGGCCGCTCCCCGCGAACTCCGTGGGCACCTCCAACCCGTCGAGCAGGACCTTCAGACCCGGGAGAGCGCCGCTCCCCGCAATCCCCGCGAGCGGCCTGAAGGAGTACGGCCGCTGGACTATCCTCAGGAACGCGGCCACCCTCCTCGTCTCTCCGGGGCCGAGCGAGTCCATCCGGCAGACTAGCAGCCCGGAGTCGGGGGAGAAGGCTCCGCCCAGCAGCTCCACCTCCTGGTACGGCGGGTGCGAGACGGGCTCGGGCATCACGAGGAGGAGGGAATGCGCAGGAACGCTCCCCGGATTCGTGACCGAGGCCTCCAGCACGAGGATGGTGTCGAGGGGCAGGGATCCTCGCATGCGGTCGATGAGCCACTCCTCCGTCAGGGGATCGTCGGCGGTGCCCAGCGCGATCCCGTAGACTGCGGACGCCTCCTCGAACCTGCCCGCGAGCTCGAGCATCCTGCCGTAGAGAAGGGGGCCGTCCCCTCCGTCCCTGGCGGCGAGCTCGGCATAGAGAAGCGCCTGACGAGGGATTTCCTCGACCGAGACCAGCCTGTTGCAGGAGTCCGCGGGCGAGAAGCAGAACAGGAGCAGGAGCTCCACCGTCATCCCCTGAGACCCTTCACGGGATCGAGCGACGCAGCCTTGCGGGCCGGGAAGGCGCCCGACAGCAGGCTCAGCCCGAATGCGGAGAGACAGACGGCGGCCACGTCCCCCGGCACGACATCCACAGGCAGGTTCTGGTGGAAGGAATAGACGTCTGGAAGAGTCACCAGGCCGGTCGAGCCCAGGAGCCAGCAGCCGCCCAGCCCGAGCGCCAGCCCGAGCGCGACGCCGGACAGCCCCACGAAGACGCTCTCCCAGAGGAAGACGCTCATCACGAGGGACCGTGTGGCGCCCATGGCCTTCAGTATGGAGATGTCCCTGCGACGCTCCACGACGCTCCTGGCGATCGTCCCGACGATGTTGAAGGTGGCCACCAGCGTGATCAGGAGTATCGCCGCGAAGGAGCCCAGCTTCTCCAGCTCCATGGATGCGGTGAGCGAAGGGTTCCTCTCCTGCCACGTCAGGACCCTTGCACCGGGCGGCAGCAGAGCGGCGACCCTCCCGGCCAGAGCGTCCTGTCGGGCGCCTTCGGCGATCCTGAGACCTATCCCGGACCAGCCTTCCGGAGGGCCGTACATCCGGCGCGCCACCTCCAGGGGAACGTAGGCTATCGCCCTGTCGTTTACAGGAAGGCCGGTCTCCACCGCACCGGCCAGCACGGCTCTCTCGACCGAGAAGCCGCGCGAGCTGAAGAAACACCGCGGCGGGAAGAAGACGAGGGTGTCACCGAGCGGATGAGCGAACTCCTCGGCGAGGTAGAGCCCCATCACGGTGCAGGGGAAGCTGTCCGGGCCGAAGAGCACGGGGCTCCCGTACACCATCAGGGATTCGATGCCGGAGGTCCCGAACTCGAGCTCGGGTATGACCCCCCTCACCCTGCAGCCGCTGTCCGTTCCGCGGGAGGGGAGCCTGACGACCGCCTCGCCCTCGATGTACGGCGAGACGGACACNATCCCTGGAACCGCCCGGATGCTCTCGAGTACAGAGTCCGGGAGGTCGAAGGAGGGNCCTTCGACCGGGAGCACCACGAGCTCGGCGTCCACGGCCTTGACCGAGTCGCCGATGAAGCCTTCGAGGCCCTCCAGGACGCTCATGACGATGAGGAGGGCGGCCACTCCGAGCGCGACTCCGGCAATGCTCACCACTCCCGCAAAGGCGAGTGTGCGCCTCTCGGGGTGCCTCCTGAGGTATCTCCATGCCAGCTGCCAGGAAAGCGAATGCATATTNCGGAACTCCTCCGGCCTAATATTGCATCGAAGGAATCGATTGCCTCGAATGCCCCGGGGCCTTGTCCCGTCCAACCGCCGTCGCTAGTTTCCGAAAGTCGAAGGGGGAAAGCTTGACGCCGCTGTTGCTGAGCCTTCTCCTGGCGGTGCCCCTGCCCGTCCGGGAGGCGCTCGAATCGCCCATATCGACCGAGTCCGGCTTCAGCGCCGTTTTCAACGCGCCCGCGCCCTTCGTCGAATCCGTCTCGGGCCATGACTACCTGCGCATGCAGGGCTTCTCCGTATCGTGCCTGCAGGGCGACTTCATCAGGCCGTCCCTGACAGTGTACATACCGGTCCCGCCCGGTTCCGATCCCGTCCTCGAATACCAGGTGCTCGAGACGGGGAGCGCGCATGTCGCGAGGGGTTTCTCCCCATCGGTCTCGCCCGTGCTGGAAGGCTCGGGGCTCGATGCGTCCGAGGTGTTCCCGGAGGCGCCGACCGCCACAGGTCCATCCGACGTCATCGTGATGAGATCCCGCCATCTCGCAGGCATGCAGATGGCCTCCCTGACGTTCTACCCCTTCACCGGAGGCAGCTTCGGCTCGTTTGCCTCCAGGGTGCGCGTGAGGCTGTCCTGGGACAGCGCGCCGGGAGCGACGCGCCTCGACGGCGGCCTGGCCTCCCTGATCTGCCCCGAAGGCGTCCTGTGCTGGCCGGGCAGGGTCGCCGCGGGAGGCGGAAGGGCATCCGGACGTGATGTCGACGACATCTTCTGGGGGCGGCCCTGGGCCAGGCTCGCCATAAGCGCCACCGGCTGCCATGCGGTGTCCTGCGANGACCTGGAGGCCGCGGGGTGCGAAGTCGAGGGTTCGCCGTCNACGTCGCTCAGGATGTTCACCGGCCCCGGACTCCAGTTCGCCGAGACGGACTTCGACGAGGAGCACTCCCTCCAGGAGGTGCCCCTCCTGGTCTTCGACGGCTCGGACGGGACCTTCGACCGGGGTGACAGCCTGATCTTCCTGGGCATGGGTCTGTCCCGCTTCGAGCCCATCCCGGCGGGCCGCGCGAAGAGGCTGTCCTCCAGGTATGCAGTGGACAATGTCTACTGGCTCACCTGGGGGGGCGAGGACGGCATGCGCATCCAGGAGAGGTCCGCGGCTCCCGACGGGTCTCCATCATGGGGCTCCAGCTTCACCGACCGCACCTGGTACGAGCAGGACTGGATCTGGATTCCCGGCCGCGACACCATCTCGGGCTGGGCCTGGAGCGAACTCAACACATTCTACCCNAGTTATTTCGGCATATACTGCCCGGGCGTNGCCGGCGCCGGAGCGCTGCGGGTTAGCCTGCTGGCCGATGAGTGGGGTCCCCACAACACGATCTTCTCGATGGGCACCGAGGAATTCGCCGACACCACCTGGGGCGGCTACAACGAGCATGTCTTCAGGTTCGACGGAGTGCCTCTCGTACAGGGAACGAACCTGCTCAAGGTGGACCTGGTCGATGGCGGAGCCGGATCCCTCGGAGTGTTCTTCAACAACCTNACCGTGGAGTATCCCCGCGTGTTGTCCGAGGGTCCGGGCCGCGAGCTGCTGATGACCTTCGAGAAGCCGGGCCGGTACACCTTCGACGCGGGAGGGTTCTCCNGAGAGGGCATGGTCTTCGACTGGAGCGACAGGATGAATCCCATGCTGCTGGAGGGGGTGGTGCAGCAGGGGCAGNCGATCTCGTTCTCCACCTTCATGAGCAACGGGGACAGGCTNTTCCTGGCGGACGCCTCCGCGCTCCTCCATCCCGACTCCATCGTCTCGNCAGCCCCCGGGAGGATAAGGGGGACTCTGAACGGGGCCGGAGTGGTCTTCGTGGCGGGGCCGGGTCTCGAGGAGGGCGCGGCCGTGCTGGCCTCCGCCTGCGAGGCCCGCGGCCTGCGGGCCGAGATGGTCACCGCCCGCGAGGTCTACGACGAGTTCGGGCAGGGAGTCACCGACCCCGGCGCCATAAGGTCGTTCCTCAGGTGGGCGCTCGAGAGCTGGGACCCGGCCCCGTACATGCTCGTACTCGTGGGCGACGGGCACTACGATCCCCTGAACTTCACCACCCCGACGCCGAGTCTGATACCCGCATGGGAAGTCTTCGGTTCCTCCGAGACAGTCTGCGCCGACGACTACTACGCCATGACCTCGAGTGATGCGTTCCTCCCCGAGATCGCCGTGTCCAGGGTGCCCGCGGACACGCCCCAGGAGCTCTCGCAGTTCACCGCCAAGCTCCTGGCCTATTCGACCGGGGAGGCCGACGGGGAGTGGGCGAACCGCCTGCTGCTGATAGCCGACGACGAATGGGGCGAGTACTCCATGAACGAGGACGACCATACGATGTACTGCGAGGCCCTCGCGGACACGATCGTCAGGCGGTCTCTCGACAGGGACAAGTTCTACCTGATCGAATACCCCTGGACCGGCGGCAGGGAGAAGCCGGAGGCCCGGGAGGANNTGGTGGTGTCCCTNAGCCAGGGCTGTGCGGCTGCCGCCTTCTTCGGCCACGGGTCGTACGGGCAGATAGCCCATGAGAAGCTCCTCGTNACGAGCGACGTGGCGAGGCTCACCAACGGGATGAGGCTTCCCGTCATCTCCTTCGCGAGCTGCGACGTGGGCCGCTTCGACATGATCTCGACCGACTGCATGGGAGAAGCCTTCGTCCTGCAGCCCGGGGGAGGGGCGATCGGCGCCATCGGCGGGACGAGGGGCACGACCAGCACCACGAACAAGATGATCTTCTGCTCCTACTACGACCTGCTCTGCAACCAGGAGGTCCCCCCAGGCGAGGCCCTGTGGGCCGCGAAGGTCCTGAATCCCGACCTGTACGACAACACAGCCCTCTTCTACGTCTTCTTCGGCGACGGAACCCTCCCGCTGCGGCGCTCCGAGCCACTCCCCCAGGAGATAACCGTCGAAGGCGACACGCTCCTCAGGGGGCGGGAATGCAGCCTCTCTGCGGCCTTCGAGGGACAGGGCACCGCGCTGCTGGAGGTGCGCGAGAGCGCCTCGTGGACCGACTACACCTGCCTAGGCGGAACGGTCATCACCTACCTCAAGTACGGCGGCCCCGCCTTCCGGGGCACATTCCCGTTCGACGGCCCCCTCGAAGTGAACTTCTTCGTGCCCGTCCAGGCCGACACGGGGATGTACGCCCGCGCCGCGGCGAACGGCCTCTCCGGAGAGGGCTGCTCCACGGCCTGGGACGAGTGGGCCGTGCTGGCCGACGAGGGGGGCTATTCAGCCGACTCTGCGGGTCCCGACATCGAGATCTGGCTCGACGGGCACCGGGGAGAGCCCGTTCCGGTCTCCGGACCCGAAGCCGTCTTCAGAGCCTCACTCGCCGATCCGAGCGGCATAGCCGCCTTCGGGGGGTCCGCCGGCAGGGCTATCCTCGTCAACCTCGACCAGCAGGCTTTCGACGTCAGCGGGTATTTCTCGTACCTTCCCGGCAGCGTTACCGGGGGCGTTCTGGAGTACGATCTGCCGACCCTCTTCGAGGGGCAGCACAGGATCATCCTGGCCTGCTGGGACGGGATGGGCAACTCGGCCCGGGATACGCTCGACTTCCAGGTGACGGAGATCCCCGATGATGTCCTGTCCGAGGTGCTGGTATATCCGAATCCCGCCGAAGGTCTGCGCTGCTTCAGTTTCATGGCGGCCACGGACGGCGTCGCGGAAGTGACGGTCTACACCACGGCAGGCAGGGCGATCTGGAGATGGGCAGGCTCGTGTGTCGCGGGCTACTGCCAGGTGATCTGGAACGGGCTCGACCTCGACGGAGACCCGCCTGCTTCGGGTCCATACATCTACAGGATCGAGTACGACCCCGGGGAGGGCGGATCGGCCTCGTCGACAGGGATTCTCGCAGTCATAAGGAAGGACGACGATGGATAGAGACGGGTCCCGTCCGTCGGGGGCGGCGCGGGCCGCGGGAGCGGCCTCCGGCTCCGTCCGGCCCCTCCTGTGGCTGCTGTTGCCGGCCTTCCTCCTGGCACCGCTGTCGGGCGCCGGAGTGGAGATGGTTTCCTCGGGTGACGGAGGCTGCAGGTTCACCGCAGAGTTCTCCGAGCCCTCCGTCGTGTCGGACGGCGGACACTTCCGCCTGGCCTTCGACGGAGCCGCGACGAGCTGCGTTCCCGGCGAGCCGATGATCCCCGTTGTGCGGGTGTTCGTCCCGGTCCCCGCCGGAGCGAGCCCCGCGATCCGGTATTCGGCCAGGGAGGCTGGAAGGCTCGTCCTCCCCGACCTGCCGGTCATGCGCGCTCCGGACCTGGAAGGGACGGGGCTGGAAACGGTCGAGGTGCCTTCCTTGCCGCTTCCCGGGCCCGGCGAGGCCGTCTCGGTCTCCTCCCCCTTCCCTCTTGCCGGCTATACGTTCGTCGTCGTCGAGATACGCCCCTGGCTGCCATCGGACGGCGGGAGCTGGATCCGCTCGCTGGAGATCTCGCTGGAGTGGGAGCCCGCCCGAGGCGGAGCAACGCCGACCGGTCCCGCGGCCCGTGTCGCACTCGAAGGCTGCCGGGCCTGGCCGCTGCCGGGCACGGATGGACGGGAGGGCGTCTTCTGGGGAAGCCCCTGGGCCAGGATCGCCACGGGGGATACAGGCGGATACGAGGTCTCCTGCTCCGACCTGGAATCCGCCGGCTGCGAGATAGCCGGCGCCCCCTCGGCCTCCCTCAGGCTCTTCTCCGGTCCGGGGCTGCAGTTCGACGATGATCCCGCCGACGGGCACGAGCTCGCCGAAGTGGCCTTCGAGGTCCTGGACGGCGGCGACGGCAGCTTCGATCCGGAAGACAGGATACGATTCCTCGGCCAGGGTCTCGGCAGATGGCTGCCCTACGGAGGGGATAACTTCAGGATCAGGCACCGCTTCTCCCTGCACAACGTCTACTGGCTCACCTGGGGCGGAGAGGACGGGCGGAGATGGCCCTCCCTGGAGGCGGCGCCCGACGGATCGCCGCAGTGGGGACCCACTGTCGAGGCCGATCTCTGGCTCGAGGAGAGCCACGCCTGGAACACGAGCTTCGAGACGGTCACGGGCTGGACATGGGCCTCTCTCGATCCCGGCACGCAGTACGAAACGGCATTCACCCTCCCCACCCCTGTCGCCGGAGCCGGCACGCTGGAGGTGGCCCTCATCTCCGAGGATTCGGGGTCGAACACCGTGGAGATCCTGATCGACGGATCGAAGGTCGGCGAGGAGACCTGGAGCGGTGCGGGCGAGCATGTCGTGAACATCGAAGGCGTCTCGCCGCCGCAGGCGGGGGAAATCACCCTGGCGAACTCCGCATCCTCCGCCAACACCCTGCTGCTCGACTGGATCCATGTCTCCTACCAGATGCCCCTCTCCTCGTCCGCGGGGATCGAGCTGAGGCCCGGAACCGGCGGGGAGGGCAGGTACGGGTTCGTGCTGGGCGGGCTGGATCCCGACGCCGATGTCCTCGACTTCACCGATCCGTTCACGCCCTGCAGGTTGTCTGGAGTCTCCCAGTCCGGCTCCTCGGCACAGTTCTCGTTCGAGGTGTCCGAGGATAGCCGGATCATCGCCATGCCCTCATCCGGCTGGATGGAGGCCGACAGCATCACCCCCGCTCAGCCCGGCAGGCTCCTCGGGACCGTGACCGGAGCCGACATCCTGATCGTGACCTCCGAGGAGCTCCGGGACGCCGTATGGGGTCTGAGCGCCATCTACGAGGCCCGCGGGCTCACGTGCGAGGTTGCCACGACACGGGAGATCTACGACGAGTTCGGCCAGGGCGTGACGGACCCCGGAGCCATCCGGTCCGCCATCAGGTGGGCGATGGACTCGTGGACCCCTGCCGCACAGGGCGTGGTCCTCGTCGGCGACGGGCATTTCGACATCCTCGGCTACGCCACGACGAGGGCCGTGCAGGTGCCGCCCTGGTCCCTGCTGGGCCCCGGCGATTACTGCTCCGACGACTGCTATGCGATGGTCCACGAAGGCTCGGTCCTCCCCGAGCTGCCCCTCTCGAGGATACCCGTGGACAGCCGCGCCGAGCTGCTGACCTACCTCGAGAAGCTCGCGATCTGCGAAAGCGGGACGAACAGCGGAGCCTGGCTGAACCGAGCCATGTTGATAGCCGACGACGAATGGGGCGAGTACTCCCAGAACGAGACCGAGCACACGACGAACTGCGAGGAGATGGCCGACTCGGTCCTCTCCACGCTTTACGACAGGCGCAAGTTCTACCTGATCGAATACCCGTGGCCGACATCGGAGACGCACCCGGAGAAGCCCGAGGCGAGGGAGGATCTGGTCTCGGCCCTGTCCGAGGGGCAGGGGCTCGTGATCTACTTCGGGCACGGCAGCGCCGGTCAGCTCGCCCATGAGAAGGTCTTCCTGAGGGGCGACGTGGGGAGGCTCCTCAACGGGGACAGGCTCCCGATGTACTTCTTCGGGACATGCGACCTGGGGCATTTCGACGGCCTGGGGGAGGATGCCATAGCCGAGCTGCTTCTCACGCATCCCGCGGGTGGCGCGGTGTCATGCGTCGCCGCCACGAGGGGCACCTACGGCGTCTCCAATCTCGGCCTCTGCGGGGCGATGATCGACTCGCTCCAGAGCGACCCGGCCCTTACGGCGGGCGAGGCCCTCTGGCTGGCCAAGCTGGCAGAGCCGGCCTACGACACGAACAACAGGTTCTACGTCCTCTTCGGCGACCTCGGAGCGGGGCTGTACAGGCCCTCCGAGTCCTTCCAGCTCGTCGTCGCCGACGACACCCTCCGCACGGGCGAGACGAACCAGATCTCGGGCAGCGCTCTGCCCGACGCCGAGGGACTCGCATTCGTCGAGGCCAGGGAGTCCTCCCAGCTCGTGGTGTACAACTGCCTGGGCGGTGCGGTCATAGAATGGCTCAGATACGGGGGCACGGCCTTCAGGGGCACCGCCGCCGTCGAGGCGGGAGAGTTCACCCTGCCCTGCTTCGTCCCCATCCAGTCGGTTGTCGGACCGCAGGGCAGGACCCAGGCCTCCGCGCCTTCGAGCAGCTTCCTCTCGGCGGCCGCCATCGATCCCGTCCCCCTGGTCGAGGGAGAGCCCTCGGGCAACGACTACGAGGGTCCGGAAGCCGCCTTGTGGATCGCCGGATACGAGGGCATCGACAACCCCGTGGTCTCGGGCCAGCTCCAGTTCGAGGCCGACCTCTCGGACACGAGCGGCATCTGCTTCCTCGGAGGGCAGGGGAGGCAGCTCACTCTCTTCGTGGACGGGCAGGGCGCGGACGTGGGGGCCTGGTTCAGCTACCTCCAGGGGAGCACGACCCGGGGCCATCTCAGCCACTCCCTGGGACAGCTCTCCGAGGGCTTCCACGACCTCATCCTCTGGAGCTTCGACGGAGTGGGCAACAGCTCGCTGGACACACTGACGGTGGAGGCCAGGTCTCCCGATAAGCTCACGCTCTCCGAGGTCCTGGTCTACCCCAACCCGGGCAGCGGTCGGAGGTGCTTCAGCTTCCTCCTGTCGGAGGACGCCTCCGTGACCATAGGCATCTACACTGTGAACGGCGCCTGCATCGAGCGGCTCTCGGCCGACTGCGGCCAGGGCTACAACCAGGTGCTCTGGGACGGCCTCGACGCCGACGGCGACAGGCCTGCCTCCGGTGCCTACATCTACAGGATCGAGGCTGTGTCCGCCGGCACCTCGGTGTTCGACAACACCGCGGTCGCCGACGGGATAATCGCGGAGATCAGGGAGGAGTGAGCACGGAGACCCGCAAGAGGAGCCCCGACGCGGCCGCGGCCAAGATATCCTGGCTGTGGGCGCAGGTGGAGAAGGCCGGGGAGTCGCAGAACGCGGCGATGGCCAGGGAGAGCCTCGAGCGCCTCCTCGCCGAGCCCTCGGCGAGGGGCACCTCCGACGAGGACCTGGCGGTGCTCACGCTCTGCAGGCTCGACCTGGACGAAGGCAGGCACAGGGAGGTATCCGAGAGGATGGCGGGCTTCCGCTGGCACGGGGTGCCCGGGTCTGCGTCCCTCCTCCTCGCCTCGGACATCTACCTGAGGCTCGACTGGTTCGAGCCCGCGCGCGAGGCCCTGGAGCAATACCTCGCGGACTGCCCCGAGGACCTGGACGCGAAGCGCAAGCTGGGCCTGGTGCTGCTCATGCTCGACAGGGACGAGGAGGCCGACAGACTGCTCATCTCGACTGCCCGGCGCGAGCAGCACAAGGTCCCCGCGACGCTGGCCTATCTCGCCCTCCTCGAAGCCAAGAGGGGAAGGCTGGACGAGAGTCTGCACCTCCTCCTCCAGGCGAGGGACCTCGCGCCCTTCGACGACAGGATCCAGCACTCCCTGCTGCGCATAGAGGCCCTCAGGGTGAGGATGAAAAGGGCTGCAGGAGCAGGCGACGGCCTGGCCATGACCGACCTCGTCCCCGCCATGGCCTCCGGCATGCTGCAGCTGCACGGATTCGGCAGGGAGAAGTCGGCGAGGGCCTCCGCCCTCTGGAGGGAATACTGCACCCACGCCTCGCCGGGAGGCAGGAAACCAGCGATCTGGGCTGCCGCGCTCGAGTACCTCGTGACCCGCTCGGGTCCCCACCTGACCCAGGAGCAGCTCGCCGCCGAGTACGGAGTTTCCTCCACACAGATCCGGGAGCATCTCCAGGTGCTGGAGGATGCCATCCCCGAGGGCGCGGCGGCGACCTCGGACCTCCTGGAATCGGCCGCGGGCGAGGGGGCCGAGCTCTCCTCGGCCGCCAGGATAGAGGAGATGGCCGAGGTTCTTGCCCAGCTCGCCGACGGTCTCCCGTCGCTGGACAGCCCGGGGGACGCCGCGGCCTGGGTGTTCGAGAGGGTGCCGCCCTCGTCGGACGCCGAGAGGCGGGAGATGGAGGAGTTCATAGGGTGGCTCTGGTCGTCCCGCAGACGGAGATGATCGGATACCCGCCTCCCCGCCGCAGGGGTATATTACACGACTAAGCAATTGCGGAGGACAGCGAACTCCGCATCTCGTCCGCACCAGCATACGAATGGCAGGTAGTCAGAGTGAAGTACGTCTATTTCTTCGGAGCAGGGAAGACCGAAGGCGACAGGGATGCCCGGAACCTCCTCGGGGGCAAGGGCGCNAATCTGGCCGAGATGTCCAGNCTCGGGCTCCCGGTGCCTCCCGGNTTCACCATCAGCACGGAGGCCTGCGAGGCCTTCAACAAGTCCGGCAGGAAGTGGCCCGAAGGGCTCGAGCAGGAGGTCCGGCAGAAGCTGGCCGAGCTNGAGCAGGCCACGGGCAAGCGCTTCGGTGATCCTGCCAACCCTCTGCTGGTCTCCGTGCGCAGCGGCGCTGCCGTGTCCATGCCCGGCATGATGGACACCGT
>JGI20214J51650_10000574_pt1 | contig 22998 bp, 12 predicted proteins | sample WetSurMetagenome_FD_51650 | JGI IMG/M metagenome (IMG submission 51650) | reverse complement strand
GCCGTTGAACCTCTCAGCTGGGGCATGGTTCACCCCGACGTGCTGGCAATCCAATCTATAATGAAGGATGCCGGGTTTGATGTGCCTGAAGTGAATATGGATGCCTATATGAAGGTAAGATCGCTTACACAGGAGTTCATCAACGAATTTCTCGGGTACTTCATTGATCCGCGCAACAAACAGATGACCTCACTCCTTATCGGGTCAGGTCTTCCGGGAGGAATGATGGGCAGTATGATGGCTGACCTCAAAGGAGTTCACCAGGGCATCAATACCGTTCTGAAAGGCAAGGGCAAACCAGAGCTTACTGAGGATGATCTTGTAGTGATGCTGTTCCGCGAGGTGGAGACGATATGGCCAATGATGGGGTACCCTCCGCTTGTGACACCTTTCAGCCAGTATGTGAAGAACGTTGCTCTTATGAACATAGTTTCACTGGTAAACGGCAAAGAGAGGTTCTCAATGATAGACCCTAACACATGGGATATGCTTCTTGGCAAAGCCGGTAAACTGCCTGGCCCGTTAGCACCTGTCCTTGTTGAACTGGCAAAAAAAGAGGGAAAAGAATTTTACAGCGGCGTACCGCAGGACAACTACCCCGATGCTCTTGACTCTTACAGGAAAGAGATGGACGAAAATAAATGGGAACATGGCGAGAACGACGAAGAGCTTTTTGAGCTTGCCATGCATGACCGCCAGTATCGCGACTATAAGTCAGGCGTTGCTAAAGTGCGCTTTGTTAAAGAGGTTGAGGATAAAAAGAACGAGGTGGAGCGAGCTGCTTCGGCAAAGACATCAAAAGAAAACATACTTCTTTCACCTGAGACAGGCGTTGTGCTCTTCTACTCGGGTACAACCTACACCTATACCGGTGAAGATGATTTTATGACAGTGGGGCAACACATTAAGAAAGGCGATATACTCTTCTACATCAACACTGACAAGACATACAGCGAGGTGGCTTCAGACAGGGACGGCACAATTAAAAACATTATTGTAAAACGGGGAGCAAAAATAAAGCGAGGCGATCCGGTTGTAGAATTTGAGTGATAAAAACATAATTATTGTTAAAACAGAAGAAAAATCTCTTCTGTTTTTTTTTAATCAGTTTTTTTAATCTCAATTTTGGAAATAAGAAAACCTCAAATAACGAAACCATTGATTATGAAAAAAATAGCATTTATGCTGATGATCTCTGTACTATGCTTTTCAGCTTGCAGGAAGCAGGTATGTGAGAACCCGTTTTTCTGCAAATGGGATACCCCGTACGGAGTACCTCCATTTGATAAAATCAAATTTGAACACTTCAAACCTGCCTTTTTAAAAGGTATGGAGGAAGAGGATAAGGCAATTGACGCGATTGTGAATGACACAGCAGCCCCGACATTTGATAATACCATCAGGGCCCTCCAGTATACGGGTGACCTCCTGGATAAAGTACAGAGCGCTTTTGGTGTACTCAGTGCGGCAAACACCAACGACTCTATCCAGGCACTCAGCAAAGAGATGTCTCCTCTGTTCTCAAAGCACAGGGATAACATTGCCCTGAACGAAAAGCTCTTTGAAAGAGTAAAAAAAGTTTATGAAAAAAGGGATAGTCTGAAGCTGAACGAGGAAGAAAAGAAACTGCTTGAAGATGAATACCTGGGATTTGTTCGTAGCGGTATTGCCCTGAACGCAGAGGATAAAGACAAGCTGCGCAAGCTTAACCAGGAGTTATCGCTTCTCTCGTTGAACTTTGCTGAGAATCTTCTTGCTGAGACAAACGATTTCAAACTCGTTATTGATAATGAAAAAGACCTGTCTGGCCTCCCTGAGGATCTGAAGATGCAGGCTGCCGGAGCTGCAAAAGCTAAAGGAATGGAAGGTAAATGGCTCTTCACCCTTCAGGCACCAAGTTACTTCCCGTTTATGACCTATGCCGACAACCGGGATTTAAGGGAAAAGATGTTTCGCGGGTACATGCTTAGAGGCAACAATGGCAATAAAAACGATAATAATGAGATAGTCGCAAAGATTGTAAAGCTACGCGCTGAAAAAGCGAATCTCCTTGGCTACAATAGTCACGCTGCATATGTGCTGGAACGCAATATGGCCAAGAACCCTGAGACAGTTTTCAGTTTCCTGGGTGAGATCTGGGCAGCAGCGCTTCCTGTGGCAGTTGCAGAGGCAAAAACACAGCAGGAGATGATAAACAAAGAGGGAGGTAAATTCAAACTTGAACCATGGGATTGGTTTTACTATACAGAGAAGATAAGGAAAGAAAAATATAATATAAGTGATGAAGAGGTAAGACCATATTTTGCTGTTGACCAGGTAACCAAAGGCATGTTTTATGTTGCCAACAGGCTGTACGGTCTTGAGTTCAGGGAACGCACTGATATACCAAAGTACCATCCGGATGTTAAAACATTTGAGGTTACCAGAAATAACAAACACGTCGGTATTCTTATGCTTGACTACTTTCCACGTGCTTCAAAGCGGAGCGGCGGATGGACCAGCGCATTAAGATCACAGCATATTGACAAAGACGGGAACTTTATTACACCTGTCGTAAGCATTAACACCAACTTCAATCCTCCTGCCGGCGATAAACCATCACTTCTCAATACTGAAGAGGCATCGACATTATTTCACGAGTTTGGTCATGCACTGCACAGCCTGCTTTCAAACACCACTTACCAGAGCGGCGTATCAAGAGACTTTGTTGAGTTGCCTTCGCAGATAATGGAACATTGGGTGCTTGAACCGGAAGTGCTTAAAGAATATGCAAAAAATTATAAGACAGGTGAACTGATCCCGGCTGAACTCATAAAGAAGCTTGATGAATCATCTAAATTCAACATGGGATTTGTCACTGTTGAGTACCTGGCTGCTGCTTCACTCGATATGGAATATCATTCTCTCACTGAGCCAAAAGACATAAAGGTTGGTGACTTTGAAAAGAGTACCATGAATAAATATGGGCTGATAAGTGAAATAATTCCGCGTTACAGGTCAACATATTTCAGCCATATATTCAGTGGTGGTTATTCTGCCGGATACTATAGTTATATATGGTGCGAGGTTCTTGATGCCGATGCCTTTAAGGCATTCAAGGAGACTGGCGACATCTTCAACAAAGAAGTTGCTGCCAAATTTGAAAAGGAGATACTCTCAAGGAAAGGTTCAAGAGATGAGCTCGAGATGTATATTGCTTTCAGAGGAAAAAAACCGGGTATTGAAGCTCTGCTAGAAAACAGAGGCCTTAAATAATATAAAACGTCTGGATAAAAAAGATGTCATGCAACCATGACATCTTTTTTTTTGTCATGTTGGAAAGATATGTTGAGGGTTAAATTATGAGGTTGGGGAAAAGCACAAAATACTGCTTGTATCTTATTTTATCGCTTGTTTTTTCGTCAGTTAATGCATCAGCAACTGACAATAAATACATTGTAAAAGAAGGCATACTAGATTTAAGAGGCGTTGATATAAATTCCGGATTTTCTGTAAACATGACAGGTGACTGGGAATTTTACCCGGGAAAGTTTCTTGATCCTGTTATAAGAAGTGAGGATACCTTAAGACCATCTTTCATTTCAGTTCCTTCACTCTGGTCATCAGGAACGGGCCTTTCCAAAACACTCCATGGAACCGGTTTCGGGACGTACAGGTGCCGGGTTATCTTACCTGAAAGCTATAGGAATGATCTGGGATTTAGCATCCCGGCGGTTGAAACTTCATATGAAATGTTTATTAACGGTCGGCCAGTTTCTGCAAACGGCAAACCGGGGAAAAATAAAAACGAGACATCACCGGCATATTATCCCTGTGTTATAAAATATTCTCCACATACAGATACACTTGATGTATTAGTTAAGGTGGCAAATTTCGAGGTTTGCAAAGGAGGGTTCCAACTACCAATCAAAATTGGATCTGCTCACCCAATATACGAATCATACACTGATGCAAGATTTTTTTGCTCAGTGTCATCAAACATGCTTTTCACAATCTTCATTTTTTCAATTTTTATTTTCCTGCTGAACGGCAGGAGTAACAGAGCTCTCGCATTTTCTTTGCTTATTTTTTCTCTTGCATTAAGACCCTTGTTTTCATCCCCATACCTGATAACGGCTTTTGACGGCCTCAGTTGGGCATTTATCTACAGGCTAAAATACTTCAATCTTTTGATGCTTTTAACCAGTGCCGCCTGGTTTGTTCATTTCCGGTTTCCTACAAGACTCACTCTTTTTGGCCATCGTATCTCAATGGTGACTTTTATCGTGGTTTCACCTGCTATATTTGTTTTAAGCCCGTTTGTCTTAAGTTACTCCGATATAGTTATTAATATACTTGCTGTTCTTCTGATTGGACATGCCCTTGTAATTAGTTTTACAAAAGCCACCAGCAGGAAACTAATTGATATTATTCAGTTCTTTTCAATTGCAATAATAGCATTTGGAGTCTATTCAGATATTAATCTGTCATACGGAAAAACAGGGTCATATTCAATATTTATTACCTCATTCACAATATTGTTCTATGCACTTATGCAATCGGTGCTGATGATAAAAGAATGGGTAAGCAATACTAAGGAAAGAGAGGCACTATATATCAGATCGGAAGAGCTTACAAAGGATCTGGAGAACAGAGTTGAAGAGAGAACCAGTGAGTTAAGCCGGAAAAACATTGAAATAGAGGAACAAAACCGGTTTATTACTGAACAGAACAAAAAGCTTAAAGATACTATCAGCGTTAAAAACAGAATATTTGCGGTTATCTCCCACGATCTCAGGAGTCCAATTGTTAATATTCTTTATGGACTGAATCTTATTAAGGATGACAAATCAGGGGAGGATATGGAATTTCTGACAAATACCTGCATAAAAAATTCACGACAGGTAATCAGCCTTCTTGAGAATATGCTTACATGGGGTCAGGAGCAGGAAGATCAGATTCACTACTCACCTGCTTATCATGATATTGCCGATGTCATCCTTACCAATATGAGCATCTATAAAGAAAGTACCGATAAAAAGAACATCAGGCTAAATTTTACACAGGTAGGAACGTCAAAGGGATGGTTCGACAAAGACCTTGTTGATATAATTATAAGAAATCTCATATCGAACTCAATAAAATTCACCAGTCACAACGGTCGCATTAACATAACAGTAAAAGGCAACGAAAGAACTGGCGAAGGATTAGTGATGAAGATAGCAGATAATGGTATTGGTATGCCAACCGATCAATTGGAAGATTTATGTCTGGGTAAAAGCATTGGTTCAACACCCGGGACCGATAACGAAAAAGGCACAGGTATCGGGTTAAGACTTGTTTTTGATCTTGTGAAAATAAGTCAGGGTACAATCAAGGCAGAGAGCACACCATCAGCAGGAACAACCTTTACAATAGTACTGCCGGGTCAGACAGGTAATAATCAATTATTAAATTCTTTAGCTTGTAATTGACATAATATAGTCTTAGCTTTGTTATAATAACCCTGTTTTGTAATTAAATATTTGTCAATATTCCACTTCGGGAAGCAGTAAGGGTTAATTATCTTTTTTTCTGATGCAAAGCTAAGACTATGGTCAATGGATCGAATAAAGATAATATTTCAGATGAAGTTCTTTTAGTTGGACTTGATATTGGGTCAATCTCTTTAAATACTGTATTATTAGACAAGGACTTCAATATCCTTGAGGATTATTATGATTTTCTCCATGGGAAGCCGTTTCATGTACTGAAATCGAGGCTTGAATCACTGTTACAAAATCATCCTCCGGAAGCTATCAATGGTTTTGCCATCACAGGCAGGGGTGGAAAGCTTGCAGTTGACCTTATTGGGGGTGTTTTTGTTAATGAAATTATAGCGCAGTCAGCTTCGTCCGGATTGCTTTTCCCGGATATAAAAACCGTTATTGAAATTGGTGGTGAAGATTCAAATTTGATTCTGCTTGAGAAAGATCCGGCAAACAATCATTCACGTTTGGTTGATTTTGAGATGAACAGCTTATGTGCGGCAGGTACTGGATCTTTCCTTGATCAGCAGGCCAAAAGGATTGGCGTTTCAATAATCAATGAGTTTGGAGAGATGGCACTGAAGTCAGTTGATCCACCGAGAATCGCCGGCCGATGCAGCGTTTTTGCAAAGAGTGATATGATACATCATCAACAGATGGCCACTCCTCTTCACGATATTGTCGCCGGTCTGTGTTATGCTCTTGCGCGTAATTTCAGGAGCAGCGTTGCAAGAAGTCGTGAGTTGAAAAAACCAATACTGTTTTCAGGTGGTGTGGCAGCAAACGCCGGGATGGTAAAAGCATTTAAAGATATCCTTGATTTAAAAGAGGGCGAGCTTATTATACCACCTTACCATGCATCAATGGGAGCGATAGGAGCCGTCATTTACGCTTTCACCAACAGTCTTGAAATGGATCACTTTTCCGGTTTTGAAAAACTTGAAAAATACCTCAGTAATGACTCATCAGCTTTTACTAGTCTGCCGGGGCTGAAAGAATCTGAAGCTATTTATGATAAGAAGGTAAGTTTTAAAAGAGTAAATGGAGAGAAGATCCGCGTTTACCTGGGTCTTGATATCGGGTCACTAAGTACAAATGTTGTTCTTATTGATGATAAGCACAGGGTGATTGCCAGAAGGTACCTACCAACTGCCGGCAAGCCACTTGAAGCGATTCAGAAAGGACTAAGCGAAATATATGATGAAGCCGGCGAATATGTTGAAGTAGCAGGCGCAGGAACAACAGGCTCAGGCAGATATCTCACCGGCGATTTCATTGGCGCCGATATAGTGCAGAATGAGATCACAGCCCAGGCAACGGCGGCAATTGATTATGACCCCTCGGTTGATACAATTTTTGAAATAGGCGGTCAGGATTCAAAGTATATAAGCATTGAAAACGGAGTTGTGACAGACTTTGAAATGAATAAAGTCTGTGCCGCAGGTACAGGATCATTTCTTGAAGAACAGGCAGAGAAGCTTAATATTAATATTATTGATGAGTTTGGCGCCATGGCACTCGCCTCAGAGAACCCTGTAAAACTTGGCGACCGCTGTACCGTCTTTATGGAGTCAGATCTTAACTCTTTTATGCAGAAAGGGGTGAGAAATGATAACCTTGTTGGCGGACTGGCCTATTCAATAGTTTATAATTACCTCCAGAAAGTTGTTGCCGATAAAAAGATTGGTGAAAAAATTTTCTTCCAGGGTGGAGTCACTAACAATAAAGCTGTTGTAGCAGCATTTGAACAGGTTCTGGGGAAAAAGATTATAATCCCTCCGCATTTTGATGTTACTGGAGCTATTGGAGCGGCTATTCTGGCGCGCAGGGCGATGGTACCCGGACAAAAATCAAAATTCAAGGGTTTTGAAATGCGTAATGTGCCATACAAAATAAACAGATTTACATGCCAGGGCTGTGCCAACCATTGTGAAATAAGAAGAGTAAATATTGATGGCGAAAAGAAGTCTTTATTCTATGGCGGAAGGTGCGAAAAATACGAAAGCGCTGAACATAAGAAAACCGAACACAATATTCCCAATCTCATTCTGAAGAGAACAGAATTGCTGATGGAGGGTTATAAAAAAAGCGAGAGATCAGAAAAGCCATCAATAGGTATCCCCAGGGCGCTCATGGTCTTTTATCAGCAATTCCCCTTCTGGAGAACCTTTTTTGAAGAGCTCGGGTTCCGGGTGATAATATCTAAAGAATCAGACAAATTACTCGTCACTCAATCAATTGAAACAATAACCACAGAGACATGTCTCCCTGTTGAACTGATGCATGGCCATGTTATTGACCTTATAAATCAGGGCGCTGATTACATTTTTATTCCCTTTATTGTGAATGCCAAATATAGAAAGGGAAATAAAACTTTTAACTGCAACTGCCCATGGGTTCAGAGTTACCCATTTATGGTGCGGGCTGCACTGAAAGGAAGATTTGATGAATCGAAATTGCTTACTCCTTCACTTCACTTCAGGTTTTTCGGCAATGCACTTACAAAAGAGCTCTCTGCTTTCTTCTTTGACAAGTTCCGGATCAAAAATTCCAGGATAAGACGTGCGATATATAATGCCGACAGGGCTCAGGTTAATTTCGAAAAGCGAATAATTGACTTCGGAAAAGAAGCCCTGTCAAATATCCCAGTGAATTGCAGGCCGGTTGTATTGCTTGGGAGGCCATATAATACCACAGATAATTTCCTGAATCTGAATCTGGTTGAGAAACTTCTTGACCATAATGTAATGGCAATACCTCCTGATATGCTTGACCTTTCCCGTTTTAATATTTTTTCCCATTACAGGAACATGTATTGGCCAAACGGTCAAAAGATTATTGCAGCCGCCCAGTATGTAGCAAAGACAAAAGACATGCATGCAGTCTACCTGAGCAATTTCAGGTGCGGTCCAGACTCTTTCATATGGCATTATGTAACTGAAGAGCTTAAAGGAAAGCCCTTCCTCCATCTTGAAATAGATGAGCATTCTGCTGATGCCGGAATGGTAACACGCATTGAGGCTTTCCTTGACAGCCTGAACGGGTCGGAGAAAAATGAGAAGAACGATATAAAGATATTCCGTCCAAGACCAAGTCCTGCCTCACCTCCAAAAGACAGGATATTGTATTTCCCATATATGAGCATTGGTGCTTATATGGTATCAGCGGCAGCACGAAGCGTGGGAGTGAGATCAGAAGTCCTCCCGATGCAAAGTGAAGATGATATAACGCTGGGAAGAAAATACACCTCATCAAGAGAGTGTTTCCCTATGATATGCACCACAGGCAGCTTCCTTAAAAAATTGATGGAGCCGGAGACTGACCCTTCAAAAGTTTGCTTCTTCATGCCTGACCATAACGGGCCCTGCAGATTTGGCCAGTATAACCAGTTTCACAGACTACTTTTTGACAGGCTTGGCTATGAAAAAGCTGAATTGATAACCCCTTCAAATGATACCTCATATCAGGATATAGCCGGGAAACATGGCCGGAAGTTCAGGATAAATGCATGGAAAGGGTTCGTAGCCTCGGATTATCTTGTAAAAATCTACAGGGAGACAAGACCATATGAGATCACCAAAGGTGACTGTGACAGGTTGTATTACAAATCAATGCATAAACTTGAAAGATGTATCGAAGGCGGAGCAAAAGGGCCTCGCCGCATACTCAGGGAAATATCTGAGGACTTTCGTTCTGTAAAAACCGATAAAAGCAGGCGTAAACCTGTTGTTGCCATCCTTGGAGAAATATTTATGCGTGATAACGCCGGATGCAATGGCAACCTGGCAAACAGGTTGGAGGACCTGGGGCTTGAAGTGCTTGTTGGACCATTCTCCGAATGGATTACTTATTCAACATACCGTTTTACCCGCGACAGCCGCTGGAAAAAAGATGCCTTCGGTATAATAAAGTCAAAAATTCAGTCTGCAGGGCAGGAGTTAATAAGCAATATTCTGTTGCATGGGATCAGAAAATATACTGATCAGACAAAAGATATTTCTCTGCATGAAATGCTGAAACTATGTAACAAATATATTAGCCAGGATTATGATGGGGATCCGCCGCTTGCTATCGGATCAGCTATAGCCCTTGCAGACAGGGGAATATCTGGCATAGCTGCCATACTGCCTTTTACATGCATGCCCGGGACGCTGATTGCATCTGTAAGTGATTCATTCAGAAAAGACCATAATAACATACCTTTCCTTAATATTGCATATGATGGTCAGGACTCTGTGGCACTTGACACACGACTTCAGGCTTTTGCATTCCAGGTAAAGGAATATTTAATTGCCCATAACAAAAAAACAGCCAAATCATCTATTCCTCTGTGAGTCTTATAAGAGCTCCACGGTCAAGAATCTCTATTTCCCTGTTTTTTACTTTCAGAAAGTTGTCATCCTGAAGTCCTCCAAGAGCCCTTGCCAACGATGGTCTGGCCACTCCAAAATAATCAGCCAGCTCCTGTTGTGTCTTATCAATTAACACTTTATTATTGTCAGATGATGCCAATGACAGTATATAGCTTGCCAGCTTGCCCCTGATAGTGCGGAAAGAGAGAAAGCGCAGCCTGTCAGAAAGGAAGGATGCTTTTCCGCATATAACACTCAGATAGTTTTGCAGAACCCGTTTGTCTTTTTGCATCATCGTCATAAAATCAGACTTTCCAATTACAACAAGGTCAGTATCAACATTTGCCACAACATTGACAGGAAACCTGCTGCCCGGGCCGAAAATGAATGCTGCAGCGAGAGCCATCGGGGCTTTTACGTCCTCAATCTTAATAATCTTCCCCGACAGATCAACCATCTCTCCTCTTACTTCTCCTGAAATAACAATCATAAGAGAATGAATCTCTTCGTTGCGCAGGGCAATAACAGCTCCTTCATTATAAGTTCTGAATTTACAATTAGCCCCCGTTATCAGGCTGTATATCTCGTCCTCACCAATTCCTCTGAATATGGGAGAGTTTACCAATGCCGAATATTTCATTATTTTTTTTTCGAATCTAAATATTTTTTGACAATTGTAACATATGTTACACTTCGTTTTTAATTATTGACTGAACTTTGTTTTGTAAAAATGACTATGATGAAGAGAGATATTATTGAAATTGATGATGAGAAATGCACAGGTTGCGGTCAGTGTGTCCCTAACTGTCACGAAGGTGCCCTGCAGGTGATAGATGGCAAGGTAAGGCTGGTGTCAGAATTAATGTGCGATGGCCTTGGTGCATGTATTGGTCACTGTCCGGAGGATGCGATAATGATTACAAACCGGGAAGCTGAACCATATGATGAGGTAAAGGTGATAAGTGATATGGTATCGAAAGGGAAGAATACGGTTATTGCTCACCTGAAGCATCTCAGAGATCACAGTGAACACGGTTATCTTAAGGAAGGCATCACATGGCTCAGGGAAAACCAGGGGGAAACGAGTGTTGACGTGAACGAGGTTATAAATGCGCTTGCTCATGGTGAAAATGATCATGAAGGTCATACTTATAATGGTGGATCATGTCCCGGTAGCCGCGAAAGAGCTATCGTTTCACCTGTCATGGAACAGGTAATAGGAGAGATTCCCTCTGAACTCAGACATTGGCCGGTTCAGATGCATCTGGTCAACCCTGCATCACCTGCTTACCGTGATGCAGACCTGCTCCTTTCAGCCGACTGTGTTGCATACTCCATTGGTGGGTTTCATAATAAATATCTGAAGGGGAAATCACTTGCAATAGCCTGCCCAAAACTCGATTCAGGCACTGAAAGCTACATTGAAAAGCTTGTCACTATGATTGATGTAGCCAAAGTGAATACAGTCACTGTAATGATAATGGAGGTGCCTTGCTGCGGCGGACTGCTCAATATGGTAAACATCGCCAGGCAGAAAGCATCAAGAAAGGTGCCTGTAAAAGTAATAATGGTAAGTATTGACGGTAAAATTCTTAAGGAAGAATGGAACTAATACAATTAGCAATTAACAATTAGTAATTAACAATTAGTAATTAACAATAAGTAATTAACAATAATTTAAGGAGGTAAGTATGAGCATGTTTTGTTATCAGTGTCAGGAAACTGCAAAAGGTACGGGATGTACTATCCGTGGCGTTTGCGGGAAGACCGAGGATGTTGCACAGATGCAGGATCTTCTTGTTTTTATCACAAAAGGGGTTTCTATCCTTGCAACAATAGCCCGAAAAAATGATTTTTCTGATCCAAAAGTTGACCGGTACGTGATGGAGGCTCTCTTCACAACGATCACCAATGCCAATTTTGACAGGGAGAAGATCAGGGAAAAAGTACGCGAAGGCATAGCAGTAAGAGAGCAGTTAAAGATAAATATGAAGAGCAATGGCATTCTGATCCCCGCTAACCTTCACAGCTCAGTAAACTGGACCCCTTCTTCAGACGAGGATATGGATAAAAAGGCTCTTCTTGTAGGAGTGCTTGAGACTGAAAATGAAGACATCAGATCACTGCAACAGCTGGTAACATACGGTGTGAAAGGCATGGCAGCATATGCCGAACATGCATCAAATCTTGGCTATACAAATGACAACGTAAGCGGATTCATGCAGAGAGCCCTTGCTGCAATCACTGACAACACTCTCACAGCTGATCAGCTTGTTGCGCTTGTTCTGGAAACTGGCAAATATGGTGTTGATGTAATGTCACTGCTTGATAAAGCAAATACATCTACTTATGGTAACCCGGAGATGACAAAAGTAAATATTGGCGTACGTAATAACCCCGCTATCCTTATCAGCGGACACGATCTTAAAGATATGGAAGAGTTGCTGCGTCAGACCGATGGCACCGGCGTTGATGTTTACACCCACAGTGAAATGCTTCCTGCAAACTATTACCCTGCCTTTAAGAAATACAAACACTTTGTTGGTAACTATGGTAACAGCTGGTGGAAACAGGGCAGTGAGTTTGAAACATTTAACGGGCCCGTTCTCTTTACAACAAACTGTATTATTCCTCCAAAAGATTCTTACAAAGAGAGAATATATACCACCGGGGCTGCTGGCTTTGACGGTGTGAAACACATTCCTGACAGGGAGCCTGGTAAGGAAAAAGACTTCTCTGCCATAATTGATCATGCCAGAAAGTGCGCATCGCCCGTAGAAATAGAGACAGGAACAATCACCGGCGGATTTGCCCATAACCAGGTTCTTCAGCTTGCCGACAAGGTTGTTGATGCAGTAAAGAGCGGAGCAATCAGGAAATTCTTTGTGATGGCCGGTTGTGACGGGCGAATGAAGAGCCGCGAATACTATACCGAATTTGCATCAAAACTGCCAAAGGATACTGTAATTCTCACGGCAGGTTGTGCTAAATACAGATACAACAAGCTTCAGCTGGGAGATATTAATGGTATACCAAGGGTACTTGATGCAGGTCAGTGCAACGACTCATACTCACTTGCCGTCATTGCACTCACGCTTAAGGATGTGTTTAAGCTCAACGATATCAATGATCTTCCTATTGCATACAATATTGCATGGTATGAGCAGAAGGCTGTGATAGTGCTGCTGGCTCTTCTCTACCTGGGTGTTAAGAATATCCACCTGGGTCCTACACTTCCGGGATTCCTTTCACCAAACGTGGCAGGTGTTCTTGTTGAGAAGTTTGGCATCACAGGTATCACCACACCCGATGAAGATATGAAGATATTCCTTGGGTAATCAACAACGAAATTACAAGGTAGAAGCGCGCAGATTGCACGGTGGAAGCGCGCAAATTGCACGGTAGAAACGTGCAAATTGCATGGTGGAAACGCGCAAATTGCACGTTTCTACCTATTTAATAATTGTCATCTCATTGATAAGGTACCCGGCTCCTGCATATTTGTCGATAAGAAAGAGCGCATACCGAATATCAAGGCTGATGTTACGGCTCTGGGCCGGGTTGTACATTATATCGCTGGCCACACCCTCCCACGCACGGTCAAAATTAATTCCGATGAGCTGCCCTTCGGCATTAAGCACCGGGCTTCCTGAATTACCACCTGTGGTGTGATTGTTTGCGATGAAACATACAGGCATCTTGCCGTCTGATCCATATTGACCAAAATCTTTGTTATTGTAAAGCACCTTAAGCCTGTCAGGTACATCATAATCATATATGTCTGGGTTATCCTTTTCTATAATTCCCTGAACCGTTGTAACCGGTTCAAAGGAAACGGCATCTCTCGATTCATAACCCATCACCTGACCGTAAGCAACTCTCAGGGTGAAATTTGCATCGGGATAAAAAACCCTGTTCTTATCAAACTCCATCAGTGCCGCCATATAATTCCTGTCAAGGACCTGCAGGCGTTTGTCCATTTTTGCCAGTTCAGGTCTCACAGAGGTATCAAGAATAGCCATTGCACCCTTCGAAAGCTGCACTAATGGGTCTCTTGATAAACGGGCAGCAGCGTGTTTATTAAAATTATCAAGAAGTACTGATACTTTCACAGAATCAAACAAAATCGATGATGAATAGAGCTTTTCCGCCATTTTTGAGAGGTCTCCGGCATATTCTTCATATAATTTCTTAAAAGACTCAGCCTGCCATTTGGGGTCAATCCTGTCGTGATACAATTGTAGTACAGCAACGAACATCTTTTTGTCCGTCGGAATATTGATGTTTTTCGGAAGTGCCCGGACGGCGTTTTTTAAGCGGGTAAGCTCTTTCTGAAGGTTCGGATCGTTGGTCTCAGGCATTACTGTCAGTCTGCTGAATGCTGATGCCAGAGCCAGTGATGAGGGACCGGAGCTGAAAACTTCATTGGTAAAACTGTTAACAAGATAATACTCCTGGTAGCGTTCATAAATTGACTTATACTCATCAAGTATCTTTCCGTATTTCTCATTACGATCAGGGTCAGAAGCAGCCCATCTCTCAAATTCAGCTTCGTATGCCTCTTTTTTCTCAACGGCATTCATCTTTTCCAGTCCCTGATTCTCACCTATCCACCTCTTCCATGAGTTTGCAAGACCTGATTTCTTTGATGAATACTGGAGTCTGATGAGCGGATCGTTGGCCATTGCCTGTTCCATGATGGATATCTTGGCGGCACGAATGGCAATGAGATTCGGGTTTATCACATCCTTAATCATCTTTATATATGATGAAGGAGCGTACTCTCTGGTGCTTCCGGGGTAGCCAAAAACCATAGTGAAATCTCCCTCCTTAACACCCTTTATTGAAACGGGAAAATGATAGGCTGGTTTGTAGGGAACGTTATCCTTTGAATAATCTGCCGGGTTGTTTTCATTATTTGCATAGACCCTGAAGAGTGAGAAATCGCCGGTATGGCGTGGCCATACCCAGTTGTCCGTTTCACCACCGAATTTTCCGATTGCTGATGGTGGTGCACCAACCAGACGTACATCTTTAAACGTTTCTTCAACAAATAAGAAATATTGGTTACCCATATAAAATGGCTTTACCTGCGCCGTATAATAAGTTCCTTCAACAGCCTTCTTACAAATTGCTTCTGCGTTTTTACTTATCAGGTCTGATTTTTCCTCATCACTCATACTCTCCTTCACACCTTCCTGAACTCTCGCGGTAACGTCATCCATGTATCTGAGAATAGTGACTGTGAGGCCCGGGTTTGTAAGTTCCTCGCTCTGCGACATGGCCCAGAATCCATTGGTGAGGTAATCATGTTCAAGGGTAGAGTGATTTACAATATTGCTATAACCGCAATGATGGTTGGTTATCAGCAATCCTTTGTCTGAGATGAACTCACCTGTGCATCCACCACCGAAAATAACCACTGCATCCTTCATTGATGCCTTATTTATGCTATAGATATCTTCTGCAGAGAGCTTAAAACCTTTCTCCTGCATGAGCCTTATATTATACTTTTCAATAAGCATAGGGATCCACATCCCCTCGTCGGCTTTCAGTGCCGGTGCTACAGCAACAATCAGTAGTGCTGCCAGTAAAATTGAAATCCTTTTCATATCATCTGATTATTTACTCTCAATAAAACGCTGCAGATGGTCAAGCAGATCACTGACGGGCAGTCCAACCACATTATAATAGGATCCGGAGATGGAGGTGATTCCCATTAGGCCGATCCATTCCTGAATACCATATGCTCCGGCTTTATCAAACGGAGAAAAACACCTAATATAATAATCTATCTCATTATCATCCAGATCGCGGAAAGTAACATGAGTTACAACTGAGAAAACATCGCGCTTTTGCCGGCTTCTAAGAGAAATTCCAGTGATGACCTCATGATCGCATCCGGAGAGCATGCGAAGGAAAGCAAAAGCTTCATTGTAATCACGCGGTTTACCAAGAACCAATCCTCTGCACCATACAATGGTATCGGCAGTAATGAGAATATCATTCTCCTTAAGTTCGCTTTTGCAGGCATTGGCTTTAGCTTCTGCCAGATACTCTGCAATTGCAGAGTTTTTCAGGTTGTCAGGATAGACCTCATCACAATCAACCTTTGTTATTGTAAACCTGATACCGGTATCTTTCAGTAATTCACGTCTACGTGGAGACTCAGAAGCCAGAATAATGTTATAATTTTCAAGCCTGTCAGCAATCATCATAATAAGAAATTACCGGTTGTAATAATAAATCCGGCTACCACAGCGTATAATAACCCGAAAAGCATAACCAGCTTTAAAATTGTACTTGCCTTGTGGAGTCCCGCACGTGAGTTGCTCCTTATAGTCATAATACCTGCGTAAACAAGCGGAAGTGAAATAAAGAGGGTTATGTAAGCCAGGGTCAGCTTGTCGTTAATGTACCTGTTCCAGACAATATAAAGAGCGCAAATGGTTAATGCAATAAGTACATCGGCCACTATTTTTGATGCCATTATTCCGGCAACAATTGGTAACGTGTTGCGGCCAAGGGTACTGTCACCTTCATAGTCTTCAATATCCTTTACTATTTCGCGGATAAGCGTGGTCAGGAAGGCAAAAAGAGCAAACCCTCCCACCCAGAAAAACAAAAGAGAGACACCCGGGAAAGAAACTGTGGCGGCAGAGTAATATCTGTAAATTGAGGGGGCGTCAAAAATGACAACCAGAAAAGGCACCAGCGCTGTAAGGAATGCAATGACAATGTTACCTATGAGAAACTGCCGCTTATATGAGACGGAATAAAAATAAAGAAGCCCGGAGACCATTAGAAACAGCACCCCCATCCATAAAAACCCAATTCTCCATGACACGTAAAAGCCTCCTATAACACCCAGTATATTAAATACATTGTGATACATTATTGCTGTACGCCTGGGGATAGTATTGCCAACAATGATTGATCCCCTGTTTATCAGGTCAGTTCTTATGTCAAAGTAGTCGTTAATAACATATCCGGCGGCAGTTATAAACACTGTTGAGACCACCAGGATGAAGAAATCGTACCATCTGGTCTGAAGCATCATCGGCACCATCACTCCAGGGTTGCCAATCATCTCAACCTGAAGGGCCTTCAGTATAGGGCGAAGTATGGCGTAACGCATCAATATCATGGTCAGTGCCACGATCAGAAGGTTCTGAAATCTTATCAGGCGAAGGAAATCATGCAGGTGTTCACCATGTATATGCTTCATAATCCATCCAGTTATTGTGTAACCTTAATACCTGTTCAATTATGTCACGCACGCATCCTTCTCCACCCTTTTTATCAGAGATATACATTGCCACCTGTTTGATTTCACTGTCTGCATCGTACGGGCATACAGGTATGCCTACCATTCGCATCACTTCAAAATCGGGGAGGTCGTCACCCATGTATACAACATCGGAAAGATCCAGGTTCCATTTTGATACCAGTTCTTTCAGGGTGTTTTTTTTGATTCTTGCGTTCATGTAAATATCGTTGACCCCAAGGCCCTTAAGTCTTTTTATATATTCCTTTGAATTGGCTCCTGAAATAATGCCTACATGATATCCTTTTTTCACTGCGAGCTGTATTGCATAACCATCGCGCAGGTTAACCGAACGAAGTGGTACACCAAAAACCGATAGCGCGATTGTCTGTGTTGAAAGCACACCGTCAATGTCAAAGATAAATGCTTTCACATTCTGCAGCCCTTCTTTAAAATTAGTCATAAACTCTTTTTATTATAGTAATGCATTATCATTTTGCTTAATTGCTCATAGATATCGTGATATTCAGCTGAGTATGAGAGTATCTCCAGGTGATCATTTATTGTTTCAGTATCATTGCGTCGTGCGGGGCCTGTCTGAGCCTCTTCCGGTCCCATAGTGACAGCTTTGCCGGCCATCTCTTTTATCAGGGGGTTGAGTACCCCGGGGTTAAAACCGGCGCGTGAAACAATATCAGACCCTATTGTCATCATGAAGTTTGGGAAGTTGCTGGCAAAGATTGCTGCCAGATGGAGCAACTTTCTTCTTTCAGATACGCACTGATGTACTGAGCTGCCGATAAGCAGGGCCAGCTCTTTTAACACCGCCAGAGTCTCTTCGTCTGTTGACTCAATAAAGAAAGGTACTGCCTTCATGTTTACCACCCTGCCTTTTGTGAAGGTCTGCAGCGGGTAAAGCACCCCTGCCCTGTCTGATCTGCCAAGTGTGCCCAGATGTACGCTTCCGGCGGTATGAACAACAATAGTATCCTCACTGCAATCAATGAGGCCTGCCACCTTCTCAATGGATGAGTCGTTCACGGCAATAATGATAATGTCAGTCTTGCCGGAGAACTTATATCCTTCCTGCGCTACTGATCCAGTTTTTGCAGCAAGGGCTATGGCGCTTTTACCACTGGCAGATGTTACTGAGACAATATTTTGTTTCTCCCTGTAAAATGCCAGGGCAAGTGCCTCTGCAACATTGCCTGCACCAATAAATGATATATTATAACGTCTTCCCATATGATGATACTACAAAGTAAAGCTAATTTTTGATGCCACAAAAAAAGAGAGACCGCCAAAAAATGACAGTCTCTCTTAAAAAATGTGTTATGGCTTATGCTTGTGCCGTTGGCCCGCCAAAAGTGACAGGCGGCAATGCCGGGCCTGACTTAATCTCCTTTATTGGTCCATGAACCGACTCATATTTGGAGATGTTATCCTCAAGCGCAGCGACAAGTCGTTTTGCGTGCTCGGGAGTCAGGATAATCCTGGATTTAACCTGTGCCTTTGGGACGCCGGGCATGACTCTTATAAAGTCAATGACAAATTCAGCAGGAGAGTGTGTTATGACAGCAAGGTTTGAATAAACGCCCTGTCCAACCTCCTCATTAAGCTCAATGCTCAATTGTCCCTGGTTTTTAATATCTGCCATCTTCCCGGTTTTTAATTATTTGGTTTCTGGTTCTCTTGATCTCTGGGCCGAAGCCGTCATAGTTTCAAAGTCTTCAAGTGAGCCTACAACGATGTTATTGTATTCCCTCAGTCCGGTACCTGCCGGAATAAGGTGACCAACAATGACATTTTCTTTCAGACCCTCAAGGAAATCAACTTTACCGAGTATGGCTGCCTCATTAAGAACTTTTGTCGTCTCCTGGAATGATGCTGCCGAGAAGAAGCTGTTTGTCTGAAGAGCTGCGCGTGTTATACCCTGCAATACCTGTTGTGATGTGGCTGGCATTGCATCTTTTGCCTCAATAAGCTTAAGGTCACGGCGTTTCAGTAGTGAGTTCTCGTCCCTGAGTTTGCGGGCAGTGATAATCTGCCCCGGCTTAACATTCGGGCTGTCTCCTGCACTCTCAACAATCTTCTTACCGAAGATCCAGTCGTTCTCATCCATAAATTCAAGTTTGTCAACGATCTGGCGCTCAAGGAACTTTGTGTTTCCCGGGTCGATGATCTCAACCTTGCGCATCATCTGACGTACTATGATCTCAAAGTGCTTGTCATTGATCTTCACACCCTGCAGACGATATACCTCCTGTATCTCGTTTACAATGTACTCCTGAACCTTTGTCGGGCCTTTGATTGCAAGAATGTCAGAAGGAGTGATAGCACCATCAGAAAGAGGAGTGCCAGCTCTCACATAGTCATTCTCCTGAACAAGGATCTGTTTTGACAGCGGAACAAGATATTTCTTGGTCTCACCTGTCTTTGAGGTTATAGTGATCTCCCTGTTACCTCTCTTTATCTTACCATATGCTACTTCACCGTCAATTTCAGTAACGATAGCAGGGTTAGACGGGTTACGTGCCTCAAAGAGCTCTGTAACACGCGGAAGACCACCGGTGATGTCACCTGATTTACCTATTGCTCTCGGTATCTTAACCAGGGTGTCACCTGCTTCAACCATCTTGTTTATATCTGTAACAAGGTGAGCGCCCACAGGAAGGTTATAAGACTTAATCTCGGCTCCCTCAGGAGACATGATCTTGATAGTAGGGTTCTTTGTCTTGTCCCTGCTTTCAATTATCACCTTTTCCTTGAAACCGGTCTGCTCATCAGATTCTTCCCTGAAGGTAACACCTTCAATCAGGTAATCAAATGCAACCTTACCAGGCACTTCAGAAATAATAACTGCGTTGAATGGATCCCATTCGCAAATCAGGTCTCCTTTCTTAACTTCAGTATTTGGCTTAATGTAAAGCTTGCTACCGTAAGGAATTGTGTGAGTGGTAAGTGCAATATTTGTCTTCTTATCAACGATCCTGAGTTCTGCAAGACGACCTATAACCACGTCAATCAAACCCTTTTCAGGATCATTCTTGACAACCGATCTTACCTCCTCAATTATTGCTATACCATCATATTTCGCAATGAGGCTTGATTCAGTGGTTATATTCGAAGCAGTACCCCCGACGTGGAATGTACGAAGAGTAAGCTGTGTACCAGGTTCACCGATTGACTGTGCAGCGATTACGCCTGTAGCCTCACCCTTCTGAACCATCCGTCCTGTGGCCAGGTTACGTCCGTAACATTTGGCACAAACACCTTTTTTAGATTCGCAGGTGAGTACTGAACGTATCTCAACCTGTTCAATTGGTGACTGCTCAATCTTACCGGCAATCTCTTCAGTGATCTCTTCTCCGGCTTCAACAATAAGCTCACCGGTGAGAGGATTATATATGTCGTGAACTGTTGTACGACCAAGGATTCTTTCATACAGAGACTCAACAACCTCTTCATTGTTCTTGATTGCGGTTGCGATAAGGCCACGTAGTGTGCCGCAGTCTTCCTCGTTAATGATAACATCCTGTGAAACGTCAACAAGACGGCGAGTAAGATAACCGGCGTCAGCTGTTTTAAGAGCTGTATCCGCGAGACCTTTACGTGCACCGTGTGTTGATATGAAGTATTCAAGAACTGACAGACCCTCTTTAAAGTTAGATAGGATCGGGTTCTCGATGATTTCTGAGCCGCTTGCGCCTGACTTCTGAGGTTTAGCCATAAGACCCCTCATACCAGAGAGCTGACGTATCTGCTCTTTTGAACCCCTGGCGCCTGAGTCAAGCATCATATATACTGAGTTGAATCCCTGCTTGTCAGTTGAAAGCTGTTTCATCAGGGTCTGTGTCAGACGTGCATTAACATGGGTCCAGATATCGATAATCTGATTGTATCGCTCATTGTTGGTGATAAAGCCCATGCTATAGTTAGAGAGAACCTCATCAACCTGCTCATAACCTTCCTGAACGAACATCTCTTTCTCCTTAGGAATGATAACGTCGTCGAGATTGAATGACAGACCGCCGGTGAATGCCATGCGGAAGCCAAGATTCTTAATAGCGTCAAGGAAGTCAGCAGCTTTTGCAGTTCCCGCTTTCTTCAGAACGTTGCCGATGATGTCCCTGAGTGACTTTTTAGTAAGAATCTCATTTATATAACCAACCTCTTCGGGTACAAACTCGTTGAAGAGAACGCGCCCCACAGTTGTTTCAATGATGTGATTTACTTTCTGGCCATCAACCATGTCATTGACTTTCACCTTTATAACAGCGTGAAGGTCAACCTTGTTCTCATTAAATGCGATGCGTACTTCTTCAGGTGAATAGAAGGTCGTTCCTTCTCCCTTAACCTTGATCAATTCGGTACTCTTACGTGCCTTGGTGATGTAATAAAGACCAAGAACCATATCCTGTGAAGGAACGGTAATTGGAGCTCCGTTTGCAGGGTTAAGAATATTATGTGAAGCAAGCATAAGCATCTGAGCCTCAAGTACGGCAGCATTGCCAAGAGGAAGGTGAACTGCCATCTGGTCACCGTCGAAGTCAGCATTGAACGCTGTACAAACGAGCGGGTGGAGCTGGATAGCTTTACCCTCGATAAGCTTTGGCTGGAAGGCCTGGATACCAAGACGGTGAAGGGTCGGAGCACGGTTTAGAAGAACCGGGTGGCCCTTAAGTACGTTCTCAAGAATATCCCATACAACTGGGTCTTTCCTGTCAACTATCTTCTTGGCACTCTTAACTGTCTTGACTATACCGCGTTCAATAAGCTTACGTATGATAAACGGCTTGTAAAGCTCGGCAGCCATATCTTTTGGAAGACCGCACTCATGAAGTCTGAGTTCCGGACCTACAACAATAACTGAACGTGCTGAATAGTCAACCCTCTTACCAAGGAGGTTCTGACGGAACCTTCCCTGTTTTCCCTTAAGACTGTCGGAGAGTGACTTGAGAGGCCTGTTGGCGTCTGTCTTAACAGCATTTGCCTTACGTGAGTTATCAAACAGTGAGTCGATGGCTTCCTGCAGCATCCTCTTTTCGTTACGGAGGATCACCTCAGGCGCCTTGATCTCTATAAGTCTCTTCAGACGATTATTACGTATAATTACCCTGCGGTAGAGGTCGTTCAGGTCGCTGGTGGCAAAACGGCCGCCATCAAGAGGAACAAGAGGTCTTAGTTCCGGCGGGATAACCGGGACGATCTTAACTATCATCCACTCAGGCCTGTTGACATTACGTGACTCCCTGAAAGCCTCAACAACCTGAAGTCTCTTGAGAGCCTCGCTCTTACGTTGCTGCGATGTCTCAGTATTTGCACGGTGGCGAAGTGAATAAGAAAGCTCGTCGAGGTCGAGTTTTGAAAGCAGTTTGTAAAGTGCCTCAGCACCCATCTCGGCAACAAACTTATCAGGATGATCATCATCGAGGTACTGGTTTTCTTTCGGCAATGATTCAACTATCTCGATATATTCTTCTTCTGAGAGGAAGTCAAGATATTTAACACCATCAACGGCTTTAATACCAGGATTGATTACAACATATCTTTCATAATAGATGATGCTGTCAAGTTTCTTTGTCGGAAGGCCAAGCAAATAACCAATTTTGTTTGGCAGTGATCTGAAATACCAGATATGAGCTACAGGAACGACGAGTGAAATGTGTCCCATTCTCTCACGGCGCACTTTCTTTTCTGTCACTTCAACACCGCAGCGGTCGCAGACGATCCCTTTGTAACGGATTCTCTTGTATTTACCGCAGTGGCATTCGTAGTCTTTTACCGGGCCAAATATCCTTTCGCAGAAAAGTCCGTCGCGCTCGGGCTTGTAAGTACGGTAGTTAATGGTTTCCGGTTTAAGGACCTCACC
>JGI20214J51650_10000573_pt1 | contig 23055 bp, 20 predicted proteins | sample WetSurMetagenome_FD_51650 | JGI IMG/M metagenome (IMG submission 51650) | reverse complement strand
CACTTTAGGCACTTTAGGCACTTTAGGCACTTTAGGCACTTTAGGCACTTTAGGCACTTTAGGCACTTATTTCTATAAATAGTACAAATTAAATTTATTAAGATAATGGAAACTAAATTAAAAAATTCCCTGATTACAGACTGGAAAAGCTACAAAGGCCGTCCATTTCTGATCTCTGGTCCATGCAGTGCTGAAACGGAAGAACAGGTGATGGCAACTGCTACTCAATTGGCCAAGATAAAAGGAATCAGTGTGTTTCGTGCCGGAATATGGAAACCCAGAACACGTCCTAATTCTTTTGAAGGTGTTGGAAGCGAAGGACTAAAATGGCTTAGAAGAGTTAAGGAGGAAACCGGGCTTCTTGTTGCTACTGAAGTGGCAAATGAAAAACATGTTTATGAGGCTCTTAAATATGGTATTGATATGCTGTGGATCGGAGCCAGGACATCAGTTAATCCATTCACTGTACAGGAGATTTCCGACGCATTGACAGGTGTGGATGTTATGGTTCTGGTCAAAAACCCGATTAATCCTGATATAGAATTATGGATAGGTGCAATTGAGCGCATTGCAAGGGCGGGAATAACGAGGTTAGGTGCTATTCACAGAGGTTTTTCGTCATATGAAAAAACATTGTACCGGAATCAGCCCAACTGGCAGTTACCTATTGAACTTCGAAGACGAATTCCCGAATTGCCTATAATTTGCGATCCTAGTCATATTGGTGGAGCCCGACAATTTCTTCACGAAATTTCACAGAAGGCAATGGATTTAAATTTCGACGGCTTGATGATAGAGTCTCACATTGATCCTTCAAAAGCCTTAAGTGATGCAGCACAACAGCTTACACCAAACGATCTCAAAGAACTTTTAAGCCGGCTGATACTTCGTAATCCAAGTACTTCTGATCCGAAATTGCTTGATGTACTTGGGGAATTAAGGCAACAAATCGATGTTTTTGATGATCATCTCCTCGATCTTATGGAGAAAAGAATGAAAGTAGCCGAAACAATCGGACGTTATAAAAAGGAAAATAATATCACTATCTTGCAGACCACCCGATGGGATGAAATTATTAACAAAGTGCTTGCTAAAGGTCATGCTAAAGGCCTTAGTACCGAACTTATTGATACTATTTTCAAAGCTATTCACCAGGAGTCGATTAACCATCAGATGAAAGTCATGAATGATAATGTAAAAAGTAATACTGAAAAAGAATAAATCATATTAACCCCCTTCCCTCCCGATAGCTATCGGGACTTCCCCCAGGGGGGAAGGAGCGCAACAAACCTTTCCCCCCTGGGGGAAAATGAAAGGGGGTAAAAAAGTATAAAAACGACAGAAACTATGGAAAGATATGTAGATCCATCAGCTCTTGAAGGTACAGTAAATGCTCCAACCTCAAAAAGCATGACACAAAGGGCAATTGCTGCCGCATTACTCGCTGACGGTGAAAGCATAATTCTAAATCCTTCCTATTGTGACGATTCGCTCGCTGCAATGAGCATGGCCGTTGGGCTTGGAGCCAGGGTCGAACCTCAGGTAAGCGAAATGAAAATAGTTGGTTCTGCAACTTTGAAAGAATCCAAACTTAATTGCGGGGAATCGGGACTAGCTATCAGGATGTTCTCACCAATTGCTGCACTATATCAGGCTGAGATTACTCTTGTTGGGGCAAACTCCCTTAAAAAGAGACCAATGTTTATGATAGAAGAGGCTCTTAATCAGCTTGGAGTGAAGTGTACAAGTACCGGAGGATTTCTTCCTCTTACTATTCAGGGACCACTTATCGGAGGGCATTGCGAAATTGATGGTTCTGTTAGCAGTCAGTTACTGACCGGGTTACTAATGGCACTCCCTCTGGCAACAAAAAATTCTGAAATTAAGGTCAGGAACCTGAAGAGTAAACCTTATATCGACATGACAATTCAGATTCTGAAGTATTTCGGAATAACTGTGGAGAACAAAGGCTATGATTTATTCTATATTCCTGGTAATCAGAAGTATATTCCAAGTCGTTATACAGTGGAGGGTGATTGGAGTGCAGGAGCTTTTCTGCTTGTTGCCGCTGCTATTAACGGGCATCTGATTGTAAAGGGCCTAAACAGAGACAGCCTGCAGAGCGATAAGTCAGTTATCAATGCGCTCGAGAAAGCTGGAGCCAGGATGACTTTCAGCGATGATAAACTTGAAATATCTAAAACAGATTTGAAAGCATTTGATTTTGATGCAACCGAATCGCCAGATCTTTTTCCACCCCTCGTGGCACTCGCTGCTTACTGCAAGGGAAATTCATCTGTCAAAGGAGTGTCGCGACTAATTTTTAAAGAAAGTGACAGGGCTAAAACCCTACAGGAAGAGTTTGCTAAATTAAAGGTAAAGATAGATATCCATGATGATACAATGTATATTACCGGAAACCAACCTCAGGCCGGCAGGGTTGAATCGCATGATGACCATCGTATAGCAATGGCGCTTGCCGTTGCAGCACTGGGAGCAACAGGAAGGGTTTATATCAGGGATTCTCAGTGCGTTGCAAAATCATACCCTGGATTTTTCGATGATCTCAGACAGCTTGGGACATCGGTTCATGAATGATTACAAGCCTTTTAAGGTTTTATTTGCATAATTGTTTATAAAAAGGTATTAATTATTTCAAAAATGAAAAATAATCTCTTTTTTCATTGATAATTTGAATTTTTGATTATTTTTGTCAGCATGAAGACAAGGAGGTATTATATATGGTCGTGGCGCAGCTCAGTTAATTCAGCTGTGAAACAAGCCATTTTATAACACTTATAAAATATTTATTATAGAGGCACGCTGTTCACAGCGTGCCTTTTTTGTATTAATAATTTTAACTAAACCCTTATATTAATTAATCATGGAAAAGTTCAGAAAAATTATCTTAAGCGAAAGCGAAATGCCCAGACAATGGTATAATATTGTAGCGGATATGCCTAATAAGCCTTTGCCACCTCTCAATCCTGCCACAATGAAACCCATTGGGCCCGAAAGCCTTGCTGCCGTTTTCCCGATGGAGCTTATAAAACAGGAGGTAACTGCAGAAAGATATATCGACATTCCCGATGAGGTACTCGACCTTTACGCAACATTCCGCCCCTCTCCTCTCTTCAGAGCATTTGGTCTTGAAAAAGCTCTTGGAACAAAAAGTAAAATCTATTACAAATATGAGGGTGGAAATTATTCAGGTTCCCATAAAGCAAACACTGCTATTCCTCAGGCTTATTATAACAAAATGGAAGGAATAAAAAGGATTACCACCGAAACAGGAGCCGGACAATGGGGAAGTGCAATGAGCTTTGCCTGCCACCATTTCGGACTTGAACTATTGGTATTTATGGTAAGAGTCAGCTATAACCAGAAGCCCGGCCGTAAACTTCTGATGAACACATATAATGCCAAGGTAGTTGCTTCTCCAAGCACCATGACAGTGGCAGGAAGAAAAATCCTGGAAATGGATCCTGACTCACCTGGAAGTCTGGGTATTGCAATTTCCGAAGCTATGGAGGTGGCTGTTCAGGATCCATATACCAAATACTCTCTCGGAAGCGTTTTGAATCATGTTCTGCTACATCAGACAATTATCGGACAGGAAGCTCTGCTTCAGATGGAGAAGACAGGTGATTATCCCGATGTTGTTATCGGATGTTTTGGAGGAGGATCCAACTTTTCCGGTATTGCATTTCCATTTATCCGTGAAAATCTTATCAATGGAAAGAAAACCCGGCTTCTCACTATTGAACCCTCATCATGCCCCAAATTATCAAAAGGAAAATTCATGTACGATTTTGGCGATAGTGCAGGAATGACTCCTCTTCTTCCAATGTACACCCTGGGACATAATTTTATGCCGGAGAAAATTCATGCCGGAGGTTTGAGATATCATGGCGCCGGAGTACTGCCAAGTCAGCTTTTAAAAGATGGACTGATTGAAGTGAAAGCCAAAATGCAGAGAGAATGTTTTGAAGCTGGTGTAGGTTTCGCAAGAGCCGAAGGTATCCTGCCCGCTCCCGAATCAACATACGCAATTGCCGGAGCACTTGATGAGGCAAGAAAGGCTGATCTGGAAGGTGTTTCAAAGACAATACTCTTTAATCTGAGCGGACATGGACATTTCGACATTTCCGCTTACGAAAAGTATTTCGAGAACAATCTCCCCGACCATGAACTGAGTTATGCAGAGATCGAGGACTCACTTTCAAGAAGCACTGTCCCAGCTTAGTGTATAGCCAGAAATAAAATTCTGCGTAAATCTGCGTTATCTGCGGGAAATAACTTTTCTCCCGCTGATCGCGCAGATTATTGCAGATAAAAAACGAGAATTCTGAAAAGTAAAATGGAAGACAANTACTGTGGCAATTAATATTCTTTCGAAAACTCCTCAAATATCTTATTTGCACCCGCTTCAGTAAGATCTGAACCCGATTGAACGTAAAACCGGTGATACAAAGTTACCGACTGACCGTTTTCGATCGTGTAAGTTCTTTTTTCCAGTTTGGAATCATAAGAGTTTTGTCCAAAGTTATTCAAAGAAAAAAGTCCATATCCTCTGGCATGAGCATAAGCCGGATAACCAGGGTTTTTGGGATTGTCAAAAAGTGCCATGGAAATTCTAACATTATCCTTAGTACCGCTAAGGATTACCCAGTCATTCCTTGTACCCCACACTGCATCGCCACTGAGTCCTTGACTTGAAGTGTACATACCAGTGACTCCTTTATTATCTGTAGCTTTAATAGTAGTTGGAATACCTTTGTCATCTGTAAAAATCAGAGCTTCATTCGAAGGCATCTCAAACGCCCGGTCCACTCTGATCGCAAACATACCTTCCTTACTATCACCAATAATGACGGCACCATTCACTGCAGTTAAAACTGATATATGATCAATTGTCCTTGAACTTTTATCACCTGAGAAGACATATCTGGTATTCTCTCTTAGCAGTTTATTCCCTTTATTATCTTCCCAGTTCTGCACTACCTCAAGTATTCCCTTTTTTCCATTTTCTGCTTTGACAATTTTTTGATGAACAATATGTCCATACTCATCTTTTTTATCTGCCGGAATAGCGGATGAGTTATTCCAGAAATCAAGCCCGTTCACGTTGCCATGATTAAACCATATCCCAATATGATGCGGATGATCAACCCGTTCACCTTTCCTGGGTTCAATCGGATAACCCCTTGTAATAACGGAACCATCAGGAGCATTTACAGGAAAAAGAAATGTCTTTTCAATATTTATAGGGTATTGATACGAAGTAAACAGGTTACCTTTAATAAAAACATCGACTTTATGTTGGTCATTTACTTTTACAAGTTTCACCCATGTGTCTGAGGCTTGAGCACTTAATCGAAGGCTTGCTGAAGATAGAACAAGAATATATAATCCGGATTTTATCAGTGATATATCAAGTATTAAATTTTTAATTATTCTCATGGCAAACAGTAAGTATTAATATTTGAATACTTTACCTCCAGCAAGAACTTCCTGTTTTGCCTCATCAAATGAAGCCTTTTCACCTGTTCTGAGGGCAGCCGTACACATTATTGTAGCAATAGAATGATTATATCCTGCCATAACATCAGCATTTGGCTTCTTCCGGTTGCGAACACATTCCATCCAGTTCCTCATATGAGCAGTTGTCATAGGATCTAAGCCGGTATTAGCATCTGTCTCCACCTTGAACCCTGGCAAATCCATAGATTCCAACAGATTAGGCTGCATGTTCATATCCCTGGCGTCGCGGGCTGATAGTCCGCCTTCAGAGTTGATTTTATTTGTATCAAGATTGAGTGAGCCTCCATTTGAAAAATAAATTTCCTTTACTCCTCCTGCAGAATTAGTAAAACGTGAAGTGTAAACAACCTGGAAACCCGAATTGGCGTCTCCATAATCCATAACTGCCGTCATTGTGTCATAATTGGTGCGGCCATCTTTCCACAAATAAATGCCTCCGTTTGCAGCAACACTTTTTGGATGACTCAGGCCTGAAAACCAATGCACCGTATCAATCTGATGTGCCATCCACTGACCGGGGATTCCGGACGAATATGGCCAGAACAACCTGAATTCAAGATATTTCCGTGGATCCCATGCTGCAGGTTCACGATTCATCTGGAATCGTTTCCAGTCCGTATCAGCTTCTTTAATGACTGATGTAAGCTGCGGCCTTCTCCAGCGACCAGGCTGGTTAACATTCCATGACATTTCAACCATCACAATTTTCCCGAACTTACCTGATCTTATATATTCATTTGCAGCAATATAATTAGGGGTACTCCTTCTCTGCGAGCCGATCTGCACAATTTTTTTTGTATCCTGCACAGCTTTCAGAGCCTCCCTCGCATCAGACATAGTCTCGGCAAAAGGCTTTTCACAATAAGCATCCTGCCCTGCCCTTACAGCTTCAGCAAGTACGAGAGCATGCTGAAAATCTGCAGTACTGATAATAACCGCATCAGTGTCTTTGGCACCATAGAGTTCATCATTATTACGGGCTTTTCTGATAGTCACTCCTTTTCCCTTGAAAAAAACCTCTGCTTCATCGCGGCGCCTGTTCCAAAGATCTGAAACTGCAACAATCTCGAAGTTCAGCTCTTTACACAGACTTAAAAATGCCGGAGCCAGCGATGATCTGAATCTGTCCGAAAAACCAATGATTCCTACACGAATCCTGTCGTTTGCACCAAGGATACGTGTATAACTCTTTGCACCAAGCGTCAGACCTGCTGCTCCAAGAGCCGATTTTTGAATGAATTCTCTGCGGGTTGCCATAAATAATTATTTTGGTTGTAAATCAGTTTTATTTAAGTCCTGAGCACTGATAATAGTATAAGAGGAAAAAACAGAACTCAGAAATGCAGAAGAAATGAATACTTTCAGATTTGTTTTCATATATTTTTCCGGAAAACATGTAGTTTTTCCTGGTTATTCTTAAATAAGTTCTATTTCTTTTTTGTATGACTCAATAACAGATCAGTAAGATTCTCAGCGGCTTTACGATTTTCAAAACTACCAGGTAGCTTGTCGTGATCAATATATTCATTATATATCCATGGATCTCCTATTGCAAACACATAACCCTTTCCAAATATATTTTCAGCCATCAGTACCTTTCCCTTCTCTGTAAGAATTGATTTTGATGTTCCCGAGAGATTAATATCAGAAACTTCCTTGATATAAATCTTACCCACTCCCTTGAAAAGAGGATGATCAGGCAGATTTGTACAAGCTCCCATTTCGAAATTAGCTCCTGTAACAGGATGCAATGTGACATGGTTAAATGTCATACCAAACTGCGACATCAGTAGATTAAGATGAGTAAATTCACAATTCGGTCCATCATTTGCCAGAACAGCTAGTACTCCCCCGTCATTTACCCATTTTTTTATAGATTTAATATCCTCCGAACTAATATAATTCGGGGCAGGATTTTCTGTTGTAGTATCAGGGTCAACAATTATATAAATATTAATCTTACTCAAAACAGCTTTATCCGGTTTGCCCAAAGTTGCTATTTTCGCCCCTCTGGAGGTGAAAATATTCCCCCACCTTGAATAACCGCTTGATGCAGTGTCGGTCCAGAGATAGTGAAACGGTTTTCCGGTTTTGGTATTCGTTTCATGATTATACCAGGTATCAAGTCCCACAACCTGCTGTGAAATTCCAGGTTTTATAAAGAATAATAACAGAATCAGTAACACCAATAATGAACGCAAACTAAAAATTTTCCGTTTTTCCATGGTCGTTGAGTATATTACTTTTTCAAAAATATAAAACATTAACTAAAAACTNTACGATCTGTTNAACTTATATTACTTTTATACTGCCAACTACAAATAATAAACTTTAAGAAAATGAAGAAATTAACGTTNTCAAGTGTTATCCTGGTAATTATAATAATATCAGGAACCATCTCAAATGGTCAGGATAAAAAATCAGGAAATAATCTTCCAGACAATAAACTTACCGGCAAAGAGATAAAAGACGGATGGAAACTGCTTTTTGATGGAAAAACGGGTGCAAACTGGATGAATGCAAGGACCAAAACATTTCCCGGAGGCAAATGGGTTATAAATGATGGAACCCTTACAATAACATCACAATCGGGAATCCAGAATACAGGTGGCGATATTGTTACAGTGGATAAGTATAAGAACTTTGAACTTTCAGTCGATTTTATGTACACTCCAGGTGCAAACAGCGGTATAAAATATTTTGTAGATACTGAATCAAATAATGGAGAACTGGCCTCTATTGGCTGTGAATACCAGATACTCGATGATAAACTCCATCCCGATGCCAAAGCGGGGATTAACGGTAACAGAACTCTGGCAGGTCTTTATGATCTTATCCCTCCTAAAAATAAAATTGACAATGGTCCTGATAAATGGAATCATGCAACAATAATTATAAAAGGAAAACATGTACAACACTGGCTTAACGGACAAATGACAGTCGAATATGACAGAGGAACTCCTGAATGGAAAGAACTTGTTGCAACAAGCAAATACAAACCATATCCCGGGTTTGGTGAAGTAACTGAAGGCAGGATCCTTCTGCAGGATCATGGCAATACTGTTTCCTATAAAAATATAAAGATCAGAGAGATTAAAGATTAAGTTGATGGCTCAGGGCCCCGTAATGGAGCGAATAATAAGTTTAATCTTCCCTGGCTAAGTTAAAATGATCCAGCTCCTGGTTTCATTTAAGTATTACTATGGAAAAATGTTAAATATATCCTGAAGCCGTTGTCAGGTTATTCGAAGTGCAAGACATCATAGCATTTGGATTTTCTACACTTTTCGAACTATCTTAGTTAACACTATCCAAATAACTAAATATCAATATACTATTTTAGACCTATTGCAGGAAAGAATTATTTTTCTACATTTGAAACAATTTTTAATCTGATCGTTTTAGATATTAATATTGCATTAACCTGAAAAGGGGGAAGTTGTAAAGGTCTACAAATTACCCGCTGATACTTAAACTTAAAACTTAACCTATGAGAAAACTTTTTACTTTTATTGCTTCTATGCTCATCACCGGCAGTCTGCTCGCGGGCGGACTGGTTACCAACAATAACCAGAGTGCCATGTTTACACGTCTGCAGAACCGCAATGCCTCAACCAGTATTGATGCTGTTTATTTTAACCCGGCAGGATTAACCAGGCTTGGCAACGGATTTTTTGCGTCAATTAACAATCAGACAATTACTCAGACGCAAACAATAATCAGCGATTATAAATATCTTACCGGAACTCCAAAGGAGTATGTTGGTAATGTAAAGGCGCCAATTTTTCCGGGAATTTATTTGGTGTATAATACCGGTAAACTGTCATTTTCAGCTGGATTCAATCCTATTGGAGGTGGTGGTGGCGCCGAATATAAAACTGGACTGCCATCATTCGAAATGATGATTGCCGATATTCCTCCAAGTTTAACAGCTCAGGGCATACCTACTTCGCAATATTCAGCAGATATTTATTTTAAGGGGTCTTCAGTCTATTTTGGCTATCAGGCCAATGTTGGCTATAAAATAAATGACAAGCTCTCTGTTGCAATTGGTGCACGATTGGTGACTGCTTCAAATACATATAAAGGTTATCTGAAAAATATCAGTATAAATCCAAACTACCCTGCATTCGGAGCATATACAGGAGGAATGGTTCTTGCCCGTAATTTCTTTTCTTCAGGTCAGGCTTACCTGACTGGTGTTTCAAATCAATTGTCAGCTACCGCTACTTCGCTACAACCAATAATTACAGGCGGTGGAGGTAGTGTTCTTCTTTCAAATGGAACGGCTGCCGGGTTAACTGCACTCCAGGTTGCAACTCTTCAGGGAACAATCACCTCCTTAGGAGGTAACCCAGCCGGTATGACTATAGCTCAATCACAGGCATTTTTCTCTGGTGCGTCTGCTACTTACGGAGGTAAAGCAACAGTGATGGGAGCAAATGCAGCCGGAACTCAGGATATAACCGTAGATGCTTCTCAGTCAGGTACAGGTATCACACCAATTCTAAGCGCAAACTATTCACCTTCCGACAACCTGGACATTGCTATAAAGTATGAATTCAAAACTAAGCTTCATCTTAAAACAGAGGTTGTTAATGGTCAGGGAGGAGGCGTTTTTACTGATGGAACAACTGTAATTGCCGATATGCCTTCAGAGCTTTCGCTTGGTGTTGATTACAAACCAATGCAAAAACTTACACTTTCTGCAAGCTTCGATGAATATTTTGATAAGAAAGTTGATTATGATGGCAGTGAAAGCTTAAATATAAATCAGATAGATAAAAATTTCGTTCAGTATGGGCTGGGAGCAGAATATGGTCTTTCTGAGAAACTGCGTATCAGTGCAGGTTGGTCGCATACCGAAACAGGTGTGAATCTCAATTATCAAAGTGATCAGAGCTTCAGTACAAACACCAACTCATTCGGAGCAGGTTTTGGTTATCACATAACCCCAATGATCGATCTTAACCTTGCCGGTCAGTATACATTCTATAATGATGGCAGAAAACCGTTTAATCCTCGTTTAGCTTTCGACCCTAGTGTTTATACTGAAACTTACAAAAAAGTGACCTGGATGGTTGCAGTAGGACTTGATTTCTATTTTGGAAAGAAATAATATCTGAATTGAATAAATGAGGAGGCTGTCCGCTTATTTGCAGACGGCCTCTTTTTTTAGTATATAATACCTTGTGAATTAAGATTTTTAATATACGACTCGCATCGGGGAATTCCTGATGACGCCAATTTTTTATACCATTCAGCTGCTTTCAGTTCATTACCGGTTTCTTTCGCAAGCATAATAATATTAACATAAATCAATCCTTCAATTCCTGAATCCCGGGTGTCACCTGAATCAGCAATTTTTATAAAACTGTTTAAGGCTTGCGCAGGTTCCTTATTTTCAGCAAGAACAGAAGCAGCATCTATATTTTTGTTAAGATTGCTGTCGAGACAAATTCCAAAGAGTGAGATACAGTTATCAGAACAATCCTCTATCAGATCGACCCATCGAACGTTTTGTTTTAATGGCTGAAACGTAAGTTCAAAGTAGAGCTTCTCCCCGATTGCCTTAAATTTATATGTTTCGGGGCAAACGGGTATTCCTTTTGAAGAAGTCAGACGGCTTCGTGTTCCATCGGGATAAATTATGAAAATATTTTTATCAGCACAAAAGTAGCCTCCGGAGATCCTGTTTTCCACACTTAAAAAGATAGTAGTAGCATTTGAATTGATTTCAACCTTTGATATCTCGAGTGTTTCATGACTTTTTAATGCAACATTGGGTTGATTATAGGTCTGCGAGACTACTTTTATTACACATATTGCGAAAAACAACATAGCCAGAACAGTTCTCTTCATCATCAGATTACTTTTAAATTGAACCTGCAATTTATACATTTTAATGAACCAGAATAATAATTTGTCATTCAAATGCTCGATGCATCCGTGGAAGTACAAATAATCCGATGATATTCTTTATGTTACACTGAAAGTTAACCAAATTGTAACAATTAAGTAACAAATACCTGATAACTATAACATTAAATGAAGTTAACTTTGCAATGGAATATTCTATATTTATAGAGTGATCATTCTTTGAAACAATAAATTGACACATCGGATGAAAACAAAAAGAGAAGAATCAGTAATTGATATCATAAAATCCTTTGAAGAGATGGCCGACACCATACTCGCCCAGCTTAAGCTACTTGAAAAGTTCATGTCAATCAGAGATGAGAAAGAGCTTAACAGGATCAGTTCTGAGATAAGAACAAATGAAGATAAGATAGACAAATTTGAGGTTCTGATAAGTGAAAAGTTTGTTAACTCCATTGTACTATATCAGCCAGTGGCATCTGATATACGTAAAATTATAGCAATCTACAGGATGACAATTAACCTGGAACGTATAGGTGACAGGGTAATGAATATCCTGTTTTCAATCGAAAATATAAAGGCTTCAGATGAGTATAAAGCCATGGTTGAAGTGCTAAACGTAATGCTCCTTTCAGGCATATCGATGGTTGAAAAATCACTGTTATCGTTTATAAACAATGATAACGAGTATGCTATCTGGACTATTAAAAATGATGAAATTGTTGATGAGATGAATAATAAGCTGCTGATAAACAGCATCTCGAAGGCAAATGTGAGTGATAAAACAAAAGAGATGTTATTGAGCTATATTGACCTTAAAAATATTATTACAAATATTGAGAGAATCGCTGATCATGCCACCAATATTGCAGAAGCTTCTATATATTCGATCCAGGGCGCAGATATCAGACACTCTGGTTTGGATCAGGCACAGACAAGGGATGATGAGAAAAAATAATATCTGAAATACTATGGACCTGAAAGAAAAACGGATTCTTATTGTAGATGACGAGGAAGATCTCTGCGAAATACTTCAGTATAATCTCAGCAATGAAGGTTATCAGACTGAAATTGCACACTCAGCCGAAGAAGCACTTAAGAAGCCTCTAGGGAATTTTGATCTTGTTCTCCTTGATGTTATGATGGGTGCTATGTCGGGTTTCAAATTAGCCGACAAGCTTAGAAAAGAGCTGAAACTTGATATACCTGTTATCTTCCTTACAGCAAAAGATACTGAAAATGATATTCTTACAGGATTCAGTCTGGGAGCAGATGACTATATATCCAAACCATTCTCTATAAATGAATTAACCGCAAGAGTAAAAGCCGTTCTTAAAAGGTCATATGCTGATAAAATCAACAATAAATCCATTCTTCAATTCAATGGTATTGATCTTGACACAGTGCGTAAAAGACTAATAATAAATGATGAACGAGTTGAATTAACTAAAAAAGAATATGAAATCCTGAGGACTCTTCTTGAAAACCAGGGTAAAGTTTTTTCGAGGGAGGATCTCCTGATGAGAATATGGGGTCAGGATGTTATTGTCACGGAACGAACTGTTGATGTGAATATTACCCGACTAAGGACCAAATTAGGACAATTTGGTGCTTCACTGAAGAATAAAACTGGTTATGGATATTTTTTCGAATTTTAATAGCTTAATTGTTCATTATGATAGCAAGAAATAATTTCAGAAATAATCTTTTCATATATTATTCGGCAATATTTCTGTTATTCACATTACTTATACTAGGTTATCTTTATAAAAGAGAAAAGGTTTTCAAAATCTCAACTCTAAATGATGAACTAGATAAAATCACAAAAATCATTGATAACTACACAAAGGAAAATTCAATTTATGAAAAAGGAGATTGGATTTTTACAGATTCTATTGTAAAGCTGCTGCCTCAGGAAAATATAAGGGTAACCATCGTTGCTCCTTCAGGTGAAGTATTGTACGACAGTTCTGTACGTGAATGGGGTAAAATGGAAAACCATAAAGCCCGACCTGAGATAAGTGAGTCGCTATATTCTGACTTTGGTACTTCAATAAGGAAGTCCGGAACNACTGGTGAAGAGTACTATTATTATGCAAAGTATTATAACAGGTATTATATAAGGGCAGCAGTTGTTTATGATATTAAGATTATAAATTTTCTTGCTGCAAAAAAATACTTTCTGATTGTTATAACTCTCTCTTTTATTGCGATATGGATTGTCTTGCTGGCGGTCACTAATAAGTTTGCNAAGTCAATAACCCGACTAAAAGAATTCGCGGTTAGGGTAGCAAATAATGAGCCTTTCGATTTCGACTCAAAATTTCCTAAGAATGAACTTGGAGTTATCGGCGATGAAATAATCCAGATTTATAATAAGATGCTGAAGACTCAAAATGACCTTGCCAATGAAAAGGAGAAACTCTTCAGCCATCTGAATGCCTTGAATGAAGGAATAGCGTTTTTCTCTCAGGATAAAACTAAGATCCTTACAAATAACCATTTCATACAGTTCATGAATATGATTTCAGGAGAACTGACTATTTCTTCAGCAAATTTTTTCAAAGTCATTGACTTTATGCCTGCAGTTGAATTTGTGGAAAAACAATCGGTTGTTGAAAGAAAATCTTCTGATCTGCCAAAAATGGAATATCAGATCAGCAAGAACGGCAGATTTTTCAAAGTTCAATGTGTCGTATTTCATGATAACAGTTTCGAGATGATATTGAGCGATATTACTGTTTCAGAAAAAGGCCGGTTAATAAAGCAAGAGATGACTTCAAATATTGCTCACGAATTGAAGACTCCAATTTCCTCAGTGAAAGGGTATATTGAAACCCTGATTAATGAACCGGGAATGGGAGCAGAAAAGCAAAAGTATTTCCTGGAAAAAGCTCTGGCACAGAGTGACAGATTAACCGGACTTATAAATGACATTGTGGTAATTAATAAAATAGAGGAAGCAGGCAGTTCATTTTCAAAAGAAAAAATCAAAGTTGCCGAAATCATTAATGAAGTTAAAGATAATTTCAAATCCTCTGTTGAAAGCAAAGGAATGAAAGTTATTGTTGACGTCTCAGATAACCTCTATAGTATTTGTAACCGTTCCCTTATTACATCAGTCTTTCAAAACCTTCTTGAAAATTCTGTTAATTATTCGGGTAATAATACTACAGTTACGATTGCTCTGTATAATGAGGATGAGAAATTCTGGCATTTTTCATTTTCCGACAATGGGGTTGGAATTCCAGAGGAACATATGGGGAGAGTTTTTGAACGCTTTTACAGGGTGGATTCAGGAAGATCAAGGAAGAGTGGAGGAACAGGACTGGGTCTGGCAATTGTCAAAAATGCAATATTGCTACATAAAGGAGATATCCAGGTGCGAAACAAGATTGGCGGAGGAATCGAATTTCTATTCTCACTTCCAAAATGAAATTCAATCCAACTTTATCCAAAACGACCTGAAATATAGTCTTCGGTCTGTTTTTTAGCAGGATTTGAAAAGATTATTTCTGTCCTGTTCATCTCAACCAGATCACCCATATAAAATAAAGCGGTTAAATCGCTGGTACGCGCTGCCTGTTGCATATTATGAGTGACAATAATAATAGTGTAGTCTTTCTTCAGTTCGTGAATAAGTTCTTCGATCTTTGCTGTTGATATAGGATCAAGCGCGCTGGCGGGCTCATCCATAAGTAGTATTTCAGGGCTGACAGCAAGTGACCTGGCAATACAAATACGCTGTTGCTGCCCACCAGAAAGACTCAGAGCAGAATTAAACAACCTGTCTTTCACCTCATCCCATATAGCTGCCTGTTTTAAAGATTTTTCTACTATGTCATCGAGAATACTTTTTTGGCTTATTCCATTAATTCTTGGACCAAAAGCTATGTTGTCATAAACAGATTTTGCGAAGGGATTCGACTTCTGGAAGATCATACCCACTTTCTTTCGCAGATTGACAACATCTATGCTTTTATCGTAAATATTTATATTATCAATAAAAACTTCCCCATTAATAGTAACATTATCAATAAGATCGTTCATGCGGTTCAGAGTTCTCAGGAAAGTTGATTTACCGCATCCCGAAGGACCAATNAAGGCAGTTACCATTTTTTCCGGGATATCCATTGAGATCTTCTTGAGAGCAAGATTGGTTCCATACCGGAGTGATAGATCTTTAACTTTTACTTTAATATCGTTCATGAAGAATATTTATTTTGCTTTTTGTCTTATTCTGTATCTTAATACTACGGCAATTGCATTCAGAGAAAAGGTGAGAAGTAATAATACAAGGGTTGTTGCAAACTGGATCGGCTGAGTTGCATCAACATTTGATGACTGGGTCGACATTATATATATGTGATATCCGAGCGACATAAACTGATCACTTAGCGAATGTGGAAGATTGGAACTGAAATAAACGGCACCGGTAAACAGAATCGGTGCAACTTCTCCTGCTCCTCGGCTTACTGCCAGTATGGTACCTGTAAGAATCCCAGAGACTGATCCCGGTAATACAACTTTCCTGATGGTCTGCCATTTAGTTGCTCCAAGTGCCAGACTTGCTTCACGCATATCTCTGGGAATTGTGCGAATTGCCTCCTCAACCGATACAATTACAACCGGCAAAGTCAGTAAAGCCATGGTTAAGCTTGCCCAAAGAATATTGGGCTGACCCCATTTGAGTTCGCCTCCGCTAAAAATTGCATCCATATTCTTACCTACAAATCCGATAAAAAAACCCAGGCCGAACAAGCCAAAAATTATCGATGGCACAACAGCAAGTGTCTTAACTGCGAACCTTATAGTTTTTGCTATCACAGATTTTTCATTTGCATATTCTGCCAGATAAATTGCTGTAATAACCCCAAAAGGTACCGCAGCCAATGCCATAATAATTGTCATCACAGCCGTGCCGATAATTGCAGGAAAAATACCTCCTTTTGTCATTCCATCCTTAGGAAATTCGGATAAAAATGTCCAATTGAGATTTGGCCACCCTCCTATTATCGTAATTGTAAGAATTGATACAATAATGAAAATTATTAACAGCACGCAAACTCCTGTCAGACTCTCAACTATAGTATCCTTAATATTTCTGTTCATCTCTTTAGGTACTATTTTTTTGATTGATACTTTCTGATGACCAAATTCTTAAAATAGAATTCTGCAAGGGCATTTAGGGTGAACGTGAATATGAAAAGCAATGAACCAATTAGGAATAAAACGTTATAGTGTGTATCACCAAATACAACTTCAGCCATTTCAGCTCCAATAGTGGCTGAAAGCGTCCTGACAGAATCAAAAGGATTTATTGAGATCATCGCCGCATTTCCGGTTGCCATAAGCGCAATCATCGTTTCTCCGAAAATTCTGCCTAATCCAAGTACTACGGCTGCAAATATTCCAGGAACAGCTGCAGGCAGAATTACATAGAATGCTGTTTGTCTTCTGCTCGCCCCTAAACCAAGACTTGCCTCTGTAAATGTTTTTGGTATTGCTGTAAGCGCATCCTCCGTAAGGGTGTAAATAATTGGAATTGCAGCGAGACCCATGGCAATTCCTCCAACGAAAGCATTAAGTCTGCTTGCATATCCGAAAATATTCTGTAACACAGTAGCCATAACCATAAGAGCAAAAAATCCGATTACTACCGATGGAAAACCAGCCAGCAATTCAACTACCGGTTTGATTATCTCTCTTATTCTGGGTTTTGCAAACATTGCAGTGTAGATTGCCGCAAGAATGGAAATAGGTGCAGCAAATAACAGTGCTACAAGAGTTACTTTTAGTGTCCCAAGAAATAATGGCCAGAGACCGTAACGGGGATTATCAGATACCGGCATCCATGTATTGGAAAGTAGTGTTGCAGAGGGTTTATCAACAGTTTGCGAGATCTTACTGGAGTTTTCCACCTGGCTCTCAATCGATTTTGCTGTTTTATTTTCTGTTTCAGCACTACCGTAACTTTCCTGCACCAGAGTCTCGGTTATTGCCGGACCTGTTTTATTCATTTTAAAAATCGGAAACGCTTCCCTGAATACAAAAATAAATATCAGAATTACTACTGCAATTGAAAGAAACGCTACTGCTTTGATAATTTTTTCAGCTAACCAGTCGGAAAAACGGAATTTCTTTTTATTAAAAGTAACTATGTCCTCTTTTTTATTCATTTTATTACCCCTCTGACCCTCCAAAGGAGAGCTTTCATAATATGATTTTTCTTTTTGAACATCTGTGCTTCTCTCTGTCTGTTTGTTACAGAATTTTATAATCCTTTTACTCCTGTGCTTGCCTTGCAGGATTTCGTCGCAACTCTCCCCAACTTTTTCCTTTTGTCTTATAAATAGCCAAACTTGTCAGTGATATTTCTGACAAGCTTGACCTTCTCCTAATACAACCCCTGATATAATAATTACTTAACCGGGAAATATCCTACCTCAGCAACAACAGATTGTCCTTCAGGGCTTAAAATCCAATCAATATATTTTTTAGTTTCACCGGTTGGTCTGTTTCTAAGGTACATATAAAGATACCTCGTTATTGGATATTCGTTCTTAGCAATGCTTTCCGGGGAGGGTGTATAACCTATGCTCTTCGTATCTTTTCTGACCTTTGCATATTTAACACCAACTGCATACGCTGCGCCACCGTAACCTATTCCATTAACATCTTTTTTAACTGCGTTTACAACTGCTGCTGTCCCGGGAAGAGATTGGACCGTTGAAGCATAATCGTCTTTAACAACCTCATCATGCAGATAAGTGTAGGTTCCTGAACTGTTTTCGCGGCCATAGAGTCTTATCTCTGCATCAGCACCTCCAAGTTCCTTCCAGTTTCTAATTTTACCTGTGTATATCTTNCTAATCTGGTCCAGAGTAAGTTCATTTACTTTGTTGGCATCATTTAAAAAAATTGTCACTCCGTCTTTCGCGCAGGGAATTTCAACACCCAGAGTATTATATCGGGCTTTAAGCTTTTCAATTTCTGTCTGTTTCATAGGACGGCTTGCATTACATATATCTGTTGTACCATTAATTAATGCAGTTATCCCAACACCTGAACCACCACCGGTTACCTGAATAATTGTCTGAGGATTAGACTTCATGTAAAGCTCTGCCCATCTCTGAGCAAGGATTACCATGGTATCAGAACCTTTTACGGTTATTTTAGCCTGTGAAAAAGCTGTTGCCGAAGCCATAACGGCCAGGATCAGCATTATCGGAAGAATTTTGTTATTTTTCATTCTCTTGTTTTATTAATATTGACTTCAATCTTTTACCTTTTTCTTTTATCTTTTTACTTTTATCTTTTGTCTTTCAATTCCTTAGAATTTTGCCTGAACCCGTATTGTAAACAAATTGTCTTTATAATCTGTCGGATTTGTAGCATTGGTTTCGTTCTTAGGCATGGTGTATTGTGCAGTGAGTCTTATGTTATCATTCAGATAATATTGCCATGCAACTGCCCATGTCTTATAATTAAGACTGCTTCCTGCTGCATCACCACTTAATTTTGTATTGGGATCATAATAATCATATCTCACAACAGCCTGATGCTTTGCTCCGATATTTTTAACCAGGGTAATATAATATCCGGCAAAATTATTGTACAAATTAGGACTTGCCTTCTTCTGTGCCATAGTTGCTGTTGATGCTATTGTGCTGGCAACTGAATTAATACCTGCAACATATTCACCTTTTATAGACAACCCACCTAGTACATCAGCATAGATCCTGATTTCACCACCTGTCCAGTGCTTGTCGAGATAACGCCATACATTATTAAGACTGTCAGGAGTTCCATCACTGTTCTTCACATATTGATTTGTTTTTGCCAGAACATTTCCAAAATAGTGATTTGCTCCAAAATCGATTCCTACACCTACTGAGGGAAGTTTAACAGAGTAGACAAAACGTGCCAATACATCTTTTCTCGAATCAACATCTTTTGGCTGCGAGCCAGTGAAGTTGCCATTCATCATCATTACCTGAAGCAGGACTGGCACTTTAATTCCGGTATATTCAAGTTTTGCACCAATCTCTCTTTCCCCTGGATAAATCGTTGTGGTAACTTTTGCACGTTCAAGTAATTCTCTTGAACTTGATGAGTATTCCACATCATAATTAGGTCTGTTCATCTGACCAAACCAAAGAGTTACATTTTTTAATTTTGGCAAATTAAGAACTGTATAAGCATCTTTAAGAGCTAAGTTCCCTGTGCTAAAGTCAGGCTGTAGAACAAATTTAACACCGTCAGCAGGTTCATAAGTAAACTTTATTCTGGCTCTTCTGATATAAAATGTATTATTGTATCCATTTGTCTTTTCAAGATCTGCACCATAACTTTCCCATTGTGCCTGAATATAACCCGATACTTTAATTTTGGTAAGCTTTAAAAGGTCTCCTTCATTAACTAAAACCCTGTCATCAAGCGCATTAAGTTTGCCTTCATGCCTTTCAATTACTTCCTTCAAAGAATCGCTCTTCTGTATCTGTGAATACCCATAAATTGAGATCACCGCAAAAATTCCAATTGTTAAAAGTTTCTTCATTTCTATTAGGTTAAGTTTAATTGATTTTTCATCATTTTTTGTTTGTTTTTAATGGTATGATGCAGCTCGCATGTTTAGTAAAACTTACTCATGAGTTTAAGTTTGTAAAACATTCTCGGTTCATGATACAAAAATCATATTTCATTATTACAGCAACGTTGCAAACAGATTAAGTAATTGTTACAAATAATATATATAAGCTATTGCATTACAGTATAATAAATTATTGAAATTGAAATCATGAATTTTTTTGTCTATATTTCCTTCCGAAAAAAATATAGTATTACTTATGAACGAAAAATGGCTATTATGGGCTACTGAACTTCAGTCTATTGCCCAGGCCGGACTGACATTTGGAGAGAATCAGTATGATCGCGACAGATATCAGCAGATAAGAGATTTATCGGTTGAAATAGTACATGAATACACCGATATGGATCACAGTAAAATCAGGGATCTGTTTGCTTCAGAAACAGGGTACCAGACCCCTAAAGTCGACATCAGGGCTGCCGTATTCAACGATGATAAAATACTTCTCGTCAATGAAAAAATTGATGGTAAATGGTCTCTGCCAGGTGGATGGGCAGACGTAAATTCTTCTGTAAAAGAATCAACTGTAAGAGAATGTTTTGAAGAGGCAGGTGCTATCGTAAAACCCAAAAGGATAATTGCGATACATCTTGGCAACCTACATAATAATCATAATTATCCATTCACTATTTATAAAATATTTGTCGAATGCGAGCTAATTGAATACAGGTTTGCAGAGAACACAGAAACGCTTGGATCAGGTTTTTTCAGCCTTGATAATCTGCCTGAACTATCAGTAGAAAGAAATAATTTAGAACAGGTCAGACTGTGTTTCGAGGCAAAAAAATGTAAGCTATTTGAGACTCTCTTTGATTAGAAATCCTTGTTTGCAAAATATTTAAAACAAAAGCCATTAACCGCAAAGTACGCAAAGATTTTTCGCAAAGATCACAAAGATGGTGATGTCAAGGATTTAACTTTGGGTACTTTGCGTTCTTATCCACCGTAGCTTTAGCGGAGGTGGACTTTGCGTGCTTTGCGGTTAAAGGATTTAAATTCAATTATTCAAATAGATTAATTTTTCTTTTTGCTTTGAAGCTGACCCGATTACTTTTGATTCCGGCAAACCGGCATTATGCAAATCTTCAAGAATCTCTTTTGCTTTTTCAGGAGGCGCTGAAAATAATAATCCGCCTGAAGTTTGGGCATCAAAAGCAATCATTTTCATATTATAATCAAGATCGGGAGCAAAATCAATATCTTTCTCAGCATAATCGAGATTCCGGAATGAAGCGCCCGGAATGCATCCTTCATCGATCAACCTGTACGTATCCCCAATAAGAGGAACATCTTTCATGTTTATTTTTATGGATACTTTACTGGCCCTTGCCATTTTAAGTGCATGGGCTGCAAGACCAAAACCGGTAATATCTGTTGCTCCCTTTATATTGTGACTTTTCATAACCTCTGCTCCCGTCATGTTAAGCAGTTTCATCAATCTTTTGGCTTCTTCAAGATCCTTTTCAGAAACCATTCCTAACCTGTGGCCGGCAAGTATTACTCCTGTTCCAATCGGTTTCGTGAGTATAAGTGAATCACCTGTTCTGACACCCGCATTAGTAATAATTTTTCCGGGATGGATATATCCAACAACCGCCAATCCGTATTTTGGAGGGAAATCATCAATTGTATGACCACCNATTATTCTCACTCCTGCTTCATTTGCCTTGTCGAATCCTCCCTTNAGAATTTCGGCATATGCCTTCATAGGAAGTTTTGNAGCTGGAAACATCATAATATTAAGAGCAAGCACAGGATCACCGCCCATAGCATATACATCACTTATTGAATTAGCAGCAGCTATCTGTCCGAATTCATATGGGTCGCTGCANACAGGNGGAAAAAAGTCGGTTGTCAGTACCAGCGCGAGATCGTCGTTGACTCTGTAAACACCTGCATCGTCGTGTGTATCAATATCAACTAAAATATTCGGGTCAACAGGCAAAGGGAGATATTTCAGAATCTCATCAAGTTGTTTCGGCGATATTTTTGCCGAACAACCACCGTATTCAACCATCTGAAGGAGGTCGGTTTTCATGTTCAGGGTCTGATAACATTGCCTGCAGAAGCCATAAGATCTGCAATGGAGTACATATTGCTCAGAGTGCCAACCTCAACACTACTTTCCAGCTTATAATAATTAACACAAGTAGCGCAAAGATGTATCCCGACACCCATTTTTTCAAGATCTTTTATATTATCAATAACCGGAGAATCTTTAATAGCCAGTGTGACTCCCTTGTTATAAAAAACCATATGCTGTGGTAATTTATCCAGATCTTTTAAAGCTTTGATAAAGTTGCCAATCAGCAGATGCCCAAGCTCAGCATCCCCATCACCCATTTTATCAGAAGTTATTGCCACGACATAATTTCCTTTTTCAAAATGAGAAATAGCAGGAATGCAATAATCTTCAGCTTTGATATCGTCCATTTTCCCGGTTTTTTTTGTCACGGTCAGAGTCCATACACCTTCAGATTCACTAACCTGGAGATCAGTACTATTATCCTTAAGGAAACGGCTCAGATTGTCGTAGGAGGTCTTATTATCAGTCAGTACCACAAAAGATTCACCTTCAGATGTTTCTTTCAGAGCTTTCTTAGCTGCAATTAACGGGGCAGGGCACAATTGCCCTTTTGTATCTACTATTAGCATAATTCTAAAATAAATCGAATTGCAAAAGTACTAAAGAACTGGTAAAAGGGAATTAAGAATAATGAACATTCGAAATGAGAAGTCAGAAATTTATACCTTTACTATTGAAACAAAACCTATTAACATCATAATTAATCACATGAAAAAAACTCTTTTTTTCCTTCCATTGTTAATCACAGTCGTGTTGACAAATTCTTTACCTGCACAAAATTTTACCAACAAGAATATACTTCCGGGTTCTTGGCTCGGTAAGATCTCAACTAACGGGATTGACCTTCGTTTGATTTTCAATTTGAAATTAAATGACAAGGACAGTCTTATTGCTA
>JGI20214J51650_10000571_pt1 | contig 23077 bp, 19 predicted proteins | sample WetSurMetagenome_FD_51650 | JGI IMG/M metagenome (IMG submission 51650) | reverse complement strand
GGCTCATGGATGAGAACCAGTTGTTACTCGGGAAAGTGATAAAGACTCATGGTAAGAGAGAATTTGTCCAGTTCCGTAAGATAACAGCCACCCGTCCAATGGAGTACTTATGCTGGGATATTAAATACATATGGGTAAAAGGAGAACGTAAAAATTATTACTTGCTTTCTTTAATGGATATTTATACCCGCCGGATCATTGACTGGATCTTCCAGAGCAGCATAAGAAAAATTGATGTGATCAAGATGATCAGTCGTATTGATCTTACTCATGGTCTCAAGGGAGTAACCGTACGTAATGATAATGGATCACAGTTTATTGCAAACAAAGTAAGGCACTATCTGCGCTATCTTGAAGCAAACCAGGAGTTCACTCACATCGCCACTCCCGAGGAAAACTCCTACATCGAAGCTTTCCATAGTATACTTGAAAGAGAGGTCATTAAACGCTTTGATTTTGAAAGCTATTATGAAGCTAAATTGACATTAGCAGCTTATATGGACCATTATAACAACAAAAGAAAACACGGTAGCCTGAAAAGAAAAACCCCAATGCAAAAGTGGAATGAATACTACATGTCATTATCATCCGATATGCACCAGGCAGCGCAAGTATCGGAGGAATTGTCAAGAGTGTCGGCTTGTGCGGACACTGGNCTTGCTCTTGACAAATCCGGAGATACGGCTAACTTTGCTAATCGGTTGATGAATGNAAATAACGAAAACATTAAACAAGAAGTACTAAACTCTTTTNATAAATCTGTCCAACTTATAGGGGGTTAAGACATNAGAGAAGTGATTCTAGAGAACTTGTTTACAATCACGACACATGGCTTCATTTCGAAGCAGCAAAAAAGTTTGCTGCAGAGCAGAATTCCAATTAAAGCCTATAAAAAAATGATAAATTGAGGAGGGCAACCTAACTTAAGCAGGGCTAATTCTCTGAAAAGGGAAACCAAAAAATCTACCATCCCCACCCCGTAAAAGAATTCTTTTTGTAATAGCCTGAGAAAAAAGCAAGTCCTCCCAATGTACTACCTTTGCATAAGGAGGATAAAAATGACGAACAAACAAGAAAAGGTGAGTATAGAGACACCCATCCTACCATCAACCTTCCTAGAGTATAATATTAACGCCACTTCCTTACATTATATACTTCACAATCTCTTTAGAGGGCTTAAGCCAGTACGCCGAAAGTACAAGCTGTCAATCAATGAGATCATCTTCTTAAATGGAGTATATCTCTATTGCAAGCATGTCTCTACCTGTATAAGCCAGGATGCCTGTATGAAGTTTATTGGCTATTACAACCTCCCTAAGATCAAGTATTATATAGGCTCATTACAGACCAAGGGAATGATTCAGGTAGCAGAGATTATCAATGGGTATAACAGGTACAAGCTGACTTCTCAGGGAATAACAGTAATGGAAGATATCAATGATGGATTTGAGAGATGTTTGTATGATTGGTTTAATAAGTACAGTATTTCCCTTTAAGAAACCTTTAGCGGGTTTTCAGGGTTGATTTATCTAAGTTTCAACTCGATGACTTTTCAATATTTTATATAACACCGACGTCTCCCCTAGATATCTGATTCTGATCGATTCCCAAGAGGTTAAGAAATGTGTATGATGCAGATATACTGCCTATTAGCTTTTGTTTGAGCATTATAAGATTGCCCCTAGTCTATACGAGTGTAATATATTATATATCAGCACAATACGATATTGCTGATACAGGACCCAGATTTTACACTCTATACAAGTGATTTTTTCATAACAATTATCGTAACACTCACTAATACTGCATGTTAGTATTTCTCCAGATTGCGATCATTCTTGAAATAATTCTGAGGAAATGATGAATAGAGATTTAAGTTTCTCAAATTACTCACACTTAGGAGGTATTTCACAAATCTGTAAGACTTCCCCAACATACAACTATCACCTTAAATTGGATTTTTTAATTTAATTTTAATACTAATATAAACGAGTTATGTTTCAGCGTAATCGTAATTAGATGACAATCTATAACGATCTTGAACTGGAATAAATATTAATTTTAATATTATCATGACACTTACACACGAATCAAGAGATATAGAATTTAAGAACGCTCTTAAGGAGAGCTATCAATTCATTAAAAAGAAAGAGTTTGATAATGCTTTCAAATCAATTGCTAAAGCAAATTTATTTTTGCCACCGTTCGATGATCAATTTAATTACATTGATGCATTATTGCAAATTAAAGAAGCACAGGTATCAGTTATATCCAGAGATAAGAGTCCAGATTACATGGCCTATCTAATTTATTCTCTTGAATCATTTGCACTCAACATAACCCGTGACTTGATACAATTTCCTCATTTATCATCATTTTACTATAGAAAAGAAATAAAATATTCTCCATATACTTTTAATTCCACTGATAGTGAAGAAATTAACTTTGACAAAGATGACATTCAAGATATTGCCTTAAAAAAACTTGGAATATTTCTTCATAGGGAAGAATTCTATAGGGATTATCTGCAATTTATCTATGAGGATTTATTAGAAATTTATGGTATTCCACCTAAGTATAATAAAGATTCAATCAATAAAATTATCAGCAATATGAATACTGATTATGAATCATTCGATCAATTAATCTTTGGATTTTCAGAAGAATTGCACAGGAAATCATTAGGTTACCTCAATTATAAAATTTCCGAATTTATAGATAGGCTTATTAAGAAATATTCATTTATTTAAGTAACTGGAAAATATAACATTAGATACTAAAATTTGTACCATGACGGCAAAAAGTGCGCCATACCCTCCCCATATTCCCGGGCCGTTAGCGGTCAATTAGCAAACACTTCGAACTATGGATATAATTATTAGAATGGCTCAAAATTTTTCCAAAATTCACCTAAGAAATATTAGGAAGCCAGAGGAAATTATTGATCAAGCAAGATTACAACTTGAGGATATAGATAATATTTTGGACAAGATTAAATTCATCAATATTCTCTACGCGGCTAATAGGGCTAATTTTGAGGCTCATCTCCAGACCTGTACTGAAAAGGAGAATTGTTTACTCAATTACAATCATGAAATAATAGACTACTTCCTTAATCAAGAGTTAAATCGATTTGGATTTAAAAAACCATCAGATTCGTTCTCAAATTTAGAAGTTGAAACATTTAATAATAAAATTGAGGATATCATAGAGGATATTCAAACCATTAAAGATGGACAACAGATTATATACGAAGACCTTACAAATGAGCTAAATGAACTAAAAGAATTATATTTCATAGGTAAGAAGAAATGGTATCAAATCTGGTTAGGGAAAGTAGTCGAAATGACAATTTCAGGGATCATAACTGAGACCGTTTCCAAAAAGATTATCACCACAATTCAAGAAATGGCAAACTATGCTTTAAATAAATAGCTTTAGTAACACATTGTAAAAATCTAATCCTATGAAAAAGATCTTACTTTCTATTCTCTTAATTACTGGAACAATGTCCCTTCTTTTGGGTCAGGTAATTGAAGCAACTACCATCGATGGGAAAAAAGTAATGCTAAATTCTGATGGTACTTGGAAATATGTTGAGGTTCTAAAAGAAGCTATTGCAGATCCCTCAGACTGTTCAAAATGGATAACTACCGAAACAGACAAAGTTACAGGTAAAACAACAACTGCGTCGAATAATATGATTGTAGTTTCTACAGATGATGGTAAGACAGGTCTTGGAATTTATATGTTGATAGGATCAACAAATAATCTCATCCTTGTTATTCAGGCTGTTGGTGCTGGTAATTGTATTGATGAAGGAGATAAAATCAATATTCTCTTTACAGATGGCACTCGAATGGAATTACTTAGTGAGGGAAAATTTAATTGCGAACATAAAGCAACCGTTTATTTTGGTGGCGTATTTGGGAAAAAGAATCAATTAGCACAATTAAAAACCAAAAAAATTCAGACAATGCGTGTCTGGACAAGTGACAGTTATGTTGAAAGAGACTTTACAGAAGATAACCAATTGGAGTTTTCAGCAGTGATAAATTGCTTAATGAAATAAAATCAACCGCTAACGCGGACGGTATGTTTAATAGGTTTGTCACGGTTTTTGCTTGTGCGCATGCTCCATTGACAAAAATGCAATACATAATTACGCGATCGTGAAACAATTACCGATAGACTATCCGTTATCCTGATTTGTAGACATTAGCTTGTTAGTCACTCCTTCTGGCGCAAACATAGAAATCTATGGGTGGTCAACATCTTAATAGGAGGGGGTACCTCATTAATAGGAAAGTTTTTTTGTAGATGGCGGTGGCCTGGGGAAAGCATTCTTTTTTGTGATCAAACCAAAAAAATAATTCAGAATTGATCATTCCAAAAAAAGCCAGAATTTGATGAGTTTTTCAAAATATGGGGAAATGATGGGGAAATTAGTATCAAAATATTGAATTAAAAAAAGCTAAGATATTGTTTTTAAATACCTTAGCTTATTTCCTCAGCGGTGCGGACGGGACTCGAACCCGCGACCCTCGGCGTGACAGGCCGATATTCTAACCAACTGAACTACCGCACCAATTGTAATTCGCGATGCAAAAATAATGCTTTTTTTTATTCCTCAAAATAAAAAACATGTATTTCACTTATTGACCCATAACACCGAGTTACCCGTTCCATATTCATTCTCCTCAACATCCTCATTGGATGGGTCCAGTATCCACTCCCCGTCCATAACAAACTTGTATAACCACTTCCCATTTTCAAGCCGTACCGGAAATATCCACCTGTTCCCGTCCCTTATCATCCGGTAACCCGATTTGTCCCAGTTATTGAAGTTCCCGGTAACAATTACATTATCAGCATTATTATATCCTTCCAGGACAAAAACATGGTTAGGCTGCAGCACCAGGATTGAATTGATATGATCTCCGGAACCTGTTGTATATGGATTTGCAGGATCAGTTCTCCATTCTCCATCTGTTATGAACTTATATTCCCATATCCCTGGGTCAATTGAATAATCGAGCTTCCAGCCTTCTTCATCCTTCTCCATTACAAGCTCATTGGTATTCCAATCATTGAACGATCCTGTAAGAATTACCTTATCACAACCTGTAAAACCTTTAAGCCTGAAAAGATGTTTTTCTCCGATACTGAGGAATGAGTTCATATTACCGTCAGCATCACTTCGCTGGTCCGGGTTTTCAGGATCAGTGATCCATTCCCTGTCGGCAATGAATTTATATGTCCAGGTACCATTTGCCAGGTAGACAGGAAGAATCCATTTCTGACCCTCTTTAATCATTGGAATACCAGGTTTACTCCAGTTTATAAAGTTCCCGGTAAGAGCTACTTTTCTTGCGTTGGGACGTGAAGCCAGCTCAAAAATATTTGAAGGCATATAAAATACCGATACTCTTCCCCTTCCATCCTCCTCTTCCTGCTTCTCATTACCCGGGTCTGAAATCCACTTACCATCAACTATATATTTATATGTATACCTGCCGGGCTTTAGATTTATGTCCGCCTTCCATACTGAGGTTTGCGCTCTTCCTGTTTTATTATCTGTAATCACCTCTTTTACCATTGGGATGTTCATCGTACTCCAGTTGTTGAACGATCCCGAAATAAAAACATTATCTGCTTTACTGTAACCTTTAAGCCTGAATGTAACAACAGAGTCACTGATGTTATACAGATCATTATCCCTGAAAAGGTTAATTCCAAACTTTTCAGTTTTACCCTGTACTGGTTTTACAGGCCCGAAAAAGGTCTGGTCAAAGTCCAGCAGGTCGTTAAGCTGGAAGGGTGTAAAGTCGTCGTCGGTCAGGGGTTTGGATATCCTGATATACCTTTTCCCTCTCGATTCCAGTCTCCATTTCAGACTGTCAGGAATGTCATGATTCTGTGTGAAAAAAGTCTCGATAAGGAGTGTATCTATACCATAATTAAATGATACCTCCCGCTTCTTCTCTGCACTCCATCTTGAATCGAGTGTAAGCTCCAGTCTGTCATCCACGATCTTAGCATATTCCTTGTCACCCGGACTCGTGATACAGGATGCGAGGATAGCTATCAGCAGAATCAGTGATTTTAATAGGCGGCTTATCATTGCTCTTTATCTGTTATTTTCATTAAAAACTGATCTTTCACAAAATTAATACATACCGGTCCCTTCATCAGAAAATCATACCCGAGGATGCCATCCATCGGCTGGTTATAAGCTTCTTCGAGAGCATCGAGGTTGGTGATAACTGTAGTCATGTTCCTCATTACACTCTCCCCTATCCTGAAATCATTCATTGTTCCCACCAACACTTCTGTCTTTGATGCTCCGGCACCCGAAAGATTTGTCTTGCTCCTTACCGAGATTGTCTGGAGTACCTGTCCTGATGAATGCCTGTCTATAGCATTTGTTTCTGCTCCTGTATCAAGACAAAACCTGAGTGCTTTTCCACCAACAGTACCGCGGATAAAGACTATATTCCCATCATCTTCAATCTTCTGTAAATGATCACTGTTGAAAGTATCATTCAGTGGTGGTACCCTGTTCCCTTTGTTGTCGATACGATAAAGCTGCAGCTCATTCCTGTGGAGATCTATCACAATCTCATAACCACGAATCAGCTGGAACCCAAAAAGACCAAGTACTTTAACACCATACCTGTTTTCAATATGGCTGAGGTTCGACAATAATGCAGGTACTTTTGAGTAACGAAGACCGGAAACGTTCATCGATTTGGTGGTTATCCTGGCAGTTTCTCCTACATTTCCTGTGATTCCGCCGGTTGGACTCGCATCCCTCCTCAGGTATTTTCTGAAATAGGTATTGTTAAGCACCAGTTCGTTAGCCCCTGTATCGAAGATCAGGTTACCCTGTTCATTGTCGATTATTGCTTCGATCATAAAAAGTCTTCCGGCATTTTTCAGGGGGATGATAAGAACATTGGCATCCGGCGGCATAGCCTCGATACTGTCGACAGGAAGGTATCCAGATACCCCGGGTCCTGAGGCATATAAATCCATATTACCCTTGAGTAAAAGTGAAATAAAGATGATAATATGGAATAACCGTGATCTTTGCATAGAGTGGAATAAAGTTATTGAATTTTTATTTCACTCCATTCATTGGTATCTGTACTAAAAGCTTTACCTGGTTGAAAAGGAGCAGTCAGAAATCCAGGCTCCATGGACTCAAAGCTTAAATTCTATCTCCTGTCCCGGGAATGTATTAATTTCCAGAATATTGCCTTGTTTTTTTACTTCCGCATTACATCGGAAATTAACATTTCCAAACGGGTTGGCCAGTCTTAGGAACCCTCCTTTTTCAGCATGTATTGTTATTTTTGTAACAATCCCTTTCTCCATTTTTGCTGATACCAGGAAAGCACCCTCGGTACGTAATCCTGAAAAGCCGGCATCCTTCCAGCTTTCCGGTATAGCCGGGAATATCCTGATAACCCCTGTATGGCTCTGTATCAGCATCTCCTGCAAGCCCGAAGCAAATGCAAAATTACCTTCAAGAGTAAATGGCCTGTAAGTAAATTTCGATTTGCCCGTTCCCGACTGGTCACCGTTAACATGAAAACTATTCTTAAGACAGAAATCCTCAGCAAAGATCTTTAGTGCTTCAGCAGCTCCTTCTCCATCAAAGGCCCGTGCCTTTATGTTTCCAAGCCAGCTGTAAGAGTACCCGCACCACCAGTCAGGTCCCACAGAATCCAGAGTCGAAATGGTTGACTTAATTATTTCCTCATCTTTTTCTCCATTTGAAAAGTCAACGAGGCTGAGAGGATGAAAAGCAACAAGATGGGAGAAATGACGGTGCGACTCATTATATGGAAATCCCGGTGCATAGGTAAACCCGGTTGCAGGATCAATATCATAGTCAGGCCATTCTTTTAAAAGAGTGTTCCATCTTCCGGCTTCTTCCTTTTTACCAAGCTCTTCCGCCAGCTCTGCAGCTTTTGTGAAGGTCCACCTCACCATTCCGAGGTCATAGTTTGTCATATCGCTGAACCAGGCTTCTCTTGAATTATTGAATATCTCAGGGCTGGAGCTTATCGGGAATTTCCGTAAGCCATCGCTATCTGTAACAGAAATGGCTTCAAGAAAAGTCGCCACATCCCTGAGCCATGGATAAGCTTCTTTTTCAAGAAATTCCCTATCCATGGTGTATCTCCAGTGAAGGTAAAAATGGTGTCCGAGCCAGGCAGAGACAGTCGGTCCGAAAGAGTATTGGATCCATCCTCCCATAGGCTGCCCTGTAAGGGTTGTAACACCGGGGACATTCAGTCCGGGCACATCATAATATTGGCGGGTATACTTTTCAAATTCAGGCTTATTCTTTACAAGCCATTCAACATATCCATCTTCCTGGGCAAGGTGGTTTGAGCTGTATGCCGGCCAGTAGCTTAGCTGTGTATTCAGGTCGTGATGAAAATCTCCCTTCCATGGCGGAAGCTTGCCGTTATCTGCTGTCCAGACTGCCTGTAACGAAATCGGCGGAGCTCCGTTGCCTGTGGCTGCACCCAGCTTATATATCTCGAGGTACCACTGTTTGTTAAGCATAGTGTCGGGGACAGTAACAGAAGATTGAGACCAGAATTTTCTCCACCAGTCACAATGTTTTTTGAGCTGTCCGGAATAACCCTCGGCCATACTCTTTTCGGTTTCCATGTTGGCTGTAATTTCACTCTTTTTTCCGGGGTATTCTGATGAAATGCTCCAGCAGCCAACAGTATTATTTTCGGAATTCCTCCAGTTCACACTTACCTCGTAACGGAACCCGCCCCACCCCTCCTGGTTGTATGTTATTTTGTCATTTTCAGTTTTTACTTTTCCTTCAGGGTAGCCAAGCCTCCTGAGATCCTGACCGGTAACAGGATTCTCATCTCCTGAATCTTCTTTAACATTATATGGAGGGGCAATCAATTCTGGTGTAATCTTTTCGTCGGTACCTGAGAGCCTGAACCATCCTGAAGGACCCGTGGCGTTCACAAAAGTCTCAAGCTTTGCACCATTTTTCCAAGTGATGATGCAGAGAGCTTTTTCTATATCCAGTTCAACAGAATGAACCTCTCCCAGCTTCGATATGTCGAATTCAAGAGCTGCACCGGGTATTTTTGAAGGTGCAGGTTTCTGGTCGTAAGGAACATCAAAAAGCTCCTGGACCTTTGAATAAGTGTTCTTTTCCCACTGTTCCTTCACCCATGAATATTTCCATTCAGGTCTTCCAAGGTTTTCCATGAGCCTGAGATCCCAGAGATCTGCCCTGTCGAGCGAAATTCTCAGTTTGTTATCCTTCTGCCAGACAAGCGCACCCAGCATGCCGTCGCCAAGGGGAATCCCTTCATCCCATGTGGTGGCGAGGCTTGTAAACTTCAGGTTATATGATGCCGGGGGCATGTAATTATCATCCCTGCTGCCAGAAGTGCAGGAGGCTAAAATTATCAACAGAGAAAGGATGACAACAGGAATTACTTTATTCATAATCTTCAATTTAGAATCAATCTGAAGTCTTATCAGCATATTCAGGTTTTAGTCTTATCAGCAGGAGTATTACAGCAACTGCCACCGGGATTGCCAGTAAAGCGATATCCCGGCCAAGGTTCCCGGCATCAGTCGATTTACCGAGCCACTGGGTAATAAATGCTCCGGCGAACACTCCTGTCATATTCATAAGCCCGTATCCTGCCGCTCTGTGCCTGGGCGAAACAAACTGGCACAGAATAGGCATATTGTTGGCGTCGAACATCCCGAAACCTATTCCAAAGAGCACGCCTCCTGAAACAACAGTAAGCAGAGAGCTTCCGAAACCTGTCAGGAAAAGCGCCGGGATTGTAAGAGCCAGTCCAATCGCACCTGTAAAGATCCTGCCTTTCAGGTTCTTAAGTATCCAGCGGTCGGAGATTACACCTCCGGCTATCACCCCTATGAACGATGAAGTGGCTATGGTTATGGTACTCAGGGGTCCGGCTGTCGCCATCTCAATTCCAAGGGTATCAGAGAACAGTGTCGGAAGCCAGTTTTTTATTGCCCATCCGGGGAAGCTGGGGACTGCGAAATAAAAAAGTATCACCCAGAAACTGATAGTACCAAGCAGAAGTCCAAGGCTTTTTAGAACAGATCCTTTGCCAGTCACTTTTCCGGGACTCTCCTGCACAATTTCGGTTCTTTTCTCGCTCAGGAATATTGCCAGGATTATACCGTAGACGATGCCGATAAGTCCGAAACTGTGGAATGCTGCCTGCCACGAAAAAGAGCTGGCCACCGTTGCCCCGAATCCACCGAGAGCCTGCCCTGTATAGAGACCCGTCATGTGTATTCCCACTGCAAGAGAACGCGTGCTGCCCCTGTGGTAATCGGCAATAAGGGCCAGCCCTGCCGGTATATATAATGCCTCACTGACTCCCATAATGGCCCGCAGCAAATATAGCTGGCTGAAGGATGTGGCATATCCCATTGAAAATGTCACAAACGACCATACCCCGAGGCTAGTGATTATTAGCCATTTGCGGTTTACCCGGTCTGCAATAAGCCCTGCTGCCGGCGACATGAATCCATATATCCACAGGAATACTGCAAGAAGCCTTCCGAAGTTTTCAGCTTTTTCCAGCTCCTTTATGTCCACCATTATGGCTGACTTCATGGTCGACAGCATCTGCCTGTCCATATAATTAAGCAGGGCAACTCCCCACAGGAGGCCCACTATCAGCCAGGGGTACCAGGACTTCTGTTTAATATTCATTGAAAAAGCCAAAATCCAGCTTATTGATTTTTATCTTGTCTTAAATAAAAACTGGTCTTATAAATCATTCAGATATAAATATTTACAGGCACAGCTAAAGTTACGCACCACTATTACCAGGTCATTTAAGCTTTTCGGCTGTCTTCCAAACCTGGTACAGCCCCCTGGGTATATGGAAGCATCCTTTCCATTTTCCACCTTTTGACGGGATCAGCACCTCTCCTCTCCTGTTAAGATAACCGTACCATTCCCCGTATTCACGATCAGGAAAATGAGACCATGTGTAATCATGAACTTTTTCGAACCATTTCAGGCATTCCTGGTTACCGGTCTGCCTGTAGCCTTTTATGAGGCTCACCAATGTTTCCATGTGGACCCACCAGAGTTTCTGGTCCCATTCAAGCTGCTGTAGCGGAGATCCTTTTATATCAAGGAAATAATAAATCCCCCCGTAATCCTCATCCCAGCTATTCTCGAGAATATGAAGTGTCCTTCGCACAGCCTCCTCAGCAAGAAGCCTGTCACCATCCCGTTCAGCGAGGTCCATAACAAACCACATTGCCTCAATACCGTGACCCGGGTTAATAAGTCGTCCCTCAAAAGTATCGGAGAAGCTGCCATCATCATTGACATTCTCCCTGATAAGTCCCAGGACAGGGTCAAAGAATACATCCATTACATCTTCAATACAACCACTGATTATCTCTTCAACATATTCCCTGTCGAGGAGATGCTCAATCTCAAGAGCCAGGTTGCATAGGATCATCGGCAGTGAGAAGCTTCTGAGGTTCCTGGTGCCGGGAATTCTTTTTTCATACCGGCCCCTGGGATTGCCGGCACGCCTGATTATATTTCTGAAGGTGCCTGTAGCGATATCCGAATATTTCTTCTCCCCAGTAGCTTTTTCGAGCTGGGCAAACGCCATTGCCGCAAAGCAATCCGAAAAAATATTATATGGGGCCACCAGTGGTCGTCCGTCGGCAGTCAGGGAAAAGTACCAGTTTCCATCGTTGTCGCGACCGTGTTTTTCAAGGAAGCGGGCTCCGTTTTCAGCTATTTCAAGCCATTTCTCCTTTTTCTCAACATTATTATACAGCGAAGCAAACATCCACACCTGTCGTCCCTGGAGCCAGACAAACTTATCAGTATCATACACTTTTCCCTGCCTGTTCAGGCATGTAAAAAAGCCTCCATGCTCGCGGTCAATGGAGTGATCAGTCCAGAAAGGAATTACGTTTCCGAGAAGCTCATCCCTGTATCTGTCAGCGACTTCACTGAAGTTGATGCTCATTGTCGTATGAGATTACATTACTGAAAAATATTTATCAATACCAAGATTATCAGCATCTTTCACAAATTTCCTGTAATCATCGGCATTCATGTTTTTCACCGGCGATCTGAAGCTTCCGCAATCCAACCCTATGTACTTCATATATGCCTTGCCGGTAGCTATGCCGCCGTATTTTCCAAGCAGTGAAATCATCTCTATCGATTTCAGCTGAAGCTTTCTTGCCTGCAGCATGTTCCCTTTATCAAATGCTTTAATCAGGGCATTATATAAGGGTGCAGCATAGTTATAAGTACTTCCTACGAAACCCCTGCAGCCTACGGCCAGGGCTGAAAGCATACATTCATCCCTGCCCCAGAGAAGTTCATATTTTCCGTTTTCAAAGCTGAGACAGGTGAAGAAATCCATAAGATCCTCCTGGGTGAACTTAATCCCGGCAAAATTCGGAAGTATGGAGGATATCTTTTTCAGGAATCCAGCCATAGGAATATTCACTCCTGTAAATATTGGTATATGATAAAAGTAAACCGGGATCCCGGGAACTGCTTCTCCGACTTTTGCAACGAATTCGGCAAGCTGATCAGCATCAGCTGGTTTAAAGAAATAGGGAGCTAGCAATGCTATTGCAGATAATCCGTTCTCGTGGGCAATAATTGCATTTTCTTTACATTCGCTGTAACAGGTGCCGCCGACAAGAGCTATCACACGCACTTTACCTCCCGCTTTCATGCAGGCGCCCCATGCTGATGTATTTAGCGATTTCTCCTTCTGGGTAAGTGACACACCCTCTCCTGTGGTGCCGTTTATAAAAGCGCCGATGACACCATTCTTCTCAAGCAGTCTGTAATATTCAGGGATTATTCCTGTATTGAGGTTTCCTTTTTTATCGAATGGTGTGAAAGGAGCCGCCACCAGTCCTTCAAATTTCTTTATCTTCATAATCACGTCATTAAAATTATTAGCATCAGGCAGGACATAAAATTATTTGTTTTTCAGCTTAAGAATATCTGCTACCGCAATTTTTTGAAAGTATAGTTCCCTTATGCCTTCATATAATATCCCGACATAACTGTCGTCTATCATTGTCAGGCAAGAGTAACCGTAACCTGTTGGTTCACACAGTTCAACCTGGAATTCCTCAGGCCATGTCATTCCGTTATCGAGACTTGCTTTTATAGTCATACCGGACCTGGTTGACTTGTTGTCAGGATTTGAAAAGAAGAGGACATCTTTCATTATGCCATCAATCATGACTTCTGCTGATATAAGGCTGGCCATGCAATTTGGGTCGGGAAGTGCGGAATTTGATGAAGGATGAACGGTCCAGGTCTTTCCCATATCAGAGGTAGTTGAAATTGCTCTTCCATTTGTTTCGCTTTTATCAGCACGGTTACGGTCGTCACGCATATTTAGCATTAGGGTCCCATCAGGAAGCTCAACAACCTGTGATTCAGTCGTATTCGACTTTGCCCCTGTTCCGATATACCATGATTTGCCATGATCGGCACTGTAAACAATTGTTGAATGACAGGTATATTGTCCACCATCGATAGCCGTGGTACCGATATCAGCTTTAAACTGTGCAGGGAAAACAATCGTCCCGTCTTTCATACATAACCCCCTGCCTGGTCCCTGCAGCAGCAGCTGCCACGACGGATCCTTAACCTGGCTGGTAATATTTTCAGGTGCCGACCAGGTAGTTCCGTCATCGGAGCTTTTTACCAGCATGAACTGGCCCGTAACTTCCGGATCAATTCCCGGTTTTGAGGCATACCACAGCATTTCTTCCGGCGAAGCACCGCTCATCCACAGTGCAGCAACCATCAGCGTCTTCGTACCTGAATCGTAAAGTATGCACGGGTCTCCTGCTCCGTTCAGCCTCTCCGGTCGGCCGCCATAGGTTCCCATATCCATAATTACCTTCATGGGCTCCCAGGATGAGCCTCCGTCGGTGCTCCTGCTCATGCCGATATCGATATCCTCCTGAAGGTCTTTACTGCTGTTATGACGTATGTCGTAAACAGCTATAAGTGTTCCGGTTGCAGTAGTGATGAGCCCCGGTATCCTGTAAGTATGGCAGCTGTCCTGCCCTGCGGCCCTGAGTAAAAGTCCAAAGCGTACAGGATCAGAATTTTCCGGGAAAAGTATTTCCTTTACCGACCTGTCTGAGAAGCGTATACGGACTTTCTCCGGATATAGTTTTCCTGTCAGATCGGGATTCTGCACAGGCAGAAATGATATTGCAAAAATATTTTCACCCTCCTTTAGTTCTGCTTTTCCCCTGAAGATGTTTTTCAATCCCGGTTTATCGCAACGGCTAAAAAAACTATCGGTGTCGTTGCCTGATTGCTTTCGTGAGATAGTTATTGCCGAGAGATTGCCGGTAGTGCTTCCGCTCCCGAAGAAGAGCTCTATATTTTTTACTGACAGCTTTTCAGACAGGTTCCCTGTTGAGATAATATCCAGGATGATCTGTTCATTTTCTTCCCTGCCGGCAAGTACCGGTTTCTTCAGGACAGTTATACCGGTACCGGTAATATTACCAGGGTTATTGCCTGTTGAGAACTTACAACCATAAATTACGGCAGACAGGATGATAAAAGCAAAAACTACATTTTTCATTATCCTGAAATTAATATTATAAAAGTAGCGGTTTTTAGCAGGTGTAATATAATTTTAAAAGTGAAAATAAGTTTTCAGTATCATTCTGAACTTTCATTTATCCTTTTCCTGAAAAAAAAGGAAAATCTAAAATTATCTGCTAAAGATTTTAGAAATCGTGTATCAGCAAATATACGTCTGGATTATAATGCTTTACAAACATTTCCGCGCAAACATTCTTAAAACCATGGTCTGATTAATACCCGGGTATAACTGTTTTCTTCATAATAATTTATAAATTCATCCCTTCTTAAGTGAAAGTTTGACAATGACTTCAAAGGAAATAAAGAGTTTATTAAATGATCTTGATACAAGGAATCTTGTAGAGAAAGCAGAGAGCAAGCTTATTGAGATCTTCATAAAGAAAGAGCTGAAGCCGGGAGACACTATCCCTAAGGAAACTGAGCTTGCGGAGGCTATGGGTGTCAGCCGGACTGTAATCCGTGAATCGCTTACCAGGCTGAAGACCATCGATATTATTGAATCTAAAAAGCATAAAGGCACGATCATAAAGAGTCCCAGTCTTTTCAGCATTCTTCAGAAATCAATGATCCCCAATATCCTCGACGAGAGGACCCTGAGGGATATTTTCGAATTAAGGCTTATTATTGAAGTGGGGATGGCTGATTTTGTTTTTCAGCGGATCACGGCTGATGACATCAGGAAGCTTGAGAAGATAGTTGCCGGAGAACCCGAAAAATCAGCTGATATATTGTTCGACATTGATCATGAGATAAAGTTCCACAGCAAATTGTATGAGATAACAGGGAACCGGAACCTGATCCAGTTCCAGAAGCTGCTGCTTCCATTGTTTAATTATGCTTATCAAAGCGGGTTGATTAAGAAGCCGATAAAAAAGAAGAAGTATGTCTCACACAAAGGGCTGATAGAAGTACTTAAGAATGGTGATGCCGATAAACTGCGCAATGCAATGCGTGCCCACCTCGAGAATCATTTCCAGCGTATCAGCGACCGGAAAGTTTAATACCGGACAATACTCTGACATTTCACCTGACAGGCAGAGAATCAGCAAAAATTCCTTATGAATCGTGTTATTTTTATCACAATCCCAACGTGATTTAACTGATTTTTTGTATAATTTTATATAACTGTCTAATTCCTAAGTCAGACATAAGTGATGAAAGAACGTGTTTATCAACATGTTATTCCAGATTTCCTATGTGACTGACGGGGCGGAAGCATGGAGGGAGGGGAAGGAGAAAGGTGAAAGGAGAAAGGAGAAAGGGGAAAGGAAAATGACTGGCATGACTGGCAAGACTGGTGAGACCTTAAAAAATGAAATCTATTATCACTGGAATATTTAATAAAGCCAAAGATACCATCTGTATGAACGAAACTTATTCATTAAGAATATACTAATCACTAAACACTTTGCAATGAGAAATCTCTTATCATTTATCTTCCTGGTTACCGGTCTGGCAGTTGCCGGGCAGCCGGTACCGTTGAATCCCGATGTGTTGTATGGAAAGCTTGAAAACGGGCTTACATACTATGTTTACAGGAATGTCCTGCCAAAAGACAGGGCTATGTTTTACCTTGTCGAAAATGCTGGAGCTATCAACGAAAATGAGCAGCAGAATGGTCTTGCGCATTTCTGTGAGCATATGGCATTTAACGGTACCAAAGCATTTCCAGATAAGGGCATTCTCAACTATCTCCAGTCTATTGGTGTTTCGTTCGGAGGTGGTCTGAATGCTTATACTTCCAGCGCTATCACATGTTACACTCTCAACAACGTTCCTACCACCCGGCAGGGATATATTGATTCAGCCCTTCTTGTCCTGAGAGAATGGGCATCGAATGTCACCTATTCTGATGAGGAGATAAATAAAGAGAGAGGGGTGATACATGAGGAGTGGAGGACTGGTGGCGGTGCTGGCGAAAGGATGAGCAAGGTGACTGACCTGGTGATTTATAACGGTTCAAAATATGCCAACCACAATGTTATAGGCGATGTGAATGTTATTGACAATTTCACACCTGATGTTCTCAGGGCTTATTATAAAAAGTGGTACAGACCTGATCTCCAGGCTATTATCGTAGTAGGTGATATCGACAAAGCAGCTGTAAAGAATAAAATCTCAAAGCTTTTTGGTGATATCCCCAAAAGTAAAACCAAGCCTGAAGATGACAGGACCATGGTTACCGATAATAAGGATTTGCTTGTGACAATAGCTACCGATAAGGAAGCTACTAACCTGTCTATCCAGATGTACTTCAAGCATCCCGGTCCTGAGGTTAAGGATCTTAATTATATGAAATCAAGGCTGGTAAACAATTTGTATAACATGATGCTTTCCGACAGGTTCAGTGCCCTGCTGCAGAAAGAAAACCCGCCGATGCTTTCGGCAAGCTCTGGCTATGGCGGCTTTACAAAATTCCAGGATTCATATACCATATATATTAATGCACTTAATACGGATCCGATAAGGTCGTTCAAAGCAGCCCTGACAGAGAATGAGAGGGTTAAACGGTATGGATTTACAGCTCCGGAACTGGAGAGAGCGAAAAAGAGAATGATTTCGTCGTACGAAAACTCGTATAATGAGAGAGATAAAAGGTTATCTGGCTCCATAATCGGGGAGTTTCAAAGTAATTTCAACACCGGTAATCCTGCACCCGGCATTGTATATAACTATGAGCTGGTTAAATCATACATTCCTACGGTGACTCTGGAACAGGTCAATGCCCTGCCAAAAAAATGGATGACTGATGACAACCAGGTGATTGTGGTTACCGGTCCCCAGAAAGAGGGAGTTAAGATACCTGCTGAAGCTGAACTCAGGAATGCAAAGGCTGAAGTAATGAGTTCGGTGATTGAACCCTATTCCGAAAAAGTTCTGCCCACATCCCTTATTTCTGGTGAGCTGAAAGGATCGCCAGTAGTAAAAAGGGAGCGCGTGAAGGAATTCGGAGGAATTAAGCTCACCCTTGCAAACAATGCAACAGTATGGCTTAAATATACCAATAACAAGGCCGATGAGATAAGCATGCAGGCGTTCAGCAATGGAGGAAGTTCGTTGGTTGCCGATGCCGATCTTCCATCTGCTGCACTCGCATCATCAGTCAGGAGCATGTGCGGGATTGGAGAGTTCTCGAGCCAGGATCTCCGCAAGTTTCTCTCCGGGAAAAATGCCGGTGTCAGTGGCGGACTTGGTGAACTTGAAGAGATGGTACAGGGCTCTTCCTCGGTAAAGGATTTTGAGACGATGCTTCAACTGGCATATCAGAATTTTATGCCTGTTCGTCACGACGACGAGGTCTTAAGGTCAATGATCCAGAGAAGCAAGGCGAGCCTTGAGAACAGGAAGGCCAATCCGAATTCTGCGTACTCCGACACGCTTTCGATGCTTCTTTCCAACTACAGCAAGCGGACAAATCTGCCTTCAGCAGAATATTACGAGCGTATGGATTTTGAAAAGGCTTATTCGATATCCAATGACCGTTTCAAGGATGCCGGTGATTTCAACTTCATCTTTGTAGGGAATATTGATACAATTGGAATGGTCCCTTTGATCGAGAAGTATATCGGATCGATACCTGATGATCCCAGGAAGGAAGCCTGGGTTGACCATAAGATATGGCCAAAGAAAGAGCATTTCGTGAAGAAGATATATGTCGACATGAAGGATCCGAAAGCCATGACCTATGTCTATTATTTCGGTGAGCTGCCATGTACTCCGGAGAATGTCGAATACCTTAATGCAATAAGGTATATTCTGAACATGAGGTATGTTGAATCGATCAGGGAGAAAGAGTCTGGCACCTATGGAGTAGGTGTCGGGGCTTCTCTTACCTCGCGACCGGTAAACAGCTTCAGGGTGCAGATGAGCTTTACCTGCGATCCTGCGCGGGCCGATTATCTGAGAGGTTTGCTGATTGCCGAAGTTGAGAAACTTAAGAAAAATGGGGTCACGGAAGAAGAAGTCAGCAGAACCCGGGAGTATTTTCTGAAGGAAGATGCTGAAAGACTGAAGAATAACTCATACGTGATGGACAGGATAAAGAACTACATCAATAACGGGATCTACACTCCCCTTCCGCAGTACTCCACAGACATCTATAAAGCCCTTGATGGCCAAAAGATACAGGCCCTGGCCAATAAGGTCTTCCAGGACAATTATTTTGAGTTTGTGATGATGCCCAAATGATAAGGGAAAAAGGAGAAAGGAGAAAGTTAAAAGGAGAAAGGAAAAAGGAGAAAGGAGAAAGTAAAAAAGAAGGATAATCCGGGAAATGAAATAATAACTTAAAAACGTGCTAAAAGGATGAAAGAAAATGAATTACAAACAAGGTTGTTTCGTTTTGCGGTTGATGTTATTAAACTGCTACGGACTCTTAAATGGGATAAAGAAATTAAGATTATTGCCAATCAGTTAGGTAAATCGGCGACTTCATCAGGCGCGAATTATGAAGAAGCGCAAGCCGCGGTTTCAAGAGCTGAATTTGGTTTTAAAGTAGGTATTTCTTTAAAGGAAATGCGCGAATCAGATTATTGGTTCAGGATTTTAGTGGAATTATTTCCTGAGGATGAATATATACTTCGGTTACGAAATGAATCCCTTGAGCTGAAAAATATTCTTGGAACAATTAATCTCAAAGTAGCACCAAGGTCTAAATGACAACCAACTTTATACTTTAACCTTTATACTTTAACCTTTATACTTTAACCTTTATACTTTAACCTTTATACTTTAACCTTTATACTTTAACCTTTCTCCTTCTGTATTATAACTCGCTGCAATGAAAAAGAAAGTGCTGTTAAGGCGGATTTTCCACCGGGATAAGTGGAGGATCGCCATCGTATTTGATTTCGATAATTCTTTAAGATCGAAAGTGAAATCTCTGCCTGGCTGTGTGTGGAGTTCCACACATGGTTGTTACTATGTTGATGATTCTGAAGAGAATCTGAAGCTTATTCTTAAGACCCTCAGGGATTCTGCTGACATCGACATCACTGCCCTGACCGTGAAGAATAGTGAAGTTGATGATGTCAATATTCAGGGTAAGGAAGCAATTTCGGAGAACGATCCTAAGAATAGTCAGCCTTTAAAAGATGAAGCTTTTGAAGCTATGCATCTTCCGAATACTATAAGGCGTGTTTCTGGTGGAAAGCCCGATGAAGAGCATTATGAGTCTGTTATCAGTGGAAGCTTTGGTCCTGTGGAGTTAAGGATAAGTGAATCTGAGAATCTGCTGATAATAAAGTTTCTTGGCCGTTACGATCCCAAATGGATAGAGGAGCTTAGGAGTTTTGGCCGGTGTAGTTTTGATAAAAAAAGGAAGGAATGGCTTCTTCCGTGGTCTAAGATGACTGTTGATTCGCTTGCCGATTATTTCGCTGTCAGGAGGATAAAGGTGAATGTTACAAGGCAGGTGGTTGATGAAAAGTTACGTACTGACAGGAAGGACAAGGGCGATGAAGTAAGGTCGCGGCCATTAGGTAATAAGGCTGTTTACGGTCTCGATATGTTGAAATGGTATCTTGATGAGAATCGTTATAGTCCGCGCACCTGTGAGTCGTATCTTGCGATGCTGGAATTTTTCTTCAGGTATTTCAGTCCTGAGGAACCCGATGAGATAACTGAAGATGATATCTCTAAGTTTCTTTATGATTTTGTAATCAGGCTGGGGTATTCGCCCACCTATCAGAATCAGATGGTGTCAGCGATCAAGATCTATTATACTATAGCCGGAAAGGGTAAGGTCGATGTGGATTTTCTTGAACGTCCGCGCAGGAGAAGGTCTCTTCCGAAAGTATTTTCGAAAGAAGAAGTAAGCAGTATTCTTAACTCTTCGGGCAATCTGAAGCACAAGCTCCTTTTATGGATGATTTACTCATGTGGATTACGGAGGTCAGAGGTTACTAACATCAGGCTCACAGATCTCGACCGGGAGAGGAATATTCTGCATGTCAGGGAAGGTAAGGGGATGGTTGACCGGTTTGTGCCGGTTCCGGATAAGGTTTGGGTGAAGGTTGATGAATACAGAAGTGCCTATAAGCCGAGGGACTATTTGTTTGAAGGACAGACGGGAGGGCGATATTCGTCAGAGAGTGTATACAGGGTATTCAAGGAAGCGCTTATGAGGGCAGGTATAAAGAAGGATGTTGGTGTTCATAGTCTGAGGCACAGTTATGCTACGCATCTGCATGAGAACGGATTGGATATCAGGTACATTCAGGAGCTTCTTGGTCACAAGAGCACCAGGACCACAGAGATTTACACTCATGTAAGCAGGAGGAATTTAATAGCTGTAAGGAGTCCGATAGATGATCTGGATGTTAAGTGAATGGAGATTTCACTATTCTGTCCATTATTAAAAGTTCAGGTAGGGATTCTGTCAGCTTGTGGGCAGGTTAATATTACGTTGTCTGCCTGAAGCAAACTGGTGAGGATTTGTGAATAAAGATCTTCGAACCAAGATTTCTGTTTTTTGATTTGGGATATGGGAAGTGGAAAGATGGATAAGATATACAAATTTCAGAATTCTGATTAAATAAATGACGAAATGATAATTGATATTCAATTTTCGATCCATCGCAAACATAACACTACCCACCCACATTTGTAAACATTAAGTATTTTTACTAATCCTAAAAACGAGTTAGCAGCAATTGATTGACATACTGCATCTTACATAAACTCTAATAATTCTTATTATGCTAGACAATGGTAAATCTAAAATCGAAGATTCATTCGGAAGATTACTTATCGAAATTCCTTCAAAGAAAAATTGGTTTATACTTCTTTTTGCAATTTTTTGGCTAGGCGGGTGGTTTTTTGGCTTAAAATCAGCTGTTTTTGATTTTGGTATTGGGCAGACTGGCCATTCAGGAATTGATGGTTTCATGCTTTTTTGGACATTAGGATGGACAGCTGGTGGATTAGGAGTGATATTCTTGATCTTTTGGGGCTTTTTCGGAAAAGAGACAATAATTATTGAAAATGGGATAACCAATTTTAATAAAACAATCTTTGGTTTGGGAAAGTACAGGAAACTTGATCCAAATCAAATCAAAAATATTCGCCTTGAAAAAATCGAAACATCAATATTTGGAGGTAATCAATGGAGTTTTTGGGGATTAGGTCCAGGTAAAATCAAGTTAGATTACGGATTAAAAACTTATTCATTTGGACTTAGTTTGGACGATGCAGAGGCAAATTATATTATTGAGATTATTACAAGAAAATTAAAATAAAAAGCTGCTAACACGGACGGTAGCAGCAATATGATACCAAATTCTAAATATAAAATAATGAGATATTTTACTTATTTGTTTTTGTTTTTTGTAATACAAAATTCTTATTCTCAACAATCAGGAGACTATCGATATGATAATTTTCTTGATGATAAAGATTTATATGCAGGGATTCATTTGGGATTTTCAACTTATGGGAATGCAGCTTTAAAGACAGGTTTTAAAGATGCTAATAATGAGCCTGTTTTAATAGATGTGGAAAAAGGATTATTGAATCTAGGTTTATCACTAGGATATACCATTGGATTGAAATTTGACATTATGTTAGGTATAGATATTCAAGGCTCTTCAATCTCAAGTAATTATAAGAGTGTGGATGGAAACTTTGACCTAATTGCTTTTTGCCCTATGTTAAAATATTTTCCATGGACGTTAAAAAAGAATAGTATGAATTTGGGACTTGGATTAAATTATATCACAGATTGTACCTTAAAAATAAATTCTACATTATCAAATCAGATAATGATTTATAATTATAAGAATTCATTGGGTCCAGTTTTTTTATTAGAACTTAAAAGATATTTTGGGCACGTTGTTTCAAGTAGTTTTGTTTTAAAATATAACATAAATCATATTACTTTAGACAATGTAACGCTTAATGATCAAAAAATTCAAAACAACCAAGTAGAACCAGAAATAAAAGGATTCTACTCAAATTGTTTATTTATGTATGTTTCATTAGATTTTCATTTATTTTAGGTTTAAATATACAGCTGCTAACACGGACGGTAGGGTCAATAAGCTCGTCACAGTTTTTGCAGAGCCTGCTCCTCAGAGAAATCCTGCTGAATCTTGTACCCGGACACCCGCACCTACACGCTTTATAAATCCTGCACCGTGATAGATTCCTGCTTCCGTAACAGTTTGTACCGCGACACTGCGCCAGTGCCCCCCAACAATAACCCTGTACCGTGATAGTTTTCTGGCCCCGTTCATACTTGTACCGCGATACTCGTAATGCTCATTAAAATATGTACACTGATGGCAAAAACTGCGCCGTACCCTCCTTGCACCGTGACAGCTTTCTGGCCCGCCAACTGGCGGGTACAAAGATTCAAACCGGTGCTCACGTCGGGTAACGCTT
>JGI20214J51650_10000570_pt1 | contig 23090 bp, 23 predicted proteins | sample WetSurMetagenome_FD_51650 | JGI IMG/M metagenome (IMG submission 51650) | reverse complement strand
TCGACCTGTCCAGCCTCTATGGCCCCACAGCCGACGGCGGGCGCCTCTCCGGCTCGACGGGAAACCCCACGCTCCTCGGGAGTCTGGGCGCCTCCGGAGCTGTCATGGGAGCAGGCTTCGCGCTGCGGAGAGGTCCCATGAACAGGATCGCAGGGCTCCTCCTCTCCGCGGAGGGCGTGGCCTCGGTGGTGCTCAGCGGAACGCGCGCGGGCCTGCTCGGGATGCTTGCGGGAAGCATCCTGCTGGTGTGCCTCGCACCCCTCCGCCGCCGCTCCAGACTCGCGGCGGCAGCGCTCCTGATCGCAGCGGTCGCGGCTGCCTCGGTCGCCATGTGGCCTCGCCTCCGCGAAGCCGCGGACCCCGGGTCGGGAAGCGTCGCGGTGAGGCGCCTGCTGTGGTCCGGGGCCTGCGGCATGTTCGAGGCAAGGCCGTTTCTCGGGTGGGGGACCGGGTCCTTCCAGAGGGTCTTCCCCTCCTTCCGCGATCCTGACTACGCCGTTCTCTTCATGAGCCACAGCTCGAACATGGCCCATAGCGAGTACCTCCAGACGCTGGCAGAGGGAGGGCTGGCCGCGGCGGTTTCGTGGGTGGCCCTCGCATGCTGCGGAATCGTCATGCTGGCTCGCCGGGGCCGGTCGATGGAAGCCCTCGTCCCCCTGGCGGGAGCGGTTTCCGTGCTGGCGGAGTCCGCGGTCTCCATATCCCTGAGGCTGCCCCTTCAGCAGTTCCAGCTCGCGGTGCTGGCCGGGCTCTCCCTCGCGGGCGCCCGCTCGGGGCGCACGGCGCCGAGGGCGGCGGCGCTGCTGCCGATCGCGGGCGCCGCAGCGCTTCTCGCCGGGGGCTTCGGGGCGGCCTTCACCGCCATGAGGTCCGGCTCGCTCCTCCACTCCGGAGGCATCGTCGCCTACGCGGAAGCCGAGGCCGGCCTGGCTGCGGCCGATCGCGCCGGAGATCCGTCGGTCAGGCAGAGCCTCCTCGGGCTGTCGCTCACCGACTGCAGGACGGCGGAGTCGGACTGCAGGCGCTGCGTTGAGATCAATCCGGAGGAGCTCGCGGGATGGTACGCCCTCGGGAACTCGTCCCTGCTCGAGGCGGACATCCTGTCGGAGTCGGGTGCGGACCCGGCTGCGGTGACCGCCGCCCTCCGGAGCGCGCTCGCCGCCTACGACTCCCTGTCGAAGAGGGCGCCCGATTTCGCCGAGCTCCAGTACAACTACGCGTTCCTCTGCTACAGGCTGGGTCTGCTCCCCGGGTTCTTCGAACATCTCGCGCGCACCTACACGACACTCCCCCACAGGATCGCGGACCTGGGCGCGGTCTTCCTGTTCCTCGAGCCTCTCTGCAGCGACATCTCCGGGCTCGAGGCCAGACAGATCGCGCTGCTCGACCGCGCCTTCTCCGTCGGAACGGACGGCATCGGGCCCGAGAGGGCCCTGCCGGCGGCCACCGCCCAGATACTCGAGGCGGACGCCCTCACGGCCTCGCTGCTGGCAGTCAGAGACCCGGAACTGGCCACTGCCGCGGCCTGGAGACTGACCGCCCCGCTTCTCAGGCTGGGGGTCCCGTCATGGCTCGCCGCCTGGAGGGGCAGGGTGATCGAGTCCGCCCTGGCTCAAGAGGGGGAGGCGCTTGCTGGAAGAGCTGCGGCCGGGGATCCCGGACTGGATCCGGAGCCGATCCTGGACCTCCTGGAGAGGACCGGGCTCCCCCTGCCGTATCACAGATTCGCCGCAGCCGCAACACTGCTCGACCGGGGAGACAAGGCAGGCCTGCCCCTGATGTCGGAGCTGAATGCAGGGCTGGTGAACGCGGGCAGACAATCGCCCGCCTGCTGGCCAGGCGGCGGAAGCTCGCTCCCCCGGGCCGCCCTGGCTGCGCTCGCAGATCCGTCAGGGCCCGATCTCGATTCGTACTTCGCAGCGGTGGACGAGCTGATCCTCGCCGACTTCCTGGTCTCCTCCTCCCTCACCCTGGCGCAGAGGCAGTTTCCCGGCTCCGTGGACAGCGGGCTGCTCTCCTCCCTGGACAGCCTGGACGCCAGGCTCGGCGGCGCGCTCCGTGCCGCAGGCGGTCCGGTGCCGGGCCTGTGGACCGATCCCGGGTACACGCGCGACGTCGTCCTGGGAATCCGGTCCCTGTCCGCCTCGCTAGGGCCTGACGACCCCACCGCCGCCGTCCTGGGCTTCCGCATCCATTTCAGGTTCCTCTGGTCGCTGCTGGAGGCGGGTTACGGGGAGGACTCGCCGGCGGTGTCCCTAGCCCTCGCGGGATGCGACAGCTGCATCGCCTCCGCGGCCGGGACCGCCGGAGAGGCCGAGGCACTCGGACTCTGCAGGGAAGGCGTCGAAGAGGAACAGGGGTTTGCGCTCATGAACCAGTTCGATTCCAGCCCCGCCGCGGATCTCCTGGAACGGCACCTGTCCGCGGGACAGGCCCCGGGCGCCGGCATCTAGGCGGGAGCGGGACCCGTTCCGGCGCGGCCCTTCCTCCCGGTGGCGAGATGCATCCCGATCAGCGCCGAGACGAGCACCGCGGTGAGGGCGGCGGAGCCTTCCGGCCCGAACCCGCCCCAGGGCGGCGGAGACGACGGCTCGAGCAGCGAGGGCAGCCGGTAGCCGCTTACCTGCGCTCCGAGGACGACGCCGGTGACGCCGTTCCAGAGCCAGTGTACGAGGATGGGCGCCTGCAATCCGCCGGTCGCGGTCCTGAGCCTGCAAAGGAGGAAGCCGAACAGGCCGATGTTGAACAGGCCCAGGGGAGTGATGGCGGGATTGCCGGAATGGACCGCGGCGAACAGGATCGAAGAGATGATGGAGGCGGGCAGGAGGCGTCCCCTGTAGGTAAGAGCGTCCTGGAGATATCCCCGGAATCCGATCTCCTCGGCCGCCGCCGCCGGCAGCAGGGCGAGCAGGGCGCCGATCCAGCCGGTTCCGGCTCCCGCCGGTGCGATTCCTCCCGCCAGGGAGACGGCGAAAGGCAGCAGGAGGTAGGCGGACAGGACCAGAGCCGATGGAATTCCCCGAAGGCCTGCCGCGCGGGAGGAGCTGAACGACAGCCACGCCGGTCCGACAATGGCGCAGGACATGGCTCCGGAGACGGCGAAGCCTGTCACGAGACCGGCATGCCCGCCTGTGAGGGCGGTGGCCAGGAACCTCGAGGCGGAAATCAGCACCAGGAATGCTGCCAGGAGCCCGAGCCGGGCAAGGAGCTCCGGCACCGGCCTCAGCCGGCCGGGATCGAGCGCTCCCGGGCGGATGCCCCTCAAGCCCTCGCGGACCTCGCGATCGAGAGGAAGCCTTCTGCGTCCAGGCTGGCGCCCCCGACAAGAGCGCCGTCGACCCCCGGCGCAGCCAGGATCTCCGCGGAATTGCCGGGCTTGACGCTTCCCCCGTAGATGATCCGGACGGGTGAGGAGGCCTCTCCGAACATCCCGCCCAGAGCCTTTCTGATATGGAGATGCATCCCGGAAACCTGTTCCGGGGTGGCGATGCGCCCGGTTCCGATCGCCCAGACGGGCTCGTAGGCGATCACGATCCGGCCGGGATCGTCGGGCAGCCCTCCCGCGAGCGCCGCCGACAGCTGATCGCGAACCACGGACTCCTGCCCGCCGGCATCCCTCTGCTCGAGAAGCTCGCCGAGACAGAGGACCACCGAGAGCCCCCCGCCGAGGGCGGCCTCGAGCTTCCTCCTGACCACCTGGTCGGACTCGCCGAGGATGTGCCTGCGCTCGCTGTGGCCTGCGAGCACCCAGGAGCAGCCGGCCTCGACCAGCATCGAAGGGCTTATCTCTCCCGTGAAGGCTCCGGCGGTCTCGTAGAACACGTCCTGGGCTCCGAGCCCGATACCGGCCTCCCTCGCGTCCTCCGACAGGGCCGGGAGCAGGGTGAACGGAGGAAAGACGACGATCTGCGCCGGGTCGTCGGCCACGGCCAGGGACTTGGCGGTCTGCAACCATGACAGGCCCATGGGCCAGCTGCCGTTCATCTTCCAGTTGGCGCCGAAGAAGGGTTTCAACGCGCCCCTCCTCCCAGGGCCTCGAGAGCCACCAGCTCCCTGCCCTGCAGGAGGGTGAGGGAGACTCCGCCACCCGTGGACACGAAGCTGACCCTCTTCTCCACGCCGGCCTCGGTGACGGCGCGGGCGGAGTCGCCTCCGCCGACGATGGTGACGGCTCCCGAGCGGTCGGTCGCCTCGGCCAGCGCCAGGGCCAGGGTCCGCGTGGCCCTGTCGAACGGAGGCGATTCGAACAGGCCCATCGGGCCGTTCCACACCACCGTGCCGCTGCGCCCGATCACCGCTGCGAACTCGGCGGTGGCCGCGGGTCCTATGTCCAGGCCAGCCGATCCGGGCGGTATGGCGGCGGCCGGAACCGCAGCAGCTCCGGCTCCATCCGCCGGCGATGCCGCAACCACGATGTCGGAGGGCAGGATGACCTTCACTCCGGCCTTCGCGGCGCGCTCGAGGATGGCCGAAGCCATCGGCACCCTGTCCGGCTCGAGGAGGCTCTTCCCGACCTCGAGGCCGAGCGCCTTGAGGAAGGTGAAGGCCATCCCTCCCCCGATCAGGATGTAGTCGGTCCTGTCCAGGAGGTTCTCCATCACCGGTATCTTGTCGGCCACCTTGGCGCCCCCGAGGAGCAGCGTCATGGGCTTGCGCGGTTCTTCGACCGCTCCGAGCAGGAAGTCGAGCTCCTTCTCCACGAGGAACCCGACGAAGCCGCCTCCGAGGGCGGCAGGCACGCCTGTCATCGATGCGTGCGCCCTGTGGCAGGTGCCGAAGGCGTCGTTCACGTAGGTGTCCGCCAGGGAGGCGAGCTGCCCCGCGAACCCGGGATCTCCTGCCTCCTCCCCGGGATGGAACCTGAGGTTCTCCAGGAGCAGGATGTCACCTGGCTTCAGGGCCTTCGCCATCGATTCCACGCGCATCCCGACACAGTCCGGCGCCAGGACGACGGTTCTTCCCAGGAGCTGCCCGAGGCGCCTCGCAACCGGGGCGAGGCTCATCCCGGGCACCACCTTCCCGTCCGGCCTGCCGAGGTGGCTGGCCACGACGGCCGAGGCGGGGGCTTCCAGGATGGCCCGGATGGTGGGCAGCACCGCCTCGATCCGTGTGTCGTCGGCCACCTCGCAGTTCTCCAGGGGAACGTTGAGGTCGGCCCGGAGGAACACCCTCCTGCCTGCGAGGGAGGCGTTCCTTATCGATGGGTACTTCACATCCCCACCCCGCTCATGAGGCGCAGCATGTCCACCATCCTCGACGAGTAGCCCCACTCGTTGTCGTACCAGGACATGACCTTGACCATCCTGGGACCGACCATCCGGGTGAACTCCGAATCGAACACCGAACTCGCGTCCCTGCCAATGATGTCCGTCGAGACGAGCGGCTCCTCGCTGTAATCGAGTATCCCTCTGAGCCTTCCCTCCGACGCCTTCTTCATGGCGGCGTTCACGTCGGCCACGGTCGCGTCCTTCTCGAGGACGCAGGTGAGATCGACCAGGGATCCGTCGGCCACGGGCACCCTGACCGCGAACCCGTCGAGCCGTCCCCTGAGCTCGGGGATGACCTCTCCTATGGCGCTCGCGGCACCGGTCGTGGTGGGGATGATGTTGAGGGCGGCGGTCCTCGCCCTGCGGAGGTCCTTGTGGGGGAGGTCGAGGACGCGCTGGTCGTTCGTGTACGCATGCACGGTGGTCATTATGCCCGTCGCTATCCCGAAGGTCTGGTGCAGCACTGAGGCGACCGGCGCCAGGCAGTTCGTGGTGCAGCTCGCGGTGGATATCACCGAGTGGATCGCAGGATCGTACCTGTCCGAGTTGACACCCATCACGATCGTCAGATCGGCCCCCTTGGCGGGTGCGCTTATCATCACCCTGCGGGCTCCCGCGGCGATGTGGGCAGAGGCCTTGTCCTTCGAGGTGAAGAGCCCCGTGGACTCGATGACGATGTCGATCCCCATGTCCTTCCAGGGCAGGGCTGCAGGGTCCCTTGTCGAGAGGACCCTGAACGATCCCGCCCGGGTGGTGATCGTATCGCCCTCGACCTTCACCCCTCCCTCGAACCTGCGGTGAACCGAATCGCGCTCGAGGAGGTTCGCCAGCGTGACGGGATCGGTGATGTCGTTCACCGCCACGATTTCGATGCCTCCGACCTCGGCGGCCCGCCTGTAGACCAGCCTGCCGATCCTCCCGAACCCGTTGATGGCAACCTTCATCTTGCCCTCCCAGTATTGGATCAGCCGAAGAAGAGCTTCGCGACCGAATAGCGCTCGAGCGGGACCTTCTTCAGCGTGCCCACGGCGTCAGCCAGATCGGCATCCACCACTTCGCCTCCGCGAAGGGCGGCCATCCTGCCCGTCATCCCCGACTCGGCCATCTCGACCACCTTCACACCCAGACGGGTGCCGAGCACCCTGTCGAAGGCGCTCGGCGGTCCCCCCCGCTGGAGGTGTCCGAGGACGACGGATCTCGTCTCGAGGCCCGTGCGGTCCTCTATCTCCTGGGCCAGCACCTCCGCGACTCCGATACCCGTCCCCAGCTGTACATGTCCGAAGGCATCCTTCTCCTGGGCATGCATCACGTGCCTGGTCAGCTGCGGGTCCATGGCGCCCTCGGCCACGGCGACCAGCGCCCAGTGCCTGCCCTCGTCCCATCTGCTCCTGAGGATGCGGCACACCTCGTCGGTGTCGAAGGGCTCCTCCGGGAGGAGTATCACGGATGCCCCGCCGGCCATGCCGCCATGCAGAGCCATCCAGCCCGCATGCCTTCCCATGATCTCGACGACCACCACCCTCTCGTGGCTCCTGGCAGTCGTCTCGAGCCTGTCGAGAGATTCCATCACGATATTGATCGCGGTATCGAAGCCGAATGTGTAGTCGGTCGCCGCCAGGTCGTTGTCTATGGTCTTCGGGACCCCGAGGACCTTGAAGCCCGATTCGGAGAGCTTCCTCGCCACGCCCAGCGTGTCCTCGCCTCCTACGGCGATCAGGCAGTCGATGGAGTTCCTGGACAGGGTGTCCGCGATCCTCTGCATCCCGTTCTCGACCTTGAACGGATTTGTCCTCGAGGAGAGGAGGATGGTGCCCCCCTGCTTGTGGATATCGCGCACGTCCTCGATTCCGAGGTCCCTCCCCTGGTCCTCGAGGACGCCCTTCCATCCCCGCAGGAAGCCTGTCACCCTGTGCCCACCCGAGACGGCTCGGTAGACGACCGCTCTGATCACAGCGTTGAGACCGGGGGCGTCGCCCCCTCCCGTCAGGATAGCGAGATGCACCTTTCGACCTCCCGTTCAATCCCTGGCGTTCACGCCCAACCGCCGGCGGGCCGCATCTCCGCCGCCAGCTTCGAAAAGGCTTCCAGATCCAGCGACTGGTCACCGTCGGAAAGCGCCCGAGCGGGATCCGGGTGGATCTCGATCATCAGGCCGTCGGCCCCGGCCGCGAGGCAGGCCTTCGAGAGGGGTTCCACGAGATCCCTGCGCCCGGCGGCATGGCACGGGTCGGCGATGACCGGGAACCCTGCCTTGCGGCGTGCTATGACGATCGCAGCGAGATCGAGGGTGTTCCTCGTCCATGGCTCGATGGTGCGGATGCCCCTCTCGCAGAGGACCACCCTGTCGTTGCCTTCGTTGATCAGGTACTCCGCCGCGAGCAGCCACTCCTCTATCGTCGCCATGAAGCCCCGCTTGAGGAGCACCGGCCTGCCGCACCTGCCCAGCTCCGTAAGAAGGGCCGAGTTGTGCATGTTGCGGCTGCCCACCTGGAGCATGTCCGCAGCTTCGGAGACCGGACCTATCATGTCCGCGGACATGACCTCCGAGACCACTGGTATCCCGAGTGAGCTGCGGACCGATGCGAGCATGCGGAGACCCTCGAGCCCCAGGCCCTGGAACTTGTAGGGGGAGGTGCGCGGCTTGAAGGCTCCGCCCCTGAGCATCGAGGCTCCCGCCGACACCGCCGCCCTGGCGCACCTGTCGAGCATCTCCTCGTCCTCGACCGCGCACGGGCCCGCGATCAGCACCGGCCTGGGTCCTCCGAACTCGACTCCGGCAACTGTCACTGGACGCAGAGACAAGGCTACCTCCGTGAAATCGTCTCGATCATGAATGCCAGCATCTCTCTCACGGCATCGTCGGAGACAGGGCCGGGGTTGTGACCCACGGCGCTGTCGAGCTGCTCCTCGACCCAGTCCGGGTCATAGGGGTCGGAGNCCGCTCCCGTGAGGGCCGCCCTGTGGTTGATGAGCTTCACTATCTCGATGTCCGTCCTGAGGAGGTCGCTCCTCCATTCCGTGCCCGCCGGCGGCCGCCCCAGCGCAGCCCTGTCCACCTTGCCTCCGGGGGTGCGGGGGAGGTCGGGGACCATCCTGAAGGTACGCGGGATCTTGTAGTCGTCCAGGAATCCCCTCAGGAAGCTCCTCAGCGAGGCGGGCGAAGGCTCGCAGCCCGGCCGGGGGACGACCCAGGCGGCCACGGTCTCCCCCCGCGAGGAGTGGACCTCGCCAGCCACGACCGCGTCGGACACGTCGGGGTGGCGGAGGAGAGCAAGCTCGACCTCGAGGGGGTACACCTTGAGGCCGGCCGATTTGACAAGACCTCCCCGCCTGCCCACGAACAGCAGCCTGCCGGACGACCTGCGGAAGACGTCGCCGGTCCGGAACCAGCCCGACGAGAAACTCTCGGCGGTGGAGACCCGGTCACCCAGGTATCGCTCGGCCACGGCATCGCCCCGGAAGCGCAGCTCGCCCTCCCCGTCGCCCTCGATCCGGTCTCCGGAGGAGTCGATCAGCTCGGCCTCGTATCCTTCGACGACGGAGGAGAACCCCTCCGTCCCGGGAGCGCCCACCAGCGCCACTCCCGAGGTTTCAGTGCTGCCCCAGACCGGCGTNACGTCGATCGATGTCAGNGAGCGGAAGAGGGAGAGGAAATCGGACGAGATGTGCATGCCCCCGGCTTCGATGATCCGAAGGGTGCCCAGGCCGGCGCCCCGCCTCCCCGCGACTCTGGCGAGGCCTTCGAGCTGCGGCGGGAGACCCATGAGAAAGGTCACTCCGTGCCTCTCGATCAGGTCGAGGGCCTCCCTCGGGTAGCGCGTTGCGGTGAGCACGCTTGTGCCGCCCAGCAGGAGCGCCCTCGCGAAGAGCTCGTGCGGGTGTCCGACCGAGGAGAACAGGGACATGTGGACGTCGCTCCCCGCCAGTCCGAGCGCGGCGCTGATGCCGCGCGTGTTGGCGAGCAGCTGCTCGGAGGTGGTGGCCACTATCTTGGGCATGCCGGTGGAGGCTGATGTCACGTTGAGGTAGACCACCGAGGACGGAGCCGGGTCGGGCAGCTCCACATCCCCGGCCGGGACGGGGAGCGACGAGGCCGGCAGTGCCGGGAAGCCGCTCCAGGCCTGGGGAGGCGCCTCGTCGCAGGCCACGAAGGTCCTGCCCGCGATCCTGGCGATCCTCCTGGCCACGGCCCCGGGCCATGACGGGCTGACGGAAAGGAACCGGCAGCCCAGCATCGAGGCTGCGAGGAAATGCACCGGCAGCCACGCGGACTTGGCGCCTGCGTAGGCAAGCGTGTCCCCCTCCCGGATGCCGGAGGCCAGGAGCGAGCAGGCCACCGCCCGGGAGCCGGCGAGCCATTCCGCGTATGTGAAGGCCCGCGAGTCGTCGGCCAGGGCTGTCCTGCCCGGGAAACGCTCTGCGGCCGACGCCAGGTATCCGTGCAGGCTACAGGCTGTCGGCCTACTCAATCTTGTTGCCGCACTCGGGGCAGAACTTGCTCCCCGGCGACATGTCGGCACCGCACTTGGGGCACTTCACGACCCCTGTCTTCGTCCCGCACTCGGGGCAGAACTTCGCCCCGGGCGCCAGGATCGCGCCGCACTTGCCGCACGTTGCGGAGAGCGGCTTGCCGCACTCGGGGCAGAACTTGCCCGGCACGACCATCTTCGAGCACGCGGGGCAGGCCACGAGAGCGGCGGCCGGAGCTGCCGCCGTGGGGGCCGGAGCAGCCTGCTGAGGCTGTCCCCCGCCCATCATGCCCTGTGCCATCATGTTCGCCATCGCGGCGCCCATGCCGACTCCGGCGCCGAGGCCGACGCCCGTGCCGGCGGCTCCGCCGGCCTGGTTCTGGGCTGCGTCGCTCACTGCGGTGGCGGTCTTGAATCGCATGTAGTCGTTCATGTTGCCGAGGGCGGCCATCGAGGTGCGCTCGTCGATGCGCTTCTGGACCTCGTCGGGCGGCGTGATGGCGTTGATGTAGAAGTCCACGAGCTGGATGCCGTACTTCTCGAAGTCGTCGCCCAGCCTGGCCTTGGCCAGCGTGCTTATCTCGTCGTAGGACTGGGCGAGGTCGAAGATGCTGGTGAGGGTTTCGCCCATGAGATCGGCCAGCCGGGAGATGATGACGCCTTTGAGATAGCTCTCGACGGCATCGGTCGTGTAGCGGCCCTCCGTGCCCACGAGCTTGTTGATGAAGAGCTGGCTCTGGGAGACCTTGATGGAGAACTGCCCGAAGGCGCGCAGGCGCACCATGGCCAGTTCCTTGTCACGGAAGATGATGGGTTCCTTGGTGCCCCACTTCATGTCCGTGAAGGTCTTCTTGTTCACGTAGTAGACTTCGGCGCGGAAAGGCGAGCCTTCCCCCTCGAAGGCCATGCCCGCGAGCTCGGCGAGGAGGGGGATGTTCTGGGTCGTCAGCGTGTGCCTGCCCGGCCCCATCGTATCCATCGCCTTGCCGTCGCGGAAGAAGACGGCCTCCTGGCTCTCCCTCACAACCAGCTGGCTGCCTATCCTGAACTCACCCGAACCGGTCTGGGGTTCGCGATGGACGATCTCCTTGCCGGTGTCGTCGAGCCATTCGATGATCTCGGGTCGCTTTATCATTCAGGTCCTCCCGGGCTTTCTTCAGTCCATGGGCTGGTTGTGCTCGAGATCGATCATCAAGTCTCTCCTCGAGGCCATCTTCTCGCTGAATCCGAGCAAAAGGCCGATCAGGCCGTCGACATGGCCGCTGATCGTATCGCCGGCTCCGGCTGCCGAATAGAGGGCCTTGACGGCTTCCTCGATCGCCTGCACGTCCTCGGCCAGGGCGACATCGAATGCATACAGCTTGTCGAGCTCGTCCTCCTGGACCTTGTGCACATCGAACCAGCCACGGTATCCCCTGTCGGCGAAGCGGATCTCGTCGGTGACCTTCTCGAGCCGCTTCTGGAGCCTGTCGATGTCGCCCACCTTGGCCAGCAGGTCCGGGCCGTGCAGGCTGTTGACGGTCTCGCCGACGCTGGTCCTGACCTTCTCCAGCCTCTCGACGAGGAGCATGCGGAACAGCTGGTCGTTGTCACGCCGCTCTTCCTTGCGTTTGTAACCCTTGTAGCCCGGAATGAGGCGGATGGCCTTCTCCAGGATGTTCAGGCTCCTCCCGTCTTCGCCCATCTCCCCCGTCCTTTCCGCTGGTGATAGTCCAGTCCGGTCAAGATACCAATGGCCATATCCGCGTCAATGCACCGCATGCGACCTTGCCGTGCGGATGTTGGCGAGGTGCCCCGCGAGGTCCCTTGCGAAGAGGTGGGTCCCGCTGCCGTCCTCCCTGCTCACGAAGTAGAGGTACCCGGCCGTGGTGTCGGGATCGGCCACCGCAGCCAGCGAGGCCGTGCCGGGCGAGCATATCGGCCCGGGCGGGAGCCCGCCATGCCTGTAGGTGTTGTAGGGGCTGTCGATCCTCAGGTCGGCATAGGAGAGGCGCTCGCGGACCTCGCCCAGGGCGAACTGAACCGTGGCGCAGCTCTCCAGGCGCATCCCGGCGCTCAGCCTGAGCAGGAATACGCCGGCGATGGCGGGTCTCTCCGAATCCACCCTCGCCTCGCGTTCCACGATGGAGGCGAGGACCACGGCCTGCCGACGGGACAGCCCCATCCGCTCGAGGGCAGGATCCCATGCGGGCTCCCACCGCCGCAGTCCGGTATCCACGATGGAGGTCAGCACTTCGCGCGCCCCCAGCGAGTCGGCGAACTCGTAGGTCTCCGGGAAGAGGTATCCCTCCAGGCCAGGCGCCCCCGTGAGGGCCAGCAGCGAGGAGTCGCCGGCAGCCTGCTCGAGCGAGTCCAGCGGGATGCCGAGCGAGGCCGAGAGCGTCTGCAGGCTCTGCGGGAGCGTCAAGCCCTCGGGCAGGGTCACCCAGTGCGTCGGCACCGGTACGACACGGCCTTCGGCGATCCGCATCAGGATGGTGTCGAGGGGCATGGAGGAGTCGAGGAGATAGGTCCCGGCCTGGAAACGGTCCGCGACGCCCGTCCTCTCGGCCCTCCAGAGGGCGAAAGTCGACCAGCGCACCAGTCCGGAATCCTGGAGCGCCCCGGCTATCCGCCCCGCACCCCAACCCCTGGGAACCGGGAAGAGGACCTCCCTCCCGCCGCCGGGCGGAGACGAGACCCAGCGGAAGGAAAGGAGGGCGGCCGCTGCGAGGAGAACCGCAGCTAGAATGCCGGCGGACGCTCTTGCCTTCACGGTATGTGCAGATGTCTCTTGAGGATGCTTACTGCCGCGAGCGAGTCCAGCGCTCCGTCCCTCTTCCAGCGACCGGGCAGGGAGGCCCTGGCCTCGGCCGTGGTCCCCGTCTCGCGCTCGAGCACGACCTCGAAACCTTCGAGGCGCAGCCGNCCTGCCAGCGACTCGACCTCTTCGCACAGCTCGGTACGGCGCCCGGATGCCGAGAGAGGAAGGCCGAGGACCACGACGAGGGCCTCGCCTGGCTCGGAGAGGGCATGGAGTCTCGACAGGAGCTCCGTCCATCCCCCGGACACCGGCTCCAGGGGGAGGACGATCCCTGCGATTATCGAGGCGAGGCCGGTCCTCCTCCTGCCATAGTCGACCGCGACGGTTGTCATCTCAGAAGTCCCTGGCGGCCATCGACCTGTACGCGCCGCGCATGGTGAATACGGTCAGCGCGGCGGTCACCGGGACCAGGAAGAGGGCGAGGAGGGACATGGGCTGAACCATGGCGCGCTCGCGGAAGCCTTCCGACAGGTAGGCCTTCGTGGCCATCGAGAGCGCGGATACGACCACCAGCACATAGCCCATCGAGGCGAAGGCGGCGATGATCCCCCCCTGCCCGCTGGCGATGCTCGCTGCGCTGTTGTCGTCGAACCTGGGGAAGATCGCCCCCAGGGAGATGTTTATGCTGACGAGGGCGAAGCAGAGGAGGAGTATCGATCCGAGGGCCTCGGCCATCAGGATCGCTCCGGCTCCCAGCTTCCAGGTCGAGTAGAAGCCCGTGAGCAGCATGACCGGCAGTATCCCCGTGAAGGACTGCAGCCACTTCGACCTCAGCATGAACCTCCTGGCTCCGGGGACCTGGAGGAGGAAGTTGAGCCCGGGTCCCTCGAGGCTTGTCGAAGGGAAGCAGAACCTCACCAGCAGGGTCGCTATCACGAAACCCGTGAACGAGATGTTCATGTATACCGCGACACCCAGCCAGAGCCGGGAGGCGATGGCCAGGGGGAAGCGGCCCAGGCTCCCGGCGTAGAGCACGAACAGCCCGAGCAGGAGGCCCAGCTGACTGAGCTGGACGGGGTCGCGCAGGAAGAGGATGGTGTCCTTCTCCATCATGGCCCTCACGGGTCCGCCGAGCCTGAACACGGGAAGGCTGCGCTCCGGTCTCCCGCTGTCCCCCGAGACCGCGGAATACATCCTGCGGAAGCCGGGGCAGACCAGGAGAGCTGCCGCGGTGCATACGACGAAGGCTTCGCCCCAGAGCANGAGGGACGCTCTGATGGCAGTCCCTGCGCCGTTCCCGGAGGCCGCCGAGGAGAGAACGGAGGCGAAAAGCGCCGAGGGCCATGGCGAGTGCCCCGCCTGCGGAAGGCCTGCCACGAATCTCTGGACGGCGTCCAGCGATGCGCTGGAGTCAGGGATGACGATGCCGGAAGGCTGCATGCCCTGGAAGAACACGGCCAGCCCGGCGGCGGAGAGGACCACCGCCCCGGCCGCCCCCCTCCTGAGCCCGGTCATGCCTCCCACCCTCGAGAGCAGCGACATCACGACCGTCCCGAGAGCCACGGATACCAGGACGAGCGGGATCAGCATCAGGATCCCCGCCAGCGCGGCGGAGGCCGGGCGGCCCGTCTCGGACGCGAAGGCGGCGATGATGGGTATGCCGAGCAGGATCGTGGACCATCCCGCATAGAACCAGCTCTCGAACATCCTGAAGAGCGCCGCGTGCCCGGCCTGGAACGGCATACCCAGCAGGAATGCGGTCTCGCCGGACCTGAACAGTGTCGAAGTGCCGCTTATGAGGGACGACACCGCCAGGAAGACGGTGAACGCCATGAAGGCCGAGGAGAGGAGCCGCGCCGAGAGCGCCAGCCCGAAGTCGGGCGAGGGCAGGGCTACGAGCTGCGAGAAGAGGAACCTGAAGAGCAGGAACATGGCCGGTGCTATGATGGAGAGGGTCAGGGCTCCCGCGAGCACCTTCAGACGGTTGCCTTCCCACATCGATGCCATGGCTCCCCGGAGGGAGCGGGCCTTCATGGACAGCAGGAGCGCCAGTACGCGAAGCACTCCATAACATAGCACCGACGGCGGAGGCGCGCCTCTTCCCGGCGGCCCGGGCCGCCTATCTGACCACGACCACCGCCTGCGTGACCGGGACCTCTCCGGGAGCCTCGAGCCTGACGAAGTAGACGCCCGGCTCCGCGATCGAGAAGGAGCCGTCGCCTGCGGAGACGGAGCCGCAGGACCTTCCGTCGATGGAGTAGAGAGTCACGACGCCGCCGCTGCCGGGAGCTTCGGAATGCACGGTGACAAGGCCGCTCGAGGGCGACGGGTGCGCCTCGAGCACCATCCCGCCGGCTGCGGGGTCTTCACCGATCCCGGTCTCGAGGAGTTCGCTCATCCTGACCATGTGCGAATTCAGGATCTCGGCGGTCGCAATGGACTGGACGAACGTCGTCAGGTAGAGCTGGTCCCATTCCCATGACGGGTCCACCAGGTAGTCGACGTCGAGGAGGATCGTCTCGGGTGACGAGGAGAACGACACCGTCGTCCCATCGGATCCGAATAGATTGTCCCGCAACGCATAGTTGAAATCGACCCCCTGCGTCGCGAAGGTGCCCGTGCCGGGGATCCCCGATTCGCTGACCATCGCGTGGACGGTGGCCTCGGTATCCATGCCCATGTCGGTCGACAGGCTGATGGTCAGCGTTCCGGACGAGGGCGACGACGCCTCCGAGGCCTCGACGCCGATCCCCACGTGGCAGGGCACAGCCATCCTGGTGCTGAAGTAGTCAGGGATCGTCTCGAGAGGCCAGGCATCGTAGAGGCCGTCGATCATGATCGTCGGGAACGCCGAGATGCCGTAGAAGTCCAGCCTGGCCTGATGGTCGGCGGGATCCGCGGCATAGACAGGGTCGCTCGAGCTCCCGTAGTGGATCGCCACGAGAGCGGCCTGGCCGGGATGGTCATCCAGGAACTGCTCGACAGTGACCGCACTGCCAGGGCAGGAGCCTCAACCGTCCCAGGTGAATTCCTCGAACATGACGCATCTGTCCGCCGCCGAGGCCAGCGCGGACAGGATCAGGAACGCAGGCAGGAAACGCATCCAGGACCTCCTTGAACCAGCATCCGTGCTGGAGGATGGGCGCAACCCCGTCCGGACCGGGGATGCGTCCGGTCAGCGCTGCCGAGCCATCCCGTCGAGCTCCTCCCGGGCCTGCGGTACCATCGCGAGGAACTCCCCGATGGTCGGGCAGGCCTGGTAGTCCTCGCAGGCGCCGCAGCCCGCAACGCCCCTCGCCATGCCGCACATCCGGATGCCGCACTCTCCGCAATGCCCGATGTGCCTGCCCTCGACGACTGTGCAGCCCACGCAGTCGATCTCCGAAGGCGGGATGTCGGAGGAGTACATCTTCGACCACTCCTCAGCGGTCCTGGCCCTCAGCTCGTCATCACCTGTCAGCCTCGCCACGTATGCGGGACACTCCGAGCAGACCAGACCGCAGTACGAAACCAGCTTCATGCCTCTCCCCCTTCCTCCGCCGCCGGACGTCTCACGACGGCGACGGCCCTGCCCTTCCATCTTCCTCCCGAGTAGTAGATCGCCGCGGCGGCGCACCCCACGACCCAGCCCGCGGGGATCGAGAACCAGATCCCGTCCGTCCCTGCGAACGAGGAGAACCAGAGGGCACAGGGTATCCGGACGACCCACAGGGCGAGGATGGTGTTGAGAAGAGGAGCCATCGCCTCGCCCGCCCCTCTCAGGACGCCGTTGACGACGAACATGGAGGAGAAGACCATGTAGAATATGCCTACGATCAGGAGATAGTGCTCACCGATCCTCACCACCTCAGGATCTCCGTTGAACAGCCCCATGAGGGGCCTCGCGAAGAGGATGACCCCCAGGCTCGTCAGCCCCGAGATCACGAGGGACATGATCAGACCTGCCCGCAGGCCTCTCCGCACCCTTTCGACCCTCCCCGCCCCGATGTTCTGACCCGTGAATGTGGACATCGCCTGGCTGATGTTCATGGCCGGCATCATGGCGAAGGAGTCGAGCCGCCCGGCTGCGGTGTAGGCAGCCAGGGCATCCGTTCCGAACCCCCCCACGATCCTGGTGAGGACCATCAGACCCGAGGCCACCAGGGTCTGCTGGAGTCCTGTGGGCAGCCCGATGCGCATGGAGTGCCCGAAGATCTCCCTGTCGAAGCGGAGCTCGGAGAGGGAGAGCCTGACAAACCTGTTGCGCCGGTTCAGGAACAGGACGGCGCCCGCGAAGGAGGCGGCCTGGGAGATCACGGTGGCCCAGGCCGCTCCGGCCACGCCCCAGGAGAACACGACGACGAAGAGCAGGTCGAGGACGACGTTCAGCAGAGTTGCGAACACCAGGAGGTACAGGGGGGTCCTGGAATCTCCCAGACCCCTGAGGATGGCCGCCACGGCGTTGTATCCGAAGGCGGCGATCGTCCCGGTGAAGAGGATGTGCAGGTACGTCACCGCCTGCGGCATGGCTTCCGGAGGCACGGCGAGCATCCTCAGTATCGCGCCCGTGGTCAGGTACCCAACAGCCGTCACCGCGAGGGCCGCCCAGAACAGGAAGATGAAGGCCGTATCCGCGGTGGCCCTTATCCTGGCGGAGTCCCTGGCTCCGAAGAACTGGGCGACCAGGACGGTGGTACCCATCGTGACGCCCATGATGAGGGCGACCATCAGGAAGAGCACCGAGAAGGACGCGCCGACCGCCGCGAGGGCCGTCTTGCCCAGGAAGTTGCCCACCACGATGCTGTCCACCATGTTGTAGAATTGCTGGAAGACGTTGCCCAGCAACATGGGAAGGGTGAAGAACAGGATGCCCCTCGCCTCGCTCCCGCTCGTGAGGTCGGTCAAATCCCGGAGGCCGTGTCGGGGGATGACTCCGCTACTCCCCGCCTCCGCAGCAGGAGCAGCCGGATCTCCTCCTGAGCATGCCGCCGACCAGGACCAGGACGATGCCACCCACCAGTATCGCTGCCGCCCCCGGAACCGTGGTCGGAAGCGAGATGCCGGCATAGGCGACGCTGAACCTGCCGGAGATGACGCCTGCAAGGCTTGCTGCGCCTGCTATCACGCCCGCCCATCCCAGCCACTGGACCAGTCCCGTGACGAAGCTCATGCCGCACCTCCGGAGATGGAAATCAGTTTCCCGACCCGCCTGTGAGGATCCTGGACGCTTCCCTCAGCTTCTCTCTCACAGGCAGGCGCTGCGGGCACCTGCTCTCGCACAGGCCGCAACCCGTGCACCTGTCGGCCCGGGCCTCGGGCTTGAGGGAGCTGTTGTAGTCCATCCCCGGGATGCCCGATCCGGGGAACATGCAGGCCTCGTTGTAGATCATGAATATCCTGGGAATGGACACTCCGGCCGGGCACGGCATGCAGTAGCCGCACTTCGTGCAGCCCACGCCGTGGAGGGATCTGTACGCCCTCTGGACACCGCCGACGGCCTTCAGGGCGGAGGCTGTCAGCGTGCCCGGGAGGACTGCCGAGGCCACCCCGGCGTTCTCGTCCAGCTGGACCCGTGTGTTCATGCCGCTCAGCACGGTCGAGACGCCCGGCTGATCGAGCACCCAGGACAGGCACCACCCGGCGGCGCTCCTGGCCCTGCCTGCGCGCTTCCATGCGGTCTCGACGGATTCCGGCAGGCCTCCCGTCAGATCCCCTCCCCTGAGGGGCTCCATGACGACGACTCCCAGTCCCTTTCCGGCGGCGTACTCCAGCCCGGTCCTGCCGGCCTGCTCGTTCTCGTCGACGATGTTGTACTGGATCTGGCAGAAATCCCATCCATAGGCGTCGACTATGGGAGCGAACGCGGCGGGCTTGTCATGGAAGGAAAACCCCGCGAAGGAGATACGCCCATCCTTCTTCAGGCTGTCGAGGAATTCGAGGACCCCGAGATCGCATACCCGTGCGAAGGACGACTCGTTGAGGGCGTGAAGGAGGTAGAAGTCGACGTGCTCCACACCGAGCCTCGAGAGCTGCACCGAGAAGAGCCGTTCGAAGGAGGTCCTGCGCCTCGCCAGCCAGACGGGCAGCTTCGTCGCGATGTGGAGCCCCTTGCGTGACCCCGCTGCGCGGAGGAACTCGCCGACGACGGATTCGCTCTTGCCTCCCATATAGTTGTATGCGGTGTCGAAATAGTTGACGCCCGCGTCCCGGGCTGCCATGAGGAGCGAGATAGCGGCTCCCGTGTCGAACCTGGGACCCCAGGTGGGTCTGCCCCTCCTGTTGAGGAATCGCATGCAGCCGAAGCCGAGCGCGGAGACGGAGACTCCCGTCCTGCCCATGGTTCTGTAAAGCATGGCCGGAACATGGGGCAGCCCGGGGGCGGGTGCAATCCCGCCTCCGGGGAGCCCGTCAGCGCTGGAATCCGGGGATGTCGGCGGGCACGGGGAGCGAGAGCTCGACGAAGCCTCTGAAGATCCCGTCCTCGAACAGCGGACTCTGGTAGATCAGCTTCCTCCGCCCGTCCCTGAGGATGAAGTAGGCGTTGGGAACCTTCCGCTCGTATAGCTCTCTGACCTTCGCCAGGGCGCGGGGCGGGTGACAGTCGAAGACACTGGTACCGATCAGAGAAGCTCCTCCGCTGGAGGCGAAGGTCTCCTGCGATATCCCGTTCATGTAGACCACGGTCCCGGCTTCGTCGCAGACCGTCACCGCAAAGGACGCGAGGTCTGCCCACTCATCGATCATCATCTGCAGCCCCTCCTCCGCACGGCAGAGTGCCTGCCCTGGACATCTCCAGCACCTCGGTGAAGCTGGCCGGCGGAGGGCACTCGAGGCGCAGCACGGTTCCTCCCGGCGCCTCCACCGTAAGCACGAATGCATGGAGCATCATCCGGGGAAGGAGGATCTGGGACGACCTGCAGCCGTACCTCCTGTCTCCGGCGATGGGATGCCCCGAAGCGTACAGGTGGGCTCTTATCTGATGCCTCCTCCCCGTGCGCGGGCGGACGGCGAGGAGCGAGTGGCTTTCGTGCCGTTCCAGGACCTCGTAGTCGGTCACCGACGGCTTTCCCCCCGGGATGTCCACCGCCACCCTCCCCGATCCGAAGACCCGCAGAGGCAGGTCGATCGTCCCCCTGTCCTCACGGGGCCTTCCGAGCACGAGTGCGAGGTAGACCTTCGACGCCGTGCCGTGCTCGAACTGCATCGACAGCAGCCTGTGGGCATCGGGGGTCCTCGCGAACACGACAAGCCCGCTGGTGTCCGCGTCGATCCTGTGAACCACGAACAGCCTGCAGGCCGTCTCCTGCTCCAGGACCCTGCGGAGGTCCTCCCTGCCGGGAGACCTGTCGGGGATGACCGGCATCCCCTCGGGCTTGGAGGCTGCGATCAACTCGGCGCTGTCGTAAAGTATCCGGGCAGTCCCCAATGAGCCTCCATCGTTCCCCGGCGGTGCCGGCCAAAAACGTTGCGCAGGCCGGTAACATGTCTATCGTGGTCGACAGGCGCATATTCCGCCTGCCGTCCGGGCCGCGCCGTCGCCCGGCGCGGCGGTGACGAAGGCCTTTCGGGGCGGGGCGCCCCTTCGGAGGATGACTGCCGATGATACCGGCCATTCTGCTCGCGCTGCCCCCGGCTGCCGATGCAGGAGCCATCGGGGGGGATCTCTGGATGTTCGATGCGGACATCCGCCAGGCAGGCCAGGAGCCCTGGATGGAGGAGGTCCTGGTGGTCTTCAGGGCCGAGGACTACTTCGTGGGCATCGCTCCTCGGGAGTCGGCGGAGGCTTCGTACTCCGCGACGCTCCTCGCTGAAGGCCCGATCGATCTGGAGGCCTGCAGGCTGGTCCACCTGAGGCCCGGAGCGGAGCCGCCCCCGGATATGCCCGGGAGGACGATCCTGGCCAGGGGCTCCATCGTCATCCTGCGCCTGCCGGAGCCGACGGACGGACCGGTCGGGATGGAAGGGGTCTTCTTCGTCCAGCCCCTGAGGGTCTACCGCGTCAGGCCGGTCTCTCCAGCGGGTCCGGACGGAGGCGGCTGAGACGGCATGGTCGAGGACATCGTGCCCTCGGGCAGCGAGGACGGCGTCTGGGCGACCACACCGGGTGCCGACGGAAACGGGGGCGGACCGGCGCAAGGTGCCGGGGAGCTGGGCGAGGGAGGCCGCTAGATGACCACCAGCCTCGCCGAGAACATGCCCGCGGCCGTGTTCAGCCTCACCAGATAGACTCCCGCGGCCGGTCTTCCCCGGCCGTCCCCCGCCCAGCCGAAGGAGTGCGGCCCGGGCTCCAGCGTGCCCGAGAAGACGATATCCACAAGCCTCCCGGAGAGGTCGTAGATCTCCAGGGTGGCCCGCCCCGCGGAATCCGTCGCGAAGTCGAGCGAGACGCTCCCTGCGGAAGGGTTGGGGCACACCGAGAGCCGGCAGGCCGCCTCTCCTTCAGCGCCCGTCCCGGTGGTCGGACCCAGCCAGCCGTTGAGGCTGACCCCCTGCGCATAGATCCCGTAGTCGTTCCTGTAGTCGCACCAGGCATAGAGAGCGCTCTGACCCGTGCCCTCGCACAGGACGAGATCGTCCTTGCCCCCGAGGCTCGCAGCCGAGAGCGTGACCGGACCCCAGTCGAGCACTCCGTCGCTGCCGAGCCTCATGGAGCGGACCGAGGTCCCTGAAGCCCCGCGGAAGAATCCGACATAGACTCCTTCGGCATCCGCGAGCGCCCTGACGAAGGATATCTGCTGAGACCCCAGAGGCACGAGCTGGAGGCCGGCATCGGTCCACTGCCTCGCGCCGGATGCAGAGAAACTCTGGCCGTAGACGCCGTACTGATCCTGGTTGTCGTTCTCCTCGACCCAGAAGACCACCGTCTGGTCCTGATCCGGGAAGTACGCGGCGGAGGGGTACATGTGCAGCCGGTTGCTCGTGTTGGTCGATGCCTGCGCCCCGTTCATGGGGAACAGCATGTCCCCGGACGCGTCCATGTGCTGCACCCAGACCTCGAAGGTCGAGAGGTCGACCGCGTCGTACCAGCTGCAGACCGCTCCGCCCTCGCCGTCGGACAGCACCTCCGGGTTGGTCCATGCCGAGATGTGGCCCGAATCGTAGATGAGCACGGGCGATCCTCCCCATGCCCAGCTCCCGGACGGATCCAGCATGCCTGTGTACAGGTGGGTGACCGGATACGGGAAGTTCCCGGTCGAGCTCTTCCAGAGCAGGATGGCATTGTCCCCCGAGGCGGGCGCAAGGCGCGGGAGTGTGAGGTTGCGGACCGGGTCGTCGAGGATGATGCCGTCCTCCCCCCACAGCTTGTCGCCGTCCGGCGACAGCTTCTGGAGGACGATCGTGTAGTCGGTGCCGGACTTCCCCCAGGCGATCACGGCGTTGCCGCTCTCTGTCACGGCGACGGACGGGGCTGCCTCGAGGCTCGGCTCCGAGGTGTCGGAGAGGCTTACGCCGTCCGGGCCCCACAGGAACGTGCCGTCGCTACCGATCTTGTACGCGGAGATGTCGAACTCACCCGCGGTGTGGCGCGAGTCCGCGAACGCTATCACCGCGTTGTCCGAGGCGTCCACCGCCATGTCGTAGTCGACGAGCCAGGACTCCTGCGGGTGGCTGCTGACCAGCAGCCCGTCGACAGCGAACATCTTGTTCCCCTGGGCATCCAGGCGCTGCAGATACAGACAGTAGCTTCCGCTGCGCGAATCGAACCACGAGATGAAGCAGCCGCCGTCCGAGGTGGCCGCCATCTTGGGCGTGCATTGCTCGCCTGTGAGATCACAGATCTGGAGATTCTGAAGGGAGTCGGCGCCCCATTGCGCCGATACGGCAGACGGCAGGAGCAGAAGGAGGACACCGATAGCTATGGGCACCATCCTTTTGGACATACTCACTCGCTCTCCGCGTCCCCTCAGGGGCGCAAGCGCAACCCCCTGTCCCGGGGCGGCCCCGCCGCCGCAGGACTCCGTGGTGTCAATCTGGGTCCCGGCCGCCGCCGGGGCAAGTGCCCCCTTCCGGAGCTGCCCGACCGGGAGCGCGGGCTGGATCAGGCCTTCAGGGGAGCCCCGGGGCCGAGAACAGGTGCGCTTCCTCTAGGAAGGCGGTGAGGAGCTCGATCGCAGTCTCCACGTCGTGTCGATGGATGACCGCGCCAGGGCCGTGTCCATACCTTGTCGGGATGGATATGCAGGCGGCGTGGGGACCGGCGCCCCACCGCTGGATGACCGAGGTGTCCGTGCCGCCCGCGAGGAGTATCTCCATCTGGTGGTCGATGCCCCGCTTCTCCGCCATGCCCCTGAGGAACTCCACGAGCTCCGGCGAGCTGATGACGGAGCCGTCCATGAACTTCACTGCGGCCCCCCCGCCGAGGGGACAGATCTTCAGCCTGGGGGGATGGTCGGGGATGTCTCCGGCCCCTGTGACGTCCAGCGCGATGGCCAGGTCGGGTTTCACGTCCATGGCGGCCACGGTCGCACCGCGCAGGCCTACCTCCTCCTGGGAGGTGCCGACTGCGTACACGTCGATGGCGGGATTGCGATAGCGCCTGAACGCCTCGGCCATCACGAACACGCCGACCCGGTCGTCGAACGCCTTCGCCAGGAAGCAGTCCCCCATCTCNGCGAAGGGCGTGGCCATCGA
>JGI20214J51650_10000569_pt1 | contig 23144 bp, 18 predicted proteins | sample WetSurMetagenome_FD_51650 | JGI IMG/M metagenome (IMG submission 51650) | reverse complement strand
TTCTTGGGTGGACCCGCCCCGACCTTGCGATTGTGGGAGGGTTTGCCGGCGGACTCATGCCGGACTTGAAGGTGGGGGATGTTTGTCTGGGAGAGGTCTTTAGCACCTTTGACCTGCAATGCGGTTCTCTGGGCCAGCCGACGATCCGGTTGAAATTCTCGGAAAGACTATTTCGTTTCTGTAAAGAACAACGGATTCGAGAGACCCGGATGGTCACCGTTGTGCGGCCGGAAGCAAAACGACTGATCAGACAAAATTTGGGAGATGCCGCTTCGATCATGGATATGGAAAGCTATTCCGTGGCCCGTTTCTGCTATGAGAACCACATCCCGTTCCTCTCTTTCCGGGCGGTCAGTGATGGCTTCCGCGATGAGATCGATTTTGACCTGCAAGCGATCAGCGATGCTCGGGGACGTGTAAGAATCCCGCTCGTGCTCTCATCAATAGTTGAAAATCCGGCCCTCGTCAGGTCCTACTTGCGTTCATGGAAGCGTTCCAGCAGAGCGTCAAGGAGGCTGGGACGGGCTCTTACCGCTCTTCTCGATCTGTCACCGGTGGAGTTGCGGTCCTTGGTTGAGGAGAACTGCTTATATGTGTCGGTCTAAGGGAGGGCGACAGGCCCCCGACAGGGGAAAATCCCGGCAGTGGCGAGCAATGTGCGACGGAGTGAGGTGAGAGTGCTTATAGAAGGTGAAAAGCAGTACCAGCAGACTTGAGAAAAAGATGATCGTGCAGCCCACAATCCCCAGAAAACGTTCCTCGATCCAGAATGTAACCGCAAGGTTGAAAACAAGGATACAGAGGTAGAGCAGGGGACCTGACATCCCTATCCAAGGTATCTCGGTAAGCACTGATGGTTTGCCTGGTTCGAGAGCGGGGACGGTATCCAACGCCTGGAGTACTCCGATCATCATTAAGCCCACCAACAGCCAACCACCAAAGTTGCTCATCGGTATGCCAAAATAGAGCCCGTTTTGTCGGTAGCCATAGATCTGACCGAGAAACCAGCGGTCGCCTCTGAGTGCGACAGGGTCGATGATGATATCCAACAGAACAAATAGAAAAGCCCCCAGAACAAGGGTCTGAAGGGATCGTCTGAGATGATGGGTTTCGAGGATGATAACCGTTTTTTTGCTGAAGAGCACCGGGCTGAGGATAAAGAGCGCCATCGCATAACTGCAATAAGAAAGAAAAACATAAGAAAGCGAGTCCATGAAGGGCACGCCCAAAACCCACAGCTCCCGGTCTGCCGTGGCGGGAATGTAAAAGTAGTCTCCATAAGGGAATCCCCAATGAATCGAAGAGAATTCGGAAAGCCAGGCAAGGCTGTAGCCGACGGGAAGAAAGAGCAGGGGTTTTCGCCATCCGAGATGGGATGCGGATGCAGCAAGGTACATGGCTAAAAACGCAAAAACATAAGGGCGAAGAACGATCGTTCCAACGAGCAGTCGGCAGAAATCAGACATAAAGATTCCACTTCACCATCCGCAACAAGTCCTTGCCATTCATCTCGAGGACCACGGTGGGTTCAAACCCGCAATGGACCATGCACTGGGCGCAGCGCGGGTCTTTGCCGGATACGTAATGGTCCCAGTCAGTTTGTTCCATGAGTTCCCGAAAGGTCGGGTAATGCGTGTCGGTGATGAGATAGCAGGGAGATTTCCATCCCCGGGTGTTTCTGGTCGGGTTTCCCCAAGGGGTGCATTGCAGCTTGCGTCCTCCTGCCACGAAATCGAGATAGAGGGGGTTGCTGATCAGGGGAAAGCGCCGCCCCCATCGGCGTATTTCCCTGAACTTCTGCATTATTTCNTGACGGGTCAGAAACACCTCGCTGCCTACGTTCTCATAGCTGAATCCCGGAGCCACCAAAATGCCGTCCACACCGGCAGCGGTCAACTGCTTAAAAAGCACCTCAAGGTCGGCAAGATCCGTTTCCCGATAAACCGTGGTATTAGTGCTCACTCTGAAGCCTTTGCTTTTGGCCGCCAGCAATCCGGTGAAAGCTTTTCTAAATCCGCCGGAGCGCCCGATGATGATGTCATGGACGAGCTCGGAGCCGTCGAAATGAAGGTTCCAGGTAAAACGGGACGAGGGACGGAAGAGCTCCAACGATTCTTCGAGCAACAGGCCGTTGGTGCAAAAATAGATGTGCTTTCCGCGTGCAAGCACCGATTCTACGAGTTCATTCACGCGTGAGTAAAGCAAAGGCTCGCCGCCGGTAATGGTCACCACGGGTGCATCCGCCTCATCGACTGCCTCGAGGCAAGATTCGATGCTCATTTCATCGAGAATCGTGTCACGATACTCGCGAATGCGGCCGCAGCCGGCACAGGTCAAATTACAGCGATGGGTGGGTTCAAGCATGAGCACGAGAGGGAAAATCTTTTCTTTGTGCATTCTTTTTCGAACCAAATACCGGGTCATGGAAGCATAAAGACTGATGGGAAAGCGCATTCAAACCTCAATTCACTATTTTCGGGTCACGTAGCCTCGATTTCGGAACCACGAGACGGCTTCGGCCAGGGCGGTTTCCACAGGGGTTTGGGGAAGACCCAATTCGCTTATGGCCTTGCCCGCATCAAAAAACATGAACCGCTTTGCCATCTTAACCCCTTCGTAAGGGATAAGCGGCTCTCTGCCGGAGATCTTCGACGTCGCCTGAAAAATGGCGCCTAGAAGCAAGATGGGATAATAGGGCAGGCGATAGCGCGGGGCTGGAATTCCCGAGACNTTTCCCAGAAGCCGAAAAATCNCCGCAAGGGTCAAGTTTTGATTCCCCAGAATATACTTTTCCCCCACCCGTCCGTATTCCAGAGCCAGCAAATGACCCTCTGCGACATCGGATACGTGGATCAAATTCAAGCCAGTGTCCAAAAAAGCGGGCATACGGCGATTCAAAAAATCTACGATGATTTTACCGGTCGGCGTCGGCTTATGGTCGCCGGGGCCTACCGGCGTGCTGGGATGGACCATAACCACCGGCAATCCCTGATCGAGGAAACCCTCCGCTGATCGTTCCGCCAGGAATTTTGACTTCTTGTAATGCCCTACCATCTCCTCCAGGCAAACGGGAGTCGCTTCGTCGGACGGTATTCCGCCGGGTTTCAAGCCAAGAGCACCGACACTGCTCGTGTAAACGACCCGCTCGACGCGGTTTGCGAGCGCCGCCTGCATCACGTTCACGGTCCCGGTTACATTGGTTTCGTAAATCTCCTCGGGATTCTTTGCCCATAGACGATAATCGGCGGCAACATGAAAGACGACATCACAACCGGCCATTGCCGACCGGATTTGCTCGAAACTCCGAATGTCTCCTGAATGCCAATCGATTTCGGCCCATTCGACAAAGGGCGCAGGCGATTGGGGGCGCCGCAGAGCGCGAACTCTCCAACCCCGCTGCACCAAATGAAGTGCCACATGGCCTCCAATAAAGCCGGTGGCACCGGTAACAAAGGCAGTTGCCATCTTGATTACTCTCAACTTATAGTCGCAAAAAATGTTTGTCTTCTATATCAAAATCATCCATAGCCCGCAACCAGACATCTCCGAAAGCTAAAGAAATAAACCGATTTCTCCAGGCTCACAGTCCTCTCACTTACGGGTTGCTCTATTTAACCTTGAGGTGATCTTTGTGGTTCCCCAATTGCCTTGACTCGTCCTCTTCTCTCCTCTAAACTCGATACCGGATACACAAAGGTTAGGAGCAGAATTGGACGGGCGCTTAAAGACGGAGGGTCGAAAATGAAACAGACTTTGATCGTGGTCGCACTGATTTCAGTTTTGAGCTTTTGTGGTTTCGGAAACAGCCAGGCGCAACCGATTGAAAGTGAGCTTTATCTGATCACCCCTGTCTCTAAGGACGTCCATGATCCGGTTCTGAAGGCATTTGAGCAATATGCCAAGAAGAAATGGAACGTCGATCTGAAGACGAGCGCGATTCCCAAAGGTACACCGGTTGCGTATGGTCAAATCCTGGAATGGAAGGGCAGGCCCCAGGCCGATGTTTTCTGGGGTGGTGAAGGAACTCTTTTTGATGACCTGGCGGCGCAAGGGTTGTTGGAGAAGGTGCAGATCCCTCAGAAAGTTTGGGATGAAATTCCGGCGAGCATCGGAAAGCCTGTGCCCCTGCCTCTCAAGGATCCTAAGATGTTCTGGGTGGGGACGATGCTCGAACCCTATGGAATCATCTATCAGCCGAAGCTTTTGAAGCGGCTGGGTGTTGAAATCAAAGACTGGGACGACCTGCTCAATCCTAAACTAAAGGGTCAAATTGCCCAGTGCACCCCCGATCGATCGAGCTCGAGTCATGCCACCTGTGAGGTCGTCCTCCAGACCTACGGGTGGGAAAAGGGCTGGGAATGGTTGACTAAGCTGGCGGCCAATACGGGAATTTTTACCGCCCGTTCCCGAGACGTGCCGAATGTGGTGGCAAAAGGGGAATTTGCCGTCGGATTCGGGGTGCCCAGCTATATGGCCTTTGCTGAGGTCCTGGGCGGCTATGAACTCATGTATGTGTATCCGACCAACGCCTACGTCACGCCTGAACCAATGTCCGTGCTGAAAGGAGCACCGCATCCCAAAGCAGCCCACGCTTTCATCGAATTCCTGATATCCGAGGAGGGTCAGAAACTCGTCTCGGAATTAGGCGTCTACCCCATAACGCCCAAGTACAAAGTTCAGGGTCCTCCGGGATCCAATCAGGAGAAGGCGGTTGCTTTTACAGGCGGAGTCCGTTCATTCTTCGATATCCCTGTCGGTAACGTTTATGATGTCAGCCTCGCGGGAGAGAAGAAGCGCATTGAAGAGGTCAACGCCTATTTTCGTAAGGAGATTACCGAAAAACACAAAGACATCGTTAAGGATAAATAGAAGTAACGATTTCTCGATTTCGAATTTGAGGATTAGCGACATGAGGAGCTTTGAGGAATTGTCCGGCCGAGGGCAGGGGCCCCGGCCTGGCAATTCCTCAGTTCATCCGCCTTCCGGGTTATTCGCAGCGCTCCTGAGAGGAAGTCTAGCTCCCGGCCTGTCACAGGGTCCGGCCGGCAGGTGCATGAGTCGGGTTGCATTCAATAAATTCTTTGAACTTGCTTCCGAGTGACGGAAGCAAATCAAGGGTTCTTAAAAATACCTGAGAAAATGAAGCTCCGAGCAGAAACAGGATTGAATTCCAGAATTTCTCAATCCTCCAACCCCTCATTCAGAAGAAGAACCCGGTCATCTCGAAATGAACATTGAACTGCAGGACGTTGTTAAGAGGTTTGGCGCCCTTGAAGCGGTAAGCCACGTTTCCCTGTCCATCAAAGCCGGGGAACTCTTCACCCTCTTGGGCCCTTCCGGTTGCGGTAAGACCACGATTTTACGACTGATCGGTGGTTTTCACCAGCCGGACCTCGGCTTAATCGCTTTCGGGGGTAGAAACGTCACCGGGATCCCGCCTTATGAACGAAACATCGGCATGGTTTTTCAGAATTACGCCCTGTGGCCCCACATGACCATCTACACCAATATCGCCTACGGATTGAAACTACAGAAGATTGTAAAGGGAGAGGTTGAAAGGAAAGTCTCCCACGCCCTGCATCTGGTCAACCTGGAGGGACTCGATGAGCGCTACCCCGGCCAATTATCAGGAGGCCAACAGCAGCGGGTCGCTTTGGCAAGGGCCCTGGTTCTGAATCCCGACGTGCTGCTGCTGGACGAACCTCTGAGCAATCTGGACGCCAAGATCCGGCTCCAAGTGCGGGCTGAAATTCGCAAACTCCAGAAGGAGCTCGCCATAACCACCGTCTATGTTACCCATGATCAGGAAGAAGCCCTCACCCTTTCCGATCGCATTGCCGTGATCGAACACGGGCGACTGCAGCAGGTCGGCACCCCCTGGGACCTCTATGAAAGACCGACAAACCCCTTTGTGGCGGACTTTATCGGGATCAACAACCTCATTCCGGGTCAGGTTCAGGAACACAGTCAAACCGAAGGTCTGGTGACGGTGAAGACGGAGGTCGGACAGTTCCTGGGGGAGCGTTCCATGAACGTTCAGAGAGGGGGGCATTGTATGGTCTGCGTGCGACCCGAAACCGCTTCCATCGGTGAGACGGAACCGGCCGACCATACGCTCAACAGGATTTCCGGAGCGGTCAGTTTTGCGTCTTTCATCGGGAACGCCGTTCGCTATGACGTTGATATTGGTTTTGGCTTGACCTTCAGGGTTGATGTTCAAAATCCAAGGGATCACAAACCCTATGACATTGGGGAGAAGGTCATCGTTAGTTTTTCAACCAGGACGACTCTCGCCATTCCAGCCTAACAGCATGTCAAGGATCGACATGAACCCAGTGCGTGAGGTAATCACAACGACAAGCCGGGCCGGCTTGGGCCGGCGACTCAACATCGGCGGTTTGTTGGGTTATGCAGGGATTTGGCTGTTCATGGCGATATTCCTCATCTATCCTCTTGTCCGCCTTTTTTACGACGCTTTCACCACTGATGCCGACGCCTTCACCTTCATGAACTTCTATGACTTCTTCAGCGATCCTTTCTATCTTAAAGCCCTTGTTAATTCGCTCCTCCTGGGGGTCGCTACCGTCATTACAACTTCCGTCATCGGGATCACCTTCGCCTTTCTTCTTCTGCGCTACGAGTTCCCCGGGAGGGGTCTCTTCTCCTTTCTGTCAATCGTTCCCATGATCATGCCCCCTTTGGTCGGGGTCATGGGCTTCGTCTTTATCTTGGGCAGGGCGGGAACGGTGAATGTGATTCTGATGGATTATCTCGGCTTTTCCAAACCGATCAATTTCATGTACGGAATTCACGGCGTGCTGTTGGTCGAGACGCTGCACCTCTTTCCTCTCATGACTCTGAGCATCGTTGACGCGATGGGGAAAATCTCGCCCTCTCTGGATGAAGCGGCGGAGAGCGTCGGATCCACCGGATTTCGGAAATTTTGGGACATAACCTTTCCCCTCACCACTCCCGGCTATGTGTCGGGTGCCCTCCTGGTCTTTATCTGGACCTTTGCCGACTTCGCCACACCTCTGGTGGTGGGGATAGATGATCTCCTGGCTTCCCAGGCCTACCTGAACATCGTACAGTTCGTGGATCGAAGACTGTTCAAGATGGGCATTGTCATCTCCGCCATCATGATTCTTCTTGCCATCGTGTTTCTGATAGTCGCCAAGCGTTACGTTGCCCTAAAGGACTACAGTTCGCTCTCCTACAGCGTGATCGAGAGAAGAGCCCTCTCCACCCTGGGAAAAGCTGGGGTGGTCCTTTTTCTGAGCGCGGTTCTCATTTTTGCCTTCATTCCCTACCTGGGGATCATCCTCGATTCCTTTGGCAAAGGCTGGGCTCTGACCCCCATTCCGGTAAAGTATACCCTCCAATATTTTCAACGAGTCGCCATTGAAACCCCCAAGTTTATCCTGAACAGCATCCTCTATTCGGGAATTACGGTTGTGATCTGTATCGTCATCGGGGTGCCGATCGCTTGGGTAATGGCCCGGACCAAGCTGCCCGGACGAGACGCCCTTGATTCCCTGACCACCCTGATCCTGGCTCTTCCCGGAACCGGCATCGGCATTGCCTACCTCCGTGCTTTTCGAGAGCCTTTTCCTTTTACGTCCACAGCCCTGATCGGTATATGGATCGTCATACCCCTTGTCCTGGGGGTGCGGCGCATGCCCTATACAGTGAGAGGAACCTTCGCGTCGCTCCAGATCGTCCATCAATCGTTTGAAGAGGCGGCCGAAAGCGTCGGCGCAAGAAAAGCCACCACGTTCAAGGACGTGACTCTGCCTCTGATCTGGAAGGGGGTGCTGGTGGGGTCCCTCTATTCTTTTATCCTGGCGCTTCAGGAAGCCTCGGCCACCCTTCTGTTGGTCGTTCCCGGCCATGAGATGATGCCCGTGGGTATTTTTAACTTTTACATCGGTGGGTCGGTGAATGAAGCGGCCGCCCTCGGCCTTATCTTGATTATCCTCGGGGCAACCTGTCTCTTTGCCATCAATAAGATCACGGGGACGAGGATGGGCGGCGTTTTCGGATAGGCATGAATGGATGCGGATTGAGGTGGTGTTAGGGGCGGACAGGGATAAATCTGCAGTGTTCTTATCATTCCTGTCCATCCCTGTCTCACAAGAAAGAACGAATCACCACAAGGTGCAAACCGGGTTTCAATGCCAAGCAGCGTCAGCCAGAAGTTCGACCTCATCGTTATCGGTTCCGGTCTTGCCGGAACGGCAGCCAGCTGTTTTGCGGCGACGCGGGGTTTGAGGATCGCACAGGTCTCGGCCACAGGAGGGGAGCTTGCCTTCGCCAGCGGCTTGCTGGATCTTCTCGGTGTCTATCCACCCCATGAACAAAGGCCCTGGGACGATCCCTGGGCCGCGATTGCCGCTCTTGCCGCTGTCTCCCCGCAGCACCCCTATGCACGCATGACCGTCAATACCATCCGGGAGGCGCTCAGGGAATTCCTCACAATCCTGGATGGAGCAGGGCTCCCGTACTGTGGAGTGCCGGACCGCAATGCTATGTTGGCCACTGCAACGGAGACGCTGAAGACGACCTACCGGGTCCCCCAATCCATGTATCGCGGAGTGCTTGCCCTCCAGGAAAAGCGCCCGACCCTGCTCGTTGATTTTGAGGGTATGAAGGATTTCAGCGCCGGCATGATGGTAGCGGTGATGCGTCCCCGGTGGCCTGCTTTGGCGGCCTTGCGCATCCCTTTCCCGGAGACCTTCCCGGGTGTTGATCGCCAGAATCTTCAGCTTGCCGAAGCCGTTGAGTCCCCAGAAGTCCGGGCAGCACTCGCCGATGCCATGCGTCCCCATCTTGCCGGTGCTCAGTTTGTGAGAATGCCGGCGGTGCTGGGACTTCGCTCATCGAATGAGGTCATCGCTGATTTGGAAGCTCGGCTCGGAGTGGGGATCTTTGAAATTCCCACAATGCCTCCCTCGGTTCCCGGCGTGCGCCTGCGGGAGGCACTCGAGGGGGTCCTGATGCGGCAAGGCGTTCAACTCTTGGCGGGAAGGCGGGTGATCGCGGTTCGGGATGGGGACAGCCGCTGTACCGAAATTGTCGTCGGTACCGCAAAATGGCGGGAGACGCTGGAAGGGGAGGGGGTGATCCTGGCCACCGGGTGGTTTTTGGGGGGAGGGCTCATGGCCGACCGAAACGGCATAAGCGAAACCGTATTTGGGTTTCCGGTCACACAGCCGCCCACCAGAGAATTGTGGCACCGCGAGCGGTTTCTGGACCTCCGAGGCCACCCCATAAATGAAGCGGGACTGGAAATCGATGATCAGTTTCGTCCCATGGGGACAAACGGAAGGCCGGTCTTCGAGAATGTCACGGCTGGGATTAACGAGCGGAGAAGGAATCGGCAGCATCATGTCCGTGGCTAGCCGCGTCCAGCGTCCATCCGCGTCTCCAGGTTTAACAAACCACAGTGAATCGCTTCCTGGAGTTGCTCCTGCACCAGTTGGCCACCCCAGAGCACCGGCCGCAAGCCCTTCCAGCGAGTTTCAAGAAACGCCTTCAATTCCTGTATTCCTTGGTCGCCCGCGAAGACGCCGAGTCCATAGAGAAAACCCGTCGTTCGTAGGCTACAAAAAGCCCCCTGGCAGGACCCTTTGCCCATGCGACTGTGCAGCCGAACGGCATCGAGGCTAACGGCTTCGCGATCAGTCTCGATCTGGTGAACGATCTGAGCGACGGCGCTCACGGGTACCATTTCGCACTCGCACAGCAGCGCATCATCGGGGCTCTTCTGCTGCCTCCAGAGTCGAGGGGCGAGGCCGGCCACGACCCAATCGTGCTCTGGCACACTGGGCAGCGGTATATCCCTGGTGAGGCATGGAGCAGTGACCCCGAGGCGCTCGCAAACCAGATGCGCAGCTCTTTCGGCCGTTAGCCGGAAGGTCGTCAATTTGCCGCATACGACCGTGATCAAATTGACAAGGCCATCCCTCTCATGATCGATGATCTCGGAGCCCCGACTGACGGTGCGATCGCAGTCCAGGGGTGTGCTGCAGACGAGTGGTCTTATCCCGGCGAAAGCCCTCACCAAACGTGTTTTGTTCATTATCGGGACGACCTTCGCGGATTCTTCCACGAGGAAGTCCACTTCGCCAAAATCGGATCGGAGGTACTCGATATCCTTCACTCTTACCGAGGTCGTTCCCACCAACGAGACGGTTCCCCCCGGAACCACAATATCGCCGTCAGCCGGCGGCCGCAGCCGGTTGATGACCCGATCGGCAATTTTCTGCTGGGTGATCAGCATGCTGCCCTTCGACCATATCACCGGTATTTGCAGGCCGGCCAGTTCGGCAACTTTCCCGACCCAGGCACCGCCGGCATTGACAATCAGGTCCGCCTCGACGTCGATCTCTCTGCCGCTCTCAAGCCGGAGTATTCTTACGGTACGGATGCGCCTGCCTTGCCGAACCATGCCGACCACCGCGGAGAAAGTCAGCAGCTCAGCGCCATGCCGGCCTGCATCGGTCATATTATTGTAGGAGAGTGCGAAAGGATCAACGGTTGCGTCCTCAACCCGAAAAGCCGCAATGATATTTTCCGACAATTCCGGTTCAAGGTCTCTGGCCTCTTGACAATCCACCGCCTGCACCGCTATCCCGTATTGCATGCAGAGGTGTGCAAAGTCTGCAATATATGCTTCGTTGTCTCCGGCAACGGCAACGAACAGCCCCCCGGTATCTATGCAGCATCCGGGCGCCAATTGTTTCAGCAGGCGGGATTCCAACGCGCATTCCTGCGCCGTGACCGGATCGTTGGAAACATAACGGGCCCCGCTGTGGAGCAATCCGTGGTTGGCCCCCGATGCTCCTGAGTTGACGTGCCCTTTTTCCACTACCAGGCACTGCAGACCGCGCAAGGCGAGATCGCGAGCCAGACCCATCCCCGCGATCCCGCCGCCGATGATCAACACCCGGGTCTTCAGTCTGCTTGCAGCTCCGATCATTGCCACGGCCTCCAGTTTCAAGCGTCCCCAAATTTCAGAACATTGAATGGGCCTCGAAAGTGTCGCTCAAACATAATATGATTGCAATGGACTTTAGTTGAACAATTCTCTTAGCCCCTGTTGCTGAGGGAGGGAAAGCGGGGATTTACAGGCTTTGCGGTCTTGCTTCAGGACTGAATATTATACATAGAAGGACTGCGAGAAGAGCACAATTTGGAGAGCGGAGCCCGACATGATCGCTTCAATTCGCAAGATGGACATGGAAACCGCNAAAAACCTCGAGGGTGTTTTTTTCGATATTGACGACACTTTTACTACGCACGGCAAGATTCCGGCATCCGCTTACCAGGCGCTGTGGGCTCTTAAAGCATCGGGGCTGAAAACCGTGCCGATCACCGGTCGGCCGGCCGGCTGGTGTGATCTCATTGCCCGTATGTGGCCTGTGGATGCCGTGGTGGGCGAAAACGGGGCCTTCTATTTCTGGCTGGACGAACGCGCGGGAATGCTCAAGAGACGGTTTCTCGATCCCGCCCCCATCCGCCGGGAGAAACAAGCTCGCCTCAGGCAAATCGAACAGGAGGTGATTCAGTCAGTTCCCGGCAGTGCCGTCGCATCCGATCAACCCTATCGGGAAACCGATCTTGCCATTGATTTCTGTGAGGATGTCAACCCTCTTGACTGGCAAGCTATTGACCGCATTGGTGAGATCTTCAAAAAGCACGGGGCGACCAGCAAAGTCTCTTCGATCCATGTCAATGGCTGGTTCGGCGATTACGATAAACTGGGCATGACCAAGGTCATGGCACGAGAACTATGGGGAATGGACCTCGACGAAACCAGGCGGCGCTTCTTGTTTTGTGGAGACTCCCCCAACGATGAGCCGATGTTTCAATTCTTTCCGTGCACTGCGGGTGTCGGCAACGTCCTTCGCTTCATCGAACGGATGCATCATCTTCCGACCTTTGTGGCCGAGCACGAAGGCGGCGAGGGTTTTGCGGAAATCGCCGAAACCGTTCTTTCGCTCAGGGTGTCGCCTCCCCCTTGCGAGTCCGCTGACTGAGTCCTGTGAGTCTCCATTGATTTCTATCATTTCAGCCATCTCAGCATGTTTCAATTGCAGATTCCTGCACCCGATGGAAACCAAAGATTTTGGATAAATATTCTTTTCACCAATGATATCAACACATCATAAAAATAGTGAGGAAAGCAGGTGATTTTGAATTGCTTTTCTAAATTTAGCGATTATACTCAAGGCATGCTGGTTGAGTACGATATTTTGAGTTCTGCAAGAAATCGGTCTTTCGCCAAGACAAAAGGTGCGGTTTCCGAGCAGTTCCTAATACCGCACCATAAAAGCAGTGGAAAAAACAAAATTTCAATTACAAATTTAGAGAAGGATTTAAGAAATGGCGGAAGGCAAAGTAAAATGGTTTAATGACAGCAAGGGGTTTGGCTTTATTGAAACTGACGCAGGGCATGACGTGTTTGTTCATCACACGGCCATCCAAGGTGAAGGTTTCAAAACGCTCGGTGAAGGTGAGCGGGTGAGTTTCGTTGAGGAAAAAGGCGTTAAGGGGCCTCAAGCGACCAATGTGAGAAAGCTCTAGCCAGAGTATAATTAACGCGATTCCATCATGAACATTAGCCGGGGCGATAAAAAGCTCCGGCTTTTTTTATGGTATTAATCCCCATTGCCGGTTTGTTCAAACACACAGGGTGTGAAAACCTTTCGGTTCGCACACCCTGTGTCATCTCAATGACTATTTGTTTCAAGACCTCTTTCCCTTTCGGTCGGAAACATCGACCTTCCTTGGGAGACTCTGTCTTCCCAAGGAATTTCATCAATCCGTGCCGTTTGATCCTTCAAGTTGTCATTGGCCGAACTTCTTGCCTTTCAGGAAATCCCGCACTGCATCGGCGGATGTCCCTACCGCTCTGACGGCATTCTTTAATTGCATGTCGGTGCAGGTGAACTTTTGACACCAGTATTTCACTTCATTCGGTTCATAAGGGTTGACACGGTGATTTCCATAAGGGCCCCGTTTGGGTTTACCAGAAGTCATGGTTTCTCTCCTTGTCAAAGGGTAGCAATGCATCTATGAAATGCGAAAAGGCATAAACCCAAAACCTTTCTCTTAAACACCATAAAAGTTCTTCGGTTGTTATGCCAGACTCAGTATGCGGATCTCTCTAGTCCAGGGAGACACACATGAGCACTTCGGCTCTGGAGACTCCACAGAATAAAATATATCACTTCGCAAGACTAAAGGATATGCGTCGTGCCTATTTAACCCATAAATTCCCAGGTTACGCCTAAGCCTTGAATACTGTTGATAAATATCAATGCCGTTGAGTCGACAAAGATTTAATCATCGACCGACTTGCTGAGGAAGTCGAGTCCGGAGCGCCANGATTGAGGATTTAGAGGTCAGAGGCCCGGCAATACCGCAGCATNGGTCTCTCCAANGCCCGATCCGTATTTGCTCGTTGGTGAGGTTCTCGATTATTTTGAGAATGACTTCGCCTTCTGTTCCAGCATTTGTTATCATGACTGCAGTTGGAAATTGGATGAGGTGTCCACCTTTCTATAAGCAGATGCCCACTGTGCTCTGAGCCTTCCTCACTCTGGTGGCAAATTATCGAGAATCGTGGATGGCAACTCAGGATTGCCGCCTTCTAAAGAAACAGGCGTGCAAACCGGGTTGTTTTGCGAGACACTGGACCAGCACCGATGGGAGACTGATCATGGCAGAGGCGCAGCTTGCATTAGTAAAAGATTTGATCTCCACAGGGTATTTCTTTAAGGAGTTAAGGACTTACTCCGAGTCTAACGAAATTGACCTTCCTTCGTTTAGCAGGCATTTTGCCGTTCCATACTTAACCAGAATCTCAGAATCGTATGAAGAATCCGGGAAACCGGATAAAAGCCAGATCCTGAATCTTGCTGTCAAACACCTATCTAATGTCAGTGATGAAGAACTGGTGGAATCCATCTTCGGGCTCAAGAAAATCGCTGCATCCGAAATAGATGCTAATGAAAAAGCTTTGCATCAAAGCGAACAACTCAACAAGTCCCAACTCCGGTCTTGTCGGCAGAAATCCGAATCCGCGACGTCTCTCTCAAAGCTGCTCGTAAGCATTATCAGGATGTTTAAGCTCTCGGAAGGCACGTTCAAACGCGACAAGTCCGAGGAAGGCAGGAATTCGATTTACGATGTGATAAAAGACAACTGGAACCTGTCCGTTCCGTCGACCGTATGATCTCGCCATCTGTTTGAAACCATGTCCCATTGATAATACTGCTTATGCCAACGGTGCAGCCGGAAGTTCCACGGTAAATGTCGTGCCCAGTCCCGGTATGCTCTCGAAGGAGATGAGTCCCCCGTGGCGGGAAACAATCCGGTGGGAGATGGCAAGCCCAAGGCCCGTCCCGGTATGTTTCGTGGTGAAAAACGGGTTGAAGATGTTCTTTTGCTGGTCTAGAGGAATCCCCGGGCCGGAATCCTGAACCTTTATCACGACTGCCGGGCGGTTCCTATCAAAAGAGAGGGTCCCCTTTTCAACGCTGATGCTCAGGGCACCGCTCTCTTTCATGGCCTCAATAGCATTTTGGACGAGGTTGGTCAGAACCTGCTGGATTTCAACAGGATCTCCAAGAATCTCGGGAAGGTTCTCCTCAAGGGATAATCTCAATTCGATTCCATCCTTCACCATCCGTGAGTGCCAGAGCATCAAGCTCTCGTCAATAAGCTGCCTCAAAATTACTCTACTCAGGGTGCCGGGCTCCGATTGCCTGGAGAAACTCAGGACTCTTCTGATGATGCCGTCAATCCTCTTGATGTTGCGCTTGACCTCTTCAAAGATATTCTGTTCTTGGTTTGTTCGATTGAATTTTGCCTCGTCATTGAGCACATCGATAAAGAGGCCTATTGCCGCCAAAGGATTGCGGATTTCATGGGCCATCCCGCCTGAAAGCACTCCCAATGAAGAGAGCCGGTCCGCGCGTGTCAAATGCTTCTCCATGCTCCTGCTCTCGGTAATGTCACTGATGCGGATAATGGCGCCGGAGAACCCTCCAACGATGTCGTCCACCGGATAAACTACCACTTGTTCGACACGTTCGGAGTCGAAAAGCCCCTTCCGGTCGCAGGTCATACTCTTTCCCTCCAGGATGGCCGAACCGACAACACAACCGTCGCAAGGCTCACGTTCTCCAAAAGCCAGCTCGTAACAAAATTTCCCCAACGTCTCCTTGTTGTTGGCCGGGGGAAAGTATCGGGAGGCGGCTTTGTTGAGCATCCTGACGGTAAAATCCTTCGCAACCATTAGCAGGGGTTCTGAAATCCCGTCAAAGACCGCCTGCAGCATGGCCTTGGCGCTACTTATCCTTTCTTCCGCCTGCTTGCGCTCGGTGATGTCCCGGATAATGTTCAGAAGGATTCTCTCCTCACCGATTTCGACACCGAGGGAACTTACCTCCACCGGGAAGACACTACCGTCTTTTCGCACGTGCTGGGTTTCGAAAAGATTCCCCTCGCGGAATGCTTGGTCCATTTGATCCGGTATTTGATGTCTGGTCTCGGGAGCTCGGAGATCGTTGATAGTCAAGGCCAAAATAGTTTCCCGATCATACCCGTAGGCTGCACAGGCGGCCTCGTTGGCCTCTATAATGCGCCAATCTTGAGAGATGAAGAGGATGAGTTCGCGAGCATGTTTTGAGAGCAACTCGTATCGTCTCAGTATCTCCTCCGCTCGCTTTCGATCGGTGATGTCGGTACAGGTCCCTACCCATTCCCGGATGCTGCCATCCTTGTCCAGTACCGGCACACCTCGCGCGGCAACGTGCCGATATGCACCATCATCACGACGCAAGCGATACTCGGTGTCATAGATCGTTCGCGAGGTTACGGCTTGCTTCCAGATTTTCGCGGTTGACCGTCGGTCCTCCGGGTGCAGCGCTCGACTCCAGCCCGAACCTTTCAACTCCTCCTCGCTCTGTCCGGTGAAAACACGCCACTTGGGGAGATCATCCACTACCTCCCCCATCGGGTTGGTTGTCCACACGATCTGTGACGTGGCCGTTACCAGGGAGCGGAAATGTTCCTCGCTTTGGCTCAGGGTCTTCTGCACCCGTTTGCGTTCTGCGATCTCGGCCTGCAATTCCTGGTTGGCCGCCACCCAATCGTCGTTTGCTTGGCGAAGCGCCACTTCGGCATGCTTTCGTTCGGTGATATCAACGATCGCTATGCGGCATTGTTTTTCACTCTCCCGCGTATGCTCCGGGACAATGCCCTCGACGAGTGAATAGGCAGCGAGGTTTCCTTTTCTCAAGAGTTTCACCTCACAGAACTGTTTGAGCAACGTCTTAAAGAGGGTTTTGCAGAAAGCATCAAAAACCGCCCAGGATTCTCTGGCAATAAAAGTCCGCAGGGGTTTGTTGATAAGATTGCTCCGCTCCACACCACAGAGTGCGGCCCCGGCAAGGTTTGCCTTAAGAATCAGTCCCTCTTCATTCAAGCTGAAATAGCCTGCCGGCGCAAAGTCATAGAGGTCCGAGTACTCCATGAGGGATTTTTGGAGTTGCACCTGGGTGCTGCGAAGCTCCTCATTCTGTAGTTCGAGTTCTATCTGGCGAACCTCTAATTCGTGCAACAGTTTTTCAATGTAACCCGGGGGTTGACCGGTCTCCCCCTGTTTCGCCGCAAACCGCTCTTCCGCCCGGCGGCGCAGTCCGGAAAAGTCCGGTGACTTTATATTATCCTTTGTCATGTTCGCACCTCCGGGGTATCCCGGCTCAGGAGAACCTTCAAGCGCTCCTCGTTTTCCCTCAGCGATATTTCCAGTTGCTTGAATGCCGTAATGTCGGCAAAGGTGATTACCACCCCGTCAATCACGTTCTCATGGGTGCGGTATGGCATGATACGCACCGTGTACCACTGCCCGGTTTTTGTCATTGCCTGGATTTCTTTAAAAACAAGCGTCGCCATCACCTCCTTTACATCGTCCACCAGAGCGTCATATTGAAGACTTGTGGAGATGTCGGTAATAGCCCTTCCGACGTCGCTTTTTATCAAGCTGATGATACCGGTTGTCTGGGGGGTGAAGCGCCTCACGTTCAGATCGTCGTCAAGAAACAGGGTCGCGATGTCCGTGCTGTTGAGGAGGTTCTTCATATCGTCGTGGGTCAGGGTCAGTTCTTCGATCTTGGTCTGCAGTTCCGCGTTGACTGACATTAGCTCCTCATTGAGGGACTGCAGCTCCTCTTTGGATGTTGTCAACTCTTCGTTTGTGCTCTGCAGTTCCTCGTTGGTCGACTGCAACTCCTCGCTGGCCGACCTGATCTCTTCCTGGGAAGTTTGCATTTCTTCGAGGGTGTTTTGAAGATTGTGTTTTGCATACTGGAGTTCTCTTTCCAATTCGACAACTCTGTCGTCATGGAAGGGTCCAGGGACCACCTTTCTGCCGCGGGACCGTTTTGTGGCCAAGGGTTCCACCACATCCTCAAAGACCACCAGCAGGAGACCCTTCAGCTCTCCCGGCTCAGTTACCGGTTTAATGGTGAGGTTAATAATTTTGTCGGCGGCGTCGGTTTTTACCTTGAGCCCCTTAAAGATGATGACTTCATTTTCAGCCAAAGCTCTGCGCACCCCGTTTCCCAGTTCATATCTCAGCCCTTCACGCGCCATGGCATAGATATTCAAATTGGCCTTCCCGGCAGCAGGTTCAAGGTATTTCCCAGTATGCCCGCTAACATAAAGGATGTCACCCTGATCGGTGATGAACACGGCTGGCGGAGTAAAGTCCTCGATCAACAGCCGGTTGGCAAGATTCTGAAAGTTGTTCACAAGGCTGCCTTCACCTCTTCTTTTCTCTTCCCTTTCAACCGTTTCAGGGGAAAAAAGGGAGGCGGGAAACTCAAGTCCCTGCATCATGTGAGCAGTAGAGTCCCGGCGCACATAGAGCTTCCATTTGACCTCCAGGGCGGCATAGAGGTCTGTAAGGTTCCCTATGGTCTCAGATGGACCGAGGAAGAGAATACTCCGGGGCTTCAAGCAGTAGTGAAAGAGGAAGAGGAGCTTTTTTTGCAGTTCAGGACTCAGGTAGATCAGGAGATTCCTGCAACTGACGAGGTCCAGCTTGGTGAAGGGCGGGTCTGTAACGACGTTCTGAGGGGCAAAGATCACCATCTCGCGGATTTCCTTGCCGACCCGATAGTTGCCGTCCTCTTTGACAAAGAATCTCTTCAAACGCTCGGGAGACACATCAGCAGCAATGTTGCCCGGGTAAATGCCATGACGGGCTTTATCGATCGCGTCCTTGTCAATATCGGTGGCAAAGATTTGGACCTTATATTTCGCTTTGCTTTTGAGCTCATCCAGCATCTCTCTCAGGATGATGGCCATGGAATAGGCCTCTTCTCCTGTGGAACACCCCGGAACCCATATCCGCATGGTGTTGTCCGGCATCCTGTTTTTCAGGAGCATGGGGATGGTCTTTCTTTTCAATACCTCGAACGCGTCGGAATCCCGGAAGAAATTAGTCACCCCGATCAGCAGTTCCTTGAAGAGCAAATCGAGTTCCTGGGGATTCTCCTGAAGAAAACGGACATACAGAACAATCTTGTCGATCTGATGGATGCTCATCCGTCTTTCAATGCGGCGGTAGAGCATATTCTTTTTATAAAGGAAGAAATCATTGCCCGTATGGGCTCGCAAAAGTATGCAAACCTTCTCCAGGGCGCCTGAAGTCTTTTCCTCTCCGGCCAACCGGGCTTTGGAGGCAGCCGTGTGTTTGACATAGGCGTACAGTTTTGCCGGCAGGTCTTCGGCACGGCCGATGTAATCCGCAAGACCCATATCAACGGCGCTGCCGGGCATACCGGCGAACTTGGCCGTTGCAGGATCCTGGACCATGGTCATGCCCATCTTTTCCTTGATGGCTTTCAGCCCCAGGCTGCCGTCCGTTCCCATGCCGGAAAGAATGATCCCGATGCTCCTCTCTTTACGATCGTCTGCCAGGTGTCTGAAAAAGAAATCGATGGGAAGACGCAACCCGCGCCTGGCGGATGGTTCCAGGAGGTGGAGACTGCCATGCAGGATCGACATGTCTTTGTTCGGAGGGATCACGTAGACGCAATCCGGTTCAACCACAGTCGCATCCTTAGCCTGAAAGACCCTCATTTTGGTAACACGCTGCAGAAGCTCGGCCATGATGTCTTTGCGCGTGGGGTCGAGATGCTGAACCAGGACGAAGGCCATGCCGCTGTCGGGTGGCATGTTGCGCAGAAATTGCTCGAAAGCCTCCAGTCCCCCGGCGGAGGCCCCGATTCCGACGATGGGGAAAACCTTGTTCTCGGCACTTTTTACACGTGATTTCATTGGTTTCCTTTGCGCGTCAAGGCTGTCCGGCATGTTATGCCTACCTGCGGAATGCTCAAAAGTGACGGTGCCCAAGTGGGCATTTTAATCTGAGAATGCCGCCCTGGAATCTGCCTGGTCCCATTCACAGTTAGTTCCCATCCGGAAACCCCTGCTGTCGCGTAGAGGCGCGCTTTACGCCCGCCCGAAACCATCAACAAATCCGGGATATTTCGGGAGGGGATAAACCCCTCCCCTACGTCCCAACCTCAAATATGGGGAGTCTCCGGATGGACACCAGTTAAGCATTTTACCAAAAATGCTCTATAAATAAAGTAGGTTTTGAGATGGGTCCATCTGGCCGGACTTGTCAAGAAATTACATTGATTGATGAGTACAGAAGGCAGATATGGACCCTATTGGCCAAGTTGAGCGACTTATAATGTCGACGCTTGGTGCGGGCGCGCGCAAGGCCCGCGCGTGCGGCAAACCTGTAAACCGAAAAGGCAGGGGCGTAGTTTATCCACGCCGGCCTGGATTGCAGGTCTGCATGACTTTAAAAAAAGAAATCGCTCAACTTGGGTATTGTTCTCATAGATCGGAGGCAGGTTTTCAGAAGCGAACTATTTCAACCTCACTCAAAAATGTCCATTGTGTATTGAGAAGCGTGACTGAAAGCGATCTACAATTTTTGAAGTTGAATGGCGCGAAATTAGATATCACATATTCGGTGCCGGAATCTGAAGAAATGTCTGTTCCCCCGGGAGCAGGAGTAACCACCTTGGTGGGACCGAATCCAGTGCCGTCAGTGGAACAACTTACGTGAAGTTCTGCGGGTGATGTGATTCCCCAACTCGGGTGTATTACAATATGAACTCCCAACCAATCCACGTTGGTAGGAGATGAGAAATCAAATATAAATTGAGCGTTTCCCGGAACACCAACCCAACCGGTGCTGAATGGGTTTCTAGGGTCTGCTGTGTTTGAATTATTAAGCTCTCCATATGAATCCGGGTATTGTGATGAAGGAGGCGTGATCCATCGATATGATCCTTCATAACTCAAATAAGCGCCTTTAATTCCATACAGGGCCTGGTATGATCTAAAGAGTCGACGAGCTTCCTTGTAACCCGTATTGGGTCCCCGGGAAGGACTCATATGGCTTTGAAACAGCCACGATATTCGCTTCCCGGGCAACTGAGCTGCCGATAATTGCTTGTTAAGTCTTGTAACAGAAGCACTGCTGTAGTTCTTAAAATTGAAAAGCTCCACATCCGCCCAGACAGCTTCTGAGCCAAGGCGATTAACTAATTGGAAATAATAATCTTCAGTGGAGTATTTGTCTTGTCCATCCGATGAAGGTTGGTTGGCAAACGCCCCCGTTCCATCCTGCCATGCTTGGATGTCAATTCCTGTTCCATCCCTGAAAAAAGCAGCCACATAAGCCAGATCTGACGGGCTCAGGGCGCCCGGTTGCAGATAAGGGGATATGATCACCTTCTTCCCTGGAGTCAATTGTTTCAGTTGGTGGGTAATATTATAGTAATATGGGATTCTTTTGATCAGCGAGGAATCGGCTCCTGTTTCATCTGGTATGTACCAACCAGCGAAAGCGGGATGATCTTTGTAACTATCAGCAATCGTTTTTATATGTGTTTTTATATCTTGATATACTAAATCTTTATTCGGACTCTTATGGAAATTATCGCAGCTCATAAATGACATGACTGTACCTATGTATACGATCATCCCTCTCTTATTCGCTTCATCCAAAACTCTTTTCAGCTTATTCGGGAATCCGGCAACCCAATAGAAATCGTTTGCACTGCCTCCACAGCCGGCATCATTCTTTTTCATGCGAACAGCATCCAGAACAATTATGTTCATTCCCAAAGACCGCATTTCATTGAGTAGCTGCTTGAATTGGCTGATGGTCATGGCCGGTGTGGTATCGCTATAACCAAAATGAACAAACGAGCCATTTATTAGGTCGGCTGGTGCGTTTGCCCACCCGGATATGGGGTTTGCGACCCATAGTGCCAGCAAAACACTCATAATACCGAAGGCTTTATTCATTGTGTTTCTCCATTTGCACGAAGCAGTCAAGCGCAAAATCCAAAACTCTTCAAATACTTCGATATTTCTCTGACAGCCCCAATTCTACGCGACTCTTCATTTTAACCATATCCGGTGGTGTTGAGAAGGGTAAAAGGAACTTCAGGTGATGGCGGCTTACCGGTCCGTGCTCAGCAGCCAAGATAAGCTTGACGGATCCGGGTGTTCTTTTCATGCATTTTGCGGCTTTTCCTCCTCCAGTCTTCTTGCATTTGCTTGATGATTGTGTAAGGGATATACACCTACTCGAAATTGGACACAACCCGGGAGCGTTTCATTATGGCCACTGTCATGCCTCTCGTAACAACCCGTATTTTAACTCAAGACCGCGCACTCACCTTGCGTTTCGCTCAAGAAACGGATGTCGACTTGATTTTGCAGTTCACACGAGAACTTGCCGAGTATGAGCGACTGTCCCATGAAGTGGTGGCGGACGCCGACATGCTGCGTCGATCATTATTCGACGGGCACCGGGCAGCGGAAATCGTGATCGCGGAATATGACGGGGTTCCTGCCGGAGTGGCCCTTTTTTTCCATAATTTCTCGACTTTCTTGGGCAGGCCGGGGCTTTTCCTGGAGGATCTGTTCGTCAAGCCTTCCTTCCGCGGCAAAGGGATCGGCCGGACCCTGTTCTTGTTTCTGGCAAAACTGGCGAAAGAACGTGGATGTGGTCGGCTGGAGTTCTCGGTGCTGGATTGGAATGAACCAGCTATCGAGTTTTACAGGAAACTGGGGGCCAAGGCATTGCATGATTGGACTGTTTTTCGGATCACCGGGAGTGATCTGGTTGATCTTTCAAAGCAGTTTCTCAGTCTTCAAACGTGATCCCCTTGATCCTGGCGTCCGCAGCGATCCTGAAGGTGGATGTGAATTCCATGACCACTCTGTTTTCGTCATCATAGAGGGTTGCCTGGCCCTTCAGGATTCTCCCTTCTCGATGAACCACCCTGGCTTCTGCGGTAACGATCCCTTTTTTTACCGGCGAGAGATACTTCGCTTCAAGCGCAATCGTTGCAAAATGAGACAGCGGAGTGATGATGCTCTTTATGGCCATCACCACTGCGGTGTCGGCCAGGCTCACCAGGGCGCCGCCGTGCATCAGCCCGCCGCCTTGAGCATACTCGATGAAGAAGGGCATGTTCAATACCGCCCGCCCGTGAGCAGCTTCAATGATATTAACATTCAGCAGCCGTTCGAAAGGAGCACAGCTTATCCAGCCTTCCATCCGAAATTCATGCGGCCCGGTCGATGGTGACATAGTCAGTTTTCCTTTTCCGGATTGCCCTGTTTCAGGCGTTGGCATTCGAATGAGAAAAGGGGATGCGGAAGGAGGAACGAACTGCCGCATACCCTGATGAAGAGACGAATGATGGTATTACGCCCCGAATAGCTGGTCCACCGTGCGTAGCAACATTGGCGTTCCCTGCACCTCGGTTTCAAACAGAGGAACAATGGCGCAAAAGTCTTCCTTGAAGATATCGGCGATCTCCGCCGCTCGATACCAATTTGGTCAACCAGGTTCGAGTTGGATGGAATTTTTCCGAGCCTCCAACCAAGGTACTGCCAAGAAGAAACGCCAGGTTTTCTACACGTTTTCTTTGAGGTGGTCAAGGTGTGGCGAGTGCAATTTCTTAAAGTTTATGCGGGCTGACCCGCCTAGTTCCAACCCTCGACCCAAAATGAGAGAAAAG
>JGI20214J51650_10000568_pt1 | contig 23168 bp, 19 predicted proteins | sample WetSurMetagenome_FD_51650 | JGI IMG/M metagenome (IMG submission 51650) | reverse complement strand
GGCCGCTGGTGGAAGCCACGCACGGCGATCTCAAATTCACCGCACCGCTGACAGCGATCACTGCCGCGGTGGTGGGCGTCATCCTGAACCTGGCCGTGTTTTTTGCTTACCATGTCCTGTGGCCGAAAGGTTTCTCCGGCACGTTCGACTGGATCTCCGCGCTGATCGCGCTGGCGGCAGTCATCGCGTTGCTGCGCTATAAGCGCGGTGTGATGGAAGTCATTGCGGCTTGCGCAGTGATCGGGCTCATTCTGAAATTCGCCATATAGCGACATGGGCGTTTTTGCAAAGAGACCGGATGCCGCGATCGAACGAATTGGGAAACCGGGGAAAATGAAAAACATTAGGGCTGCGTATGAAATATCTGAAAGCTGAACTACCCATCGCCATCGCGCTGCTCGTTCTCGCGCTCGGTTTTGCGCTCGAACACGGTGCCGTCGATCACGGCGGCGCAACACTATGGGGGCTGCTGCTGGTCATCCTTGCCGCCATCATCGGCGTCGCCTTCCGCATCGCGCACCATGCCGAAGTGCTGGCGATGCGCCTGGGCGAGCCCTACGGCACCCTGATCCTGACGCTCGCCGCCGTGTCGGTGGAAGTGGTGATCCTGGTGGTACTGCTGACGGGCGAGCCGAACCCGACGCTGGCGCGCGACACCGTGTTCTCCGCGGTGATGTTCGACATCAACGGCATCCTCGGCCTTGCCGCCATCGTCGGCGGACTCAAGCATGGCCAGGCCAGGTACAACATCTCCTCGGCCAATTCCTACATCTCCATGCTGCTGGTCGCCATCGGCATCGGCATGTTCGTGCCCGACTTCGTACCCGGCGAACAATGGAAACTCTATTCCGTGTTTTCAATCGCCATGATGGCCCTGATGTACATTGGATTCCTGCGCTTGCAGACGGTGGAGCATCGCACCTTCTTCGAGTACTCCAGCTCGACCGACGAGGAGGTGCACGACGAATCGCACAGCCCGAACGTTTTGCATGTCGGCATGATGGTCGGCGCGATCGTGCTGGTCGGCCTGCTCTCAGAAGTATTGTCGGTGCTGCTGGATGCCGGACTTTCGGGCAGCAGCCTGCCCAAGGCGATTCCTGCCGTGCTGGTCGCGCTGATCTCGGCCAGTCCGGAGATCCTCACTGCGCTCAAGGCGGCGCAGCAGGACCGCATGCAGACCACCGTCAACATCGCACTTGGTGCGTCGCTCGCCACCGTGTTGCTTACCCTGCCGGTGATCGAAGCCATCGCCCTGTTCAGCGGCGAGCGCATCGTCATGGCGCTGACGCCGGTCCAGGCTGGCATGCTGCTGCTTACCTTCCTCACCGTGATGAACAATCTGCATGACGGCGAAACCAACGCCATCGAAGGCATCAGTCATTTTGCGCTGTTCGCCGCATTCATCGCGCTGGTGGCAATGGGAATGATCTGAAGTACCGCAGGATGTCGCCTAGAATGCCTGATCCCAGCGTAGCGACAAGCGGATCGCGGCATTGATCAGCCCGACCATGCTGTAGGTCTGCACGAAGTTGCCCCATTGTTCGCCGCTGTTCGGGTCGATGTGTTCCGCCAGCAAACCGTGGCGATTGCGGCAGGCGAGCAGTTTCTCGAAAAGCACGCGCGCTTCTTCGCGCCGGTCCAGCGCAGCCAGCGCATTGACGTACCAGAAAGTGCAGACGAGGAAGGCGTTCTCCGGTTCGCCGAAATCGTCCTTCTCGACATAGCGGAAAATGAAATCGCCGCGGCGCAAGTCCTGCTCGACGGCGTTGACGGTGGCGGCGAAACGCGGGTCGGTCGCATCGAGAAAGCCGAATTCCGCAAGCAACAGCAGGCTTGCGTCCATCGACTCGCCGTCGAAGGTGGAGACGAAGGTGCCGCGACGCTCGTTCCATGCACGCTGGCAGATGTTTTGATGGATCTGTTGCGACTGGCCGTGCCAATATTCTGCGCGTTCTGCCAAACCCAGTCGGCCTGCGATCCTCGCGAGACGATCGCAGGCCGCCCAGCACATCACGGCCGAGAAGGTATGCACGCGCGCGCTGCCGCGCAGTTCCCACATGCCCGCATCCGGCTGGTCGTAGCAGCGGACGGCCTGCTCGCCCAGGAGTTCGAGTCGGCGGAACAGCACTTCATCGCCGCGCCGGGTCAGGCGCCGGTCGAAGAAGATATGGGTTGCGGCAAGGATCGACGACCCATAGACGTCATGCTGGACCTGGCGGTAGGCGAGGTTGCCGATGCGCACCGGCCCCATGCCGCGATAGCCTGCCAGCGCAGGGACTTCGCGCTCTTCCAGTTCCGTTCTGCCGTCGATGCCGTAGACCGGCTGCAGCGGGTCGCCGCCGGAATCGGCGGCGATATTGACGATATAGCCGAGGTAGCGCTCCATGGTGCGGGTCGCCCCCAGGCGGTTCAGCGCATTGACCACGAAGTAGCCGTCGCGCAACCAGCAGTAGCGGTAATCCCAGTTGCGCGCGCTACCGGCAGCTTCGGGAATCGAAGTGGTCATGGCGGCGACGATGGCGCCGGTGTCGTCGTAGGCGTTCAGCTTGAGCGTGATCGCGGCGCGGATAACGGCGTCCTGCCATTCGTAGGGTATGCCCAGAGAGCGCACCCACTCGCGCCAGTATTGCGCAGTCTCTTGCAAGAAACGATGGCCGACTTCCCCGACGGCTTCATGCACGGTTTCATCCGGGCCAAGCAGCAGAGTAATGTTGTCCTCAAGGAAGAACGGGGTTTCCTGCAGGAGCGCAGTCAATGATGCGTCGGTGGTCAGCCTGAGCGTGAGCGTCGGCGCAACATAGCGGATGTGGTTGCTGCCCCAGGTGACTTCGGGCCGTCCTGCTCCGTCATTGCATGCGGGTCGCAGACGCAGGGTGATGCGCGGACTGCCGGAGAGCCGCTTGATGCGGCGAACCAGCATCATGGGACGGAACGTGCGTCCGTACTGGCCGAAACGGGGGGCGAAATCGGTGATCTCGATCGCCCCGCCATGACGGTCATAAAGCTGCGTCACCAGGATCGCGGTGTTTTCCAGATAGTGCTGTTCGGTGCGCTCGCAGTCCGTGAGCTCGATGGAAAAAAAGCCGTAGTCGTCGGTATCCCTGAGCAGCGAACAGAATACCGGGTCGCCATCGAAGCGCGGGAAACAACCCCAGGTGAAATTGGCGCGCGCGTCGACTAGTGCGCCGATGGTGCAGTTGCCGATCAATGCCAGATCCAGGTTTTTCATATGTTTCCTTTCAGGACATCGCCCAGCCATCGTCTGACCGCAACCACATCGGGCAGGCGGAAGCGGGCGCAACTTTTCCCCTTGCCTACCTTGATGGAGATGCCGTCCAGCCTGTTCACTTCGGCGAAGCCGTGCTCGTCGTTGAGGTCGTCGCCGATAAATACGGGTCGCCTTCCCTTGAAGGGCGACTCGGCAAGATATTCTGTCACCGCCGTGCCTTTGTCTATACCCGAAGGTTTGACTTCCGCCACGCGTTTGCCGAACTGCACTTCAAGGCCTGCGTTGGCCTCGTTCGCGATCCGGCACATCAAGCGGCGTGCGTAAGAAGCCAGATGCGGCGCCAATCGATAGTGCAGCGCCAGTGTCAATCCCTTGTCCTCGAGCAGCAAGCCCGGATGGCGTGCCAGAACCGGTGCCAGCTCCTCCTTGATGGCGCACTTGGCTGCCGGCGGTGCGGCATGTATCCACAGGCGCCCCGCGGCATCGCGCCGTTCCAGCCCATGCTGTCCGGCCAGCGGCAGGCGCAAGGCACCGAGGCGGCTTTCCAGGTCGGACAACGCGCGACCGCTGACCAGTGCCATCGCCCCTCCGCTTGCCCGATGCAGGCGCTCGATCAGTTCGAGCAGCGCGGTATCGACATGCGCGGCATCCGGTGTCTCGGCGATGTCGATCAGCGTGCCGTCGACATCGAGGAAATAGGCCCACTCGACGCGGGCCGGGGGCGGGGAAGCGGCTCGCATCTTCACACGGCCTCGCGACCGCTCTTGTCGATCAGGCGGCTGCGACGCCGCATCGCGGCAGCATCCAGCAGCATGCGCCCGGCCCAGCGAAAGACGTTGAATTCGGCCACCAGCCCGCGCATCAGGCGCATGCGGTCGCGCTGTTCTTCCGTCGGCATGGTCAGCGCAATATGCATGGCAGCGGCACACTGGTCGGCATCGTAGGGGTTGACGATCAGGGCTTCGGGCAATTCGCGCGCGGCACCGGTGAATTGGGAGAGGATGAGCACGCCGCGATTATCGTCGCGTGCCGCGACAAATTCCTTGGCGACCAGATTCATGCCGTCGTGCAGGCTGCTGACGAAGCAGAGATCGGCGGCCCGGAAATACTCGTATACCTCGCGCGGTTCGTGGTACTCCACCTTGAGCACGATGGGGGGAGGTCCCTTGCCGTCGAAGCGGGCATTGATGCGCATTGCCATTTCCCGCACCTGCGTCTCGTGATGACGGTATTCCTCGATTCCCGAGCGTGTCGGCGCGGCGATCTGGACAAAGGTGAATTGGCCGATCCATTCGGGATTCAGTTCCAGCAGGCGCTCGATGGCGCGGAAGCGTTCCATGATGCCCTTGGTGTAATCCAGGCGGTCGACCCCGATCCCGAGCTTGTGCTCCGGCGGGAGATTCATCATTTGCCGTATGTTGCTGCGGCAGTCGGGCACGGGTTTCTGCACCATCTCCGCTTCCGGCGGCCACGCGATGGAGATCGGGTAGCGGCGCACGGCAGTGACCTTGCCGCCGAAGGAAACGGTGAATGATTCCCGGTCGACGCGCGCTTCGATAAAGCGATCCACGGTATCGACGAAATTGTTGCAGTGAAACTGCGTATGGAAGCCGAGGATGCTGCTGCCCAGCATTCCTTCGAGCACCTGGTCGCGCCAGGGACATATCGCGAACGATTCCGGGTTGGGCCAGGGGATGTGCCAGAAGGCAATGATCGTCGCATCCGGAAGCTCGTCGCGGATCATCTTTGGCAGCAGGGCGAAATGGTAGTCCTGCACCAGGACGATGGGATTTTTCGTTTTGGATTCGGTCACCACAGCCTTCGCAAACTTGCGGTTCACCGCGACATACTGTTCCCAGTCGCTCGTCCGGAAAGTGGGGCGCACATGGGCGATGTGGCATAGCGGCCATAGCCCCTCGTTGGAGAAGCCATAGTAATAGCCCGCTTCCTCCTCCTGGGACAACCAGACGCGGCGGATCTGGTATGCAGGCTTGTCCGGCGGCACCGCAATGCGGTCGTGCTTGTCGACCACTTCTCGGTCGGCCGAACCGCTGCCGTGCGCGATCCAGGTTCCGGAGCATGCGCGCATGATGGGTTCCAGTGCCGTGACAAGACCGCTGGCAGGCCGCTGTATTTCGATGTGTTCTCCTACGCGTTGATGCAGGTACGGTTCCCTGTTGGAAACCACAATGATGTCCTCGCCGCGCAATTCGCTGTGGAGAATGGAGCGCAGGCTTTCCGGCGACCAGGTGATCTGGTCTTCATCGCGTGCACGGGTCTCGGCTTCCAGCTCGCGCACCAGCCGCTGCAGGTCGCGGGCGATAGGCTTGAATTCAGGCATGCTCGGTTGTACGCCTGCCGCCAGTTGCCACAACAATCCTTCGCCGCGCAGCAGGGAACGCATGCCGCTCATCCAGCCCCGCCACGAAAGCTGCGCGACGATCACCGTAAGCAGCGAGATCACGAGCGCCAGTCCCATGAAAAAATAGAACAGGTAACGCTTGGTCTCTTCGCTGCGGTGGGTGATGAAGCTCATGTCATGCACCAGCACCAGGCGGCCGCCGGGTGCGGCAGTGCTGGTCATCGGCAATACAGAAACATGCAGCGGTCCCTGGGCGCTCGGCAACAAATGATCTTGCGAACCCGCCCAGCGATCGAGATTCGCACAATGGATAACGGCCGGGAGAGAGCGGCTTGCCAATTCCGTTCCGGCCGGCGATGTGCAGTAGCCGATCGCATACAACCGTTCATCCTTGGTGATGTTGTTGAAGAAATCCACGATCCTGGATTTCCTGTCGGCTTCAAGCAGATCCAGCAGGGGCTGCTGGATGGTATTCGCGATCAGCGATGANCGCATGTCGAGATCGCGCATGAACCAGCGCAGGGTCAATTGGTCGACCAGCGGAGCGACGATGTAGGCGATAGCCGCCAAGACGAGGATCAGGGGCAGAACAAAGCGTAGCGAGAGTTTCATTGCTTCCTCATTTTCTCAGTGAAGCAAACACGTTGATTGTTCATCCAGACTTTGGGTCACCAGAACACAAAGGAACAGGTGGCAGACAGATAACCGGTGGCGAAGTTTCAATTTCAGGGTGCGGTTTGTTGCAGGGAGCATAAATAACAAAGGCAGGGTGTTCCTGCCTTTGTAAAGTTTACATAATGATTTTTTATTTATTGGGGGCGGCTTTTGCTGCAGCCGTTTTGGCTTTCATCGCTTTTGCATGATGTTTTGCCGTTGCATGTTTTGCTTTTGCAGTCGATTCTGTCTTGGTGCCGGACTGGGGAGCATCCGCCGCGGTGGCAGACATGGATACGGTGGCAAATGCGGCAACAATCAGTACGGATAGAAGTTTGTTCATGGCGCATCCTTATTTAGATTTATACGAGTGATACCAGATCGCCGGCAGAAAAATTTTCATTCGGCATGCATCAAAAAGCAACTGCTATGCCAATTGTCTGTGCGCATGTAAAACAAACACTTATCTACGTCCATCAGAAGGGGGTGAAATAATAACCGTCTCCGTCAGGAGACAGTTTTCATAGGTGAAATTCCAATACATTGATAATTAACGTTTAACTTTGTCTCCGAAAGGCAACGCCATTTGCCTTTTTCCAACAGTAGTGCCGGATGAGACAATGCGATCAGTCTGGATCGATCAGGGGAAAAATGGATACGAAGAATGAGGGTAGACGATCGTGCTGGTGGGTCGGAGCGTTGTTCATCGTCGCAATGTTGCCCGTGCATGTCCGGGGAGAGGGATATTCGATTGATGAATCTGAAGCGGGATGGGAGAAGTTCGCGTTAGGTTTCGCATCCGGCATTGTCGCCCACGAGGCGGGTCATGTCTTTGTCGCAACGACCAAGGGATACAGCGTCAGTCACGATGGCCTCTCCCTAGTCTATTCGGGCGCAAAACTCACACCGGCCGCGCAGTTGCAATTGGCCTCCGCCGGATTTCAGACGCAGTGGGTGCTGTCGGAATTCGTGTTGCGCGACAGGAATGGCGATGAGCATATCAAGCCGCCCGGCGATTTCGGTGCCGGGGTCGTGTGTTCATACTTGGGTGTTTCCTTCGCGTACCTGACGTTTTTAAAGAACCAGTATCAGGGCGACGTGTACGGGATGTCCCAGGCAACTGGCTATTCGCGCGACCGTATCTCCCTGATGCTGGCCGTTCCGGCGGTGCTGGATACCTGGCGCCTGTTCGGAAACGACGTGCCGGGATGGGTGCCCGCGCTTTCCGTGATGAGCAAAGGGATAGGCGCCGCCTGGATATGGAGTTATTGAGATCGGGTCAGCCCGACTATTTCCTGTGGTAAGTCACGAAGTGGAAGTTCAGCGGCTGCGGTGTCATCTGTGAGTTGACCGCGCGCGATGTTTCCCGCCATGCGCTTTTATCGAACTCGGGGAAGTGCGCGTCGCCTTCCACCTCTTGCTGAACCTCGGTGATGTAAAGCGTATCCACCAGCGTGATGGCCTGGCGGTAAAGCTCGGCACCGCCCACGATAAAGATTTCATCATCTCCCGCGCAGGCGGCGATCGCGGCTTTCAACGAATGAGCGATCCGGCAGCCCTCGATCTGAAGATCGGTGTTGCGCGTGACCACCACCGTGGTGCGGCCCGGCAGCGGTTTGCCGATGGAGTCGAACGTCTTGCGCCCCATGATCATGTGGTGCCCCATTGTCAGCGCCTTGAAGTGCTTCAGGTCTTCAGGGCAGCGCCACGGCAGGGTGTTGTTGATGCCGATGGTGTGGTTGCGCGCCATGGCGACGATGATGGAAAGGCGGGATACGGGATACGGGATACGGGGTACAGGGGAAGAGGTGGTGGATTGCATAGTTAAGCTTCTTTTGCTGAGAGTGATTTTTTCAGGCCGTTGAGCATTCTGGCGATTTCCGAGATTCGCTCCAGAATAGCAGCCACCTTTTCAGAGGGGAGGAAGCCAAGCCTTTCGGCGATCTGCATTTGTGTCTCCAACTCCATCAGGGAGCCGTAGGCAATCGAGATATGGTTCATGTACGCGCCTGTCGCCTTGCGCCCATGTCCTTCAGCAATGTTGGACGGAATCGAAACCGCTGCCCGCCTGGTCTGAGAAGATAGACCGAACTTTTCTTCATTCGGGAATGAAGCGGTGACCTTGTATATCTCGGTTACCAAGTCCATCGCTTTCTGCCAAACGACCAGTTCACGGTAATCCATGAGCCACGCCCCCTGTATCCAGTATCCTGTATCCCGAATCCTAAACCGCCACTGGCGCCTTTATCGCGGGATGCGGGTCGTAACCCTCCAGCGTGAAGTCCTCGAACCTGAAGCCGAAGATGTCCTTCACTGCAGGGTTGATCTTCATGGTCGGCAATGTACGCGGTTCGCGCGACAGTTGCAGCGCGGTCTGTTCCATATGGTTCGAATACAGATGCGCATCGCCGAAGGTGTGCACAAAGTCGCCACACTTCAATCCGCACACTTGCGCCATCATCATGGTGAGCAGCGCATAGCTGGCAATGTTGAACGGCACGCCAAGGAAGATGTCGGCGCTGCGCTGGTACAGCTGGCAGGAAAGCTTGCCGTCTGCCACGTAGAACTGGAAGAAGGCGTGGCATGGCGCGAGCGCCATCTTGTCCAGGTCGCCCACGTTCCAGGCCGAGACGATGATGCGGCGCGAATCGGGATTGCCCTTGATCTGGTCGACCGCGATCTTGATCTGGTCGATCACACGGCCGTCTATTGTCTCCCACGAACGCCACTGCTTGCCGTACACCGGTCCGAGGTTTCCGTTTTCATCCGCCCATTCATCCCAGATGCTGACCCCGTTGTCCTTGAGGTATCTGGTGTTGGTGCTGCCCTGCAGGAACCACAGCAGTTCGTGGATGATGGATTTCAGGTGGCACTTCTTGGTGGTGACCAGCGGGAAGCCCTTGGCGAGATCGAAGCGCATCTGGTAACCGAACACGCTGGTGGTGCCGGTGCCGGTGCGGTCGGATTTCTTCGTGCCGTGGTCGAGGACGTGCTGCATCAGATCTAGGTATTGGCGCATGGTGAAGCCCGTATAATCGCGGCGTTGACTGACTAAATTCGAGGACGTAATGCTAGCACAACTGACCCTGTTTCCAGCTTTGCCCAAGACATTGAAAGCCTCGCATCTGCTGGTGCTGCTTCCAAAATCAAAGGCGATTCCAAAAGACATTCCGCACGGCGACCTGCTTGCCAGCGTGCTCAAACGCCGCGCCATGAAGGCGGATGAACTGGCGAAATCGTTTGTGTCTGCGAATACTTCCGATGGCACGCTGGTGTGCTGGGCGATGCTCGATCTCGCCAAGGATACCTTCAGCCAGCAGGTGCAGGTACGCAAGGCGATGCAGCCCTTGCTGGACGAGCAACCCGGAGTGGTTGCAATCTCGGTATCGGGCGATGCCGCACAGCGCCAGCGCATGGCCGAACTGGCCGTATATGGCGCGTGGGTGAACGGTGCACTATTGCCGGTGCACAAGAAGAAAGACGAGCGCAAGCCGCTGCAAAAGATCGAGTTGTACGGCCTTCCTGAGTCCCTTCCTCCGGGCAGGGGGAAGGCTAGGATCGGGGTGGAGTCGCGGAGTAACAAGGTGTCTACCCCCTCCCTAACCACACCCGCAAGGGGTACGCCGGTGGGTACCCCGCCGCATGGCGGCGACCCTTCCGCAGTCCCCCTCCAAGGGGGAGGGAATGTTGGTGTGTTCGATGCATTGAAAGCACAGGCCGCCGGCAATCTGCTGTGTCGCGAACTGACCGTATTGCCGCCGAACGAGCTCACGCCCGGCGCCTACCGCCAGCGCGTGAAGAAACTTGCACAGGCCAACGGCTGGAAGCACCATGAGTTCGATATGAAGGCCTTGCGCAAGATGGGCGCAGGCGCCTTCGTCGCGGTGGCGCAGGGTAGCGATCCGGAGGATGCCGCCATCGTGCATCTGTCCTATAGACATCCGAAAGCAAAACAGACTATCGCACTGGTGGGCAAGGGCATCTGCTTCGACACCGGCGGCCACAACCTGAAGCCATCGCGCTACATGCACAACATGCACGAGGACATGAACGGTTCCGCAGTAAGCCTGGGTATCCTGCTCGCAGCAACGCAGCAGAAGCTGGCCGTCAACATCGATTGCTGGCTGGCGCTGGCGCAGAACCACATCAGCCCCAAGGCATACAAGCAGAATGACATCGTGAAGGCGCTCAACGGTACGCACATCGAAGTGATGCATACCGATGCCGAAGGCCGCATGGTGCTGGCGGATACGCTCACGCTGGCCTCACGCGAGAAACCAAATCTGATCATCGATTTCGCCACGCTGACCGGCAGCATGGCGATGGCGCTGGGGGCGCGTTATTCGGGCGTGTTCGGTACCAGCGATGAGCTGGCGCAACGCGCAGTGAGTGTCGGCAAGCAGGTCGGCGAGCGTCTGTGCGCTTTCCCGCAGGATGAGGATTACGAACCGGCGCTGGATTCAAAAGTGGCCGATATCAAGCAGTGTACGCTGGACGGCGAAGCCGACCATATCCTTGCGACGCGTTTCCTCAAACGTTTCGTGGAACACGACACGCCTTGGCTGCACGTGGACCTGTCGGCCAGCCGCTGCGAAGGCGGGCTGGGTAGCGTCGCTACCGAAGTGACCGGGTTTGGTGTGGGTTGGGGGCTGCGGATGCTGCAGGTCGAATGATCGGGCTGATTTGCTCCGGCATCAATTCACGAACTCGAATTCCGCGATCAGGATATGGTGATCCGATGCCTGTGTCGGCCTCACGTTGTAGCTGACTGTGCGCAGTTGCCGGCTGTGGAAGATGTGATCGAGCACGAATGGACGGTGACGCCAGGTGACCTCGGTCGTCTGCACCGGTTGGTAACCCGCATCGGCGAACTGATGGATCAGCGAGTCGCGATTGCTGACGTTGAAATCGCCCGCGATCAGCGTGGGTTCATGTGCATTGCGCAATTGTTCGACGACAAGTTGGCGCTGCTGGTTATGCTGTTCACTCGATGAATTGAGCATGAAATACGCCAGCAGGTGCGTGTCGAACAGTTGCACCTCGCGCCCGTGCAGCGTGGTCTTCGCACCGATCAGCAGGCGGTCGGTGGGCGTTGTCTTCTCGCCTTCGAACTCGAACTCGACCGGTGACGACGGCAGTTCGAGCCGGAACGTATCGCGCAAAGGCGTCCGGGAAAAGATGGCCAGGCCGATGCCGAAAGGCAATTCGCGCGGATCGGCTTTGGGGTACGAGAAATAGCCGTGATAACCTTTGAGTGCCGCCTTCAGCCTGGTGTAGTTGGGGGGCGGATCGAGCTGCACGCCGCCGGGTTGCGCATGTTCGACTTCCTGCAGGATGACGATATCGGCGTCACAGTTCAGGATCTCCGAGATGGTCAGGTCGAGATCGATCGGTGCCCGATCGGCATTGACTTCATCCCATCTCTGGCCGAACTGCATATTGAATTGCATGACTTTGAATGTCTTCATGGGTGCCTATGATGCCATTGCTATCGATCTGTGCAAAACATTGTGCAATAAATACCCATTGGATCAAACATTGAATCCGACAGGCGAAGGGAGCTGGAAACTCGATACCGGCACAAAAGGCCCTGCGTGCAATGAGTTCGAACCCGATCGCGCTGTATCGATCAAAACGTATCACCGACGAACGGTAACCCGGACAGTATCGACAAGAACGCCCGATGAGCTGACTTCATTCAATCTTCGCGCTGACTATTAACGTGATGTGAAGTATGGCCTATTTCACTTTTGCATTTTTTCGGCAAGCATCTTCTCGAAATCTTCTGCCGGCACGGGCGGACTGGTGAGGTAGCCCTGATACAGGTCGCATCCTTTTTCTTTCAGGAAGGCGAGTTGCTCGGCGGTTTCCACCCCCTCGGCCAGTACCTTGAAACCCAGTATGTGTCCCATCGCGATGATGGTCGAGGCGATCTCCATGTCGTCCTGATGGAAAGGGATGTCATCGACGAAACTCTTGTCGATCTTCAGGATGTCGAGCGGGAAACGCTTGAGGTAGGCGAGCGAGGAATAGCCGGTGCCGAAGTCGTCGAGCGCAAGGCGTATGTCCTGCGCGCGCAGCAGGTGCAGCATCTTGACGGCATCTTCTTCCTGTTCCATCAGCGCGCTCTCGGTCAGTTCCAGTTCCAGGCGGTCGGCCGGGAAGCCGGTCTCGGCCAGCACCTTCGACACCAGCTCCACGATGTTGCCGCGCATGAACTGGTGCGGCGAGAGATTCACCGCCAGCGTCAGGAACGGCTGGCCGGCTTCGATCCAGCGCGCACCTTGCCGGCAGGTCTCCCTCAGCACCCACTCGCCGATGGCGCCGATCAGCCCCGTCTCTTCTGCCAGCTGGATAAAGTTCACCGGCTGGATCAGGCCGCGCTCGGGATCCTGCCAGCGCACCAGCGCCTCGGCGCCGACGATATGGCCGCTGGCGATGTCTACCTGCGGCTGGAAATACACGCGCAGCTGGTTCGCGCCGATCGCGTGTCGCAGCCGGTTTTCCAGTTCGAGGTGTTCGCCGGCGGCACGCGTGAGCGCATCGGTATAAAAGCGATAGGTGTTGCGGCCCTGCTTCTTGGCCTGGTGCATGGCGGCATCGGCATGCTGGATCATCTGCTCGGCACTGTTGCCGTCGTTGGGGAAGATGCTGATGCCGATGCTGGCGCCGATGAAGATTTCCTGTCCGCTGGGCAGCTTGAAGGGTTGCGACAGCAGTTCGAGCAGCGACCTCGCCACGATGGCAGTATCCTCTGGGCTGTTGATATGTTCCAGCACCAGCAGGAACTCGTCTCCGCCCAGCCGGGCCAGCATGTCCTCGCTGCGCATGTGCATGGTCAGTCGTTCGGTCAGGTTGACCAGCAGCTCGTCGCCGGCCAGGTAGCCCATGCTGTCATTGATGTTCTTGAAACGGTCCAGGTCGATGTACAGTGCGCCAAGCTGGGTGCGTTGCCGCTGTGCATGAGCCAGTGCATGGGCCAGATGCGACTGCAGCAGCAGGCGATTGGGCAGGTCGGTGAGCGGATCGAAATGCGCCAGGTGTTCGCGTTCCGCTTCGGACTGTTTGAGTTGGCTCAGGTCGGAGGAAATGCCCACGTAATGTGTCGTTACGCCCTGGTCGTTGCGCACGGCACTGATGGCCAGCCACGAGGGGTAGACTTCTCCGTTCTTGCGCCGGTTCCACACTTCGCCCTGCCAGAATCCGGCTTCCAGGATATTGGCCCACATCTTCCTGTAAAAATCCCTGCCTTGGCGACCCGAATGAAGGATGCGCGGGTTCTTTCCCAGCAGTTCGGCTTCGGCATAATCCGTGTGCTTCACGAAGGACTGGTTGACGGCTACGATGTTGCCCTGCAGGTCGGTGATGATGATGCCGTTGTGGCTGTTCTGGAACACGGTCGCGGCCTGGCGCAATGCATCTTCATTCTGTTTGCGCTCGGTGATGTCGCGGAAGAATCCCATCAGATAGGATTTGCCGCCTATCATGATCGGTGCGGCATTGATGTCTGCGTACAGGATAGAGCCGTCTTTGCGGGTCACGGGCAAGTTTGGAGCGAGCGTGATTTTACCGTTCACCTGCTGGTCGAACTTGGTCAATACGTCGGGCAGGTCGTGTCCGGGGTGGATGTCGTCCACGCCGAGCTGGAGCAGCTCTTCGGAACTGTAACCCAGCATGCGCTGGATCGCCGGGTTGCTCATGACGAACTTTTTGGTCGTCGCATCCGCAAGCAGGATGCCATCGACAGCATTGCTGAAGATATCGCGGAAGCGATTCTCGCTTTCGCGCAGCGCTTCGTCTGAACGTTTGCGCTCGGTGATATCGTCGTGCACGACGACGAACTCGCCCGGTGCGGGACTGTAGATCGAGAAAGAGAACCACTTGTCCAGCGCAGCCAGATAATGTTCCCAGCGCGCAGGCTCGCCGGTCCGGGCGACCTTGCCGAAGATCTGGAGCGAATCCCGATTGGCTTCGGCATATCCGGGAATGACCTCGCTGACCTTTCTCCCCACCATATCCCTCAAACCGGTGGTTTGCTCGAAGGCGGGATTGACGGCGATGAACTCGTAATCCACCGGGACGTCGTCGCGGAAGATCATGCGGTAATGGGCGAGGCCGTTCAGCATATTGTCGAACAGGGAACGGTAAGTCGCCTCGCTCTTGCGCAGTGCCAGCTCCGCCCGTTTGCGCTGGGTGATGTCATCGATCAGTGCGACGATATAGTTGGCCTTGCCATCCGGCTCTCGTGTACATTTGACATTGATGGTGGCATTGATGGGACTGCCGTCTTTCCGTATGAAGCGTTTCTCCAGCGTGTAGCCGTCGATCTCGCCGGCCTTCATGCGTTCGAATTGCTCAACGTTGCCATCCAGGTCGTCCGGGTGGGTGATGTCCGCCCAGGTGGTTTGCTGAATCTCGGCGCGGGTATAGCCGAGCATGTCGCACAAGCGGTCGTTCGTGTATAGCCATGCCTTGCTGTCCGGAGAGCTGATGGCCATGCCGATGAAGGGCAGGTCATGGAAGAGCTTGAGTTGCTTGTCCTTGGCAGTCGCCTGATTGAGCAGCTTGCGCATCACTTGCGCATCAACAGATAAAGCAGCACCGCGGTGGCGGCGACGAAGAAAAGGCCTTTGAACAGGCTGATCCACAGGATCAGCTCATGGTCCGGGAGGAACAGCGCCAGCAGTCTGTCTGAAGCGAATATCCACAGGGCTGCAAATGCCGCGTAGGACAAAGCGATGCCGGCGGGAGTCAGGCGCTTATCCATTGAAAGCCAATTTGGTATGCATGCCGGAAATGTATTCTGTAAGTCTGGCGAGTGCAACGCCCAATTGAACTTTTCCTTGGCTACAAGTGAGGTTATATCGCGCAGGGTCAAAAATGTGTGAATTCCGCAATCACCCAATAGCGTGCGAATTTTCCGATGGCGATGAACAATGCTGCCTTCCACCAGTTGAGACGCAGCCAGCCCGCGGCGAGGCAGAGGGCGTCGCCGATCAGCGGCACCCAGGCCAGTACCAACGCCGGCGTTCCGTAGTGACGTACTTTGGCTACATGCTTGAGCTGTTGCGTCTGCGGCAGCATCCACCCCATGCCGAAGGTGACCATGCCGCCCAGCGTGTTGCCGAGCGTGCCCAGCAACAATGCAGGCCAGAACAATTCCGGATGGAGTTTGAGTACGCCGAACAGCACGGCTTCCGAGCCACCCGGCAGCAAAGTCGCGGCCAAAAAACTGCTGATGAACAATCCCCACAGGCTGAGGTCGCTGCCAAGAATGGAAGTTAGTGAATCCAATTGTCTAGTCCGGTGCGGCGGAAAGTTTTCAGGTCGATACCCAGTATGACGGCAATGAACAACAGCAGCGGCCAGATGTGCGGTACCAGCAATTCAAACCCGTTTCCCTTGAACAAAATGGTGGGACCCCTTAAATATTGACATCAATTAAACTTGCACAGGATTTGCGCGGTCTCATTTTCGCATGTATCAGTCAATACATGCGGTGCCGGAACAGCCAGCCGGCGATGCCGAACGCGGTGACGCCGATCAGCGCCATCGGCCAGAACTGCGGGATCAGCAGATGGAACGGCATGCCCTCGAGGAACACACCGCGCAGCACCAGCAGGAAATAGCGCATCGGGTTGAACAGCGTGATGTCCTGCACCAGCAGCGGCATGTTCCGGATCGGCGTGGCGAAGCCGGACAGGATGATGGCCGGCACCATGAAGATGAACGCGCCCAGTAGCCCCTGCTGCTGCGTGGCCGCGAACGACGAGATCATCAGTCCCACGCCGACGCCCGAGAGCAGGAACAGCGCGATTCCGGTGTACAGCGTCAGCAGGCTTCCCAATAGCGGTACCTTGAACCAGAACACCGCCGCCAGCATGATCACGCTGGCCTCCGCCATGCCGATCAGGAATCCCGGAAGCGTCTTGCCGATCAGGATTTCCACGGGCCGCAACGGCGTGACCAGCAGCTGGTCGAAGGTGCCTTGCTCGCGCTCGCGCGCCACCGACAGCGCGGTGACCAGCATGGTGAGCAGCAAGGTCAGGATCCCGACGATGCCGGGCAGGAAGAACCAGCGGCTTTCCAGGTTGGGGTTGAACCAGGCGCGCATCTCGATGTGGGCGGGCGGCGGGCTGCCGCCGTGAGCCGCCGCCCATGCGGTATTGAAACGGTCGACGATCACACTGGCGTCATTGATCGCGAGCATTGCAGTGTTGGAATTGCGCCCGTCGACGATCACCTGCAGCGGCGCCGGTCGACCCGCCGCCAGCTCGGCGCTGAAGTTGGGCCCGGCATGGATCACCATCAGCACCTGCTTGCCGTCGACGAGCGGTGCGATCTCGCTCTCGTGGGTGATCTGCGCCACCGGCGTGAAGCTCGTCGCGCCGTCGAAGTCGGCGAGCAGCTCGCGCGCTGCGGAACCGCGGTCCTCGTTGTACACCGCGTAGGGCACGTTCTTCAGGTCGAAGGTGGCTGCGTAGCCGAACACCATCAGCTGGATCAGCGGCGGGCCGATGAGCACGAAGCGGGCGCGCTTGTCTTTCAACAGCGCCAGGAATTCCTTCAACACCAGTGCGTATATGCGTCCGAGCATGTCGTTACTCCAGTCTCTTGCGTGCATTTCGCCAGGTCAGGCCGAGGAAGACCGTCGCAAGCAGCAGCAGCGCCAGTGCATTCGGCAGGATCACGTCCCACACATTGCCCGCGAGGAATACGGTCTGCAGGATGGCGACGTAGTAGCGCGCGGCGACGATGTGGGTGATGACCTGGACCACGGTAGGCATGCTGCCGATGTCGAAGATGAAGCCGGAAAGCAGGAAGGCGGGCAGGAAGGTGGCGATCAGTGCGATCAGCCCGGCGACAAACTGGCTGCGCGCCACCGTGGAGATCAGCAGTCCCATGCTGAGTGCGGTGACGAGGAACAGCGCGGATGCGACGAACAGCACCCACAGCGAACCGCGCAGCGGCACCTCGAACAGGAACAGCGACATGCCGACGGCCAGCACCAGACCGCCCATGCCGAGAATGAAATACGGCAGCAGCTTGCCAATGATCACCTCGCGCATCGACAGCGGCGTGACCAGCAGCGCTTCCATGGTGCCGCGCTCCCATTCGCGCGACATCACCATCGCGGTCAGCAGGGCGCCGATCAGCGTCATGATCACTGCCACCAATCCCGGCACCAGGAAGTTGCGGCTGCGCAGTTCGCTGTTGAACCACACGCGCTGCTGCATCTGCACCGGCACCTGCAGCACTTCGCCGCGTTTCTGTGCCGCATGCGCCAGCCAGCTGCCCCACGCTCCCTGCACGTAGCCGGAGATGATGCGCCCCGTGTTTGCGTCCACGCCGTTGACGATGAGCTGGATCGGTGCGCTGTCGCCCCGCCGCAGCGTGCTGGCGAAATCCTGGCGCAGTACCACGATCGCGTTGACGCGTCCGGCCATCATGGCCTGTTCCGCGTCGCGCGTGCTGGCATAGTAGGACGTTACGAAATATTTGGAATGATCGAACTCTGCGCTGAAGTCGGCGGTATCCGTGTTCGGTTGTTCCACCACCAGCGCCAGCGGGATGTGCTCGGAATCCAGCGACACGCCGTAGCCGAACAGCAACAGCAGGAAGATCGGCATCAGGAAGGCGATCGCGATGCTGCTCGGGTCGCGCACGATCTGCAGGAATTCCTTGCGGATCAGCCCGCGCAGCCGCATGCGGCTGGAACCGGGGTGAGTATCGATATTCATCCCAGTTTTTCCATTAGAAAAACCACGTCATTCCGGCGAAGGCCGGAATCCAGATGATTAAAAAATCCCCACGCAAGTGGGGCTACATCAAAGTCATGTCCGCGCACCCGCGAGGGATAGGCCGTGGTTGTAAGGGGCTGAAGCCCCAACAACACACGCACTTGCGGTAATTTTTCAATCGCTGGATACCGGCTAACCCTCACCTCAATCCTCTCCCGGAGGGAGAGGAGGCGATTGCTCTTTCCCCCGCTGGGGGTGTCAATTCCGCATCGAGCTTGCTCGATAGCGGATTGCCTACCTTTGGTGGAAAGTTGGATAGAGGGCTGGCCGGTATGACGAGCTAATGGAGTATTGGGGCTCATGCCGCCACCCCCTGTTGTTCATGCGCCATGATCAGCCCGACGAAAGCGTCTTCCATGGTGGGCTCTGGCTGAGCCGCGGTACGTGCCTGTGCCTTGATGCTGCCCGGCGTGCCCATGGTCAGGATCTCGCCTGCCGCCATGATGGCCAGCCGGTCGCAATACTCCGCTTCTTCCATGAAATGTGTAGTGACCATCACGGTCACGCCCTGTCCGGCCAGCGCGTTGATGCGCGACCAGAATTCGCGCCGCGCCAGCGGATCGACGCCGGATGTCGGTTCGTCGAGGAACAGGATCTCCGGCTCGTGCATCAGCGCGCAGGCCAATGCCAGGCGCTGCTTGTAACCGAGCGAGAGGTCACCGCTGGTGAGGTCCGCCATGGAGGATAGTTCGAATTCCTGCAGCGCCCAGTCCATACGCAGCTTGCGGCGTGCGCCGGACAGATCGTAGGCGCTACTGAAGAAACGCAGGTTCTCGGCCACACTGAGGTTTTCGTACAGCGAGAATTTCTGCGACATGTAGCCGATGCGTGCGCGTGCCGCGGCGGCGGCGTGGCGCAGGTCGGCACCGGCGACGCGCAGGGTGCCGCTGCTAGGCGGCAACAGCCCGCACAGCATGCGGAAGGTGGTGGATTTGCCCGCGCCGTTTGCGCCGAGCAGGCCGAACACCTCCCCCCGGCTGACCGCGAAGCTGATGTTGTTCACCGCATGGAAACTGCCGAAGCTGCGCTGCAGGTTGTGCACTTCGATGACCGGTTTGTCCATTGCCTCGCGCGGTGCGGGAACCGCCTGTTGCGCGTGAGTGCTTGCCGTTCTGATGCCGTCCGTCCCGGCCTTGAGCAGGGCGACGAAGCTGTCCTCGAAACGCGGCGGCACCGCTGCCGCTTCGATGCCAACCGCAGCAGGGCATAGAACGGCGAAGTCGACTGGCGCATCGCTTTCCATCACCACGCGCACGTGGTCGCCCTGGATCAGCGCGTCCATCACGCCCGGTGCCTGCGAGATGCGGTTCTGCAGCACGCGCTTGTCCATGCCCGCCACCGCGACGCGGTAGGTGTGACCGCGCATGGTTTCGCGCAGCACGGCGGGTTCGCCCTGATCGAGCAGCCGCCCCTCGTGCAGCAACACCACGTCGTCGCAGCGTTCCGCTTCGTCGAGATAGGCCGTGGTGAGCAGCACGCTGGTGCCCTGTTCGCGGACCAGGCGATAGACGATCTCCCACAGTTCGCGGCGCGACAGCGGGTCCACACCGACCGTGGGCTCGTCGAGCAGCAGCAGTGCCGGCTGCCGCACCAGCGCGCAGGCAAGACCGAGTTTCTGCTTCATGCCGCCGGAAAGCTGGCCGGCCAGCCGCTTGGCGAAGTCTGCAAGGCCGGCCATGTGCATGAGTTCGCGGTAACGTTCCGCACGGGCCGTTTCGGGCACGCCTTGCAGGTCGGCGTAGAGGTCGAGGTTTTCCTGCACGGTAAGGTCTTCGTAAAGACCGAAGCGTTGCGGCATGTAGCCGATAGCGCCCTGTACCGCGAGCGACTCCGTGGCGGCATCCATGCCGAGCACGCTGATGGCGCCGCTGTCCGGCACCAGCAGGCCTGAAGCGAGGCGCATCAGCGTGGTCTTGCCGGCCGCGTCGGGGCCGACCAGCCCGGTGACCACGCCGCGGCGCACGCTGAAGCTGACGTCATGCAGCGCCTGTATCCTGCGTTTGCCAATAAGGAAGGATTTGGAGAGTTGTTTTACCACCAGCGCGACCCCGCTGTCCGGGCTCGCGGAAGCGGGTGGCGCCGTGTCGTGATTGGCCGCGTTCACGCCAGCCTCACGGATTCTGGCAATGCTCGTTGTCGGTGGCTGCGGGTTGACCCGGCGCGATCGTTACCGTGGCCGGCATGCCGAGGCGCAATTCGCCCTGCGGGTTGCATACGAAGATGCGCACCTGATAGACCAGGCTGCTGCGCACCTCGGTGGTCTCGACCGATTTGGGCGTGAATTCCGCGGTCGGCGATATGTAGCCCAGCCAGGCGTTGTAGCGCTTGTTTGGGTAGCTGTCGGTCGCCACTTCGGCGCGCATGCCCGGCTGAATCTTTCCGAGTTCGCCTTCCTGCACATAAACGCGCACCCAGAGCGGGTCGGTCATCGCGAGCGTATAGACCGGGCGCTGCGGCGTAGCCATATCGCCCGGTTCGAGGATGCGTTCCTGGATGATGCCGTTGTCGGGCGCGTAAAGCGAGGCATCGGCCAGCGCCCTGCGCGCCAGTTCCAGCCCGGCCTGAGCGGCGTGTAACCCTGCCTGCGCCGCATCGGATGCGGTACGCGCATCGTCCGCCTGCTGCTGCGCAACAAAGTGTTTGTCGACCAGCATTCTGGTCCGCTGGTAAGTGCTCGCCGCATTGACTGCGGCGAGGCGCGCGCCCTCCGTGTCGGCCTCGGCTTTGCGGACTTTCTGCTGCAGCGTTGCCGTATCCAGCGTCGCCAGCAACTGGCCCTTTTTGACCGGATCGCCTTCCTTCGCCAGCATCTTCGCGATGCGTTCGGAACCGTTGAAGGCAAGCTGGACCTGCCTGATGTCGACGTTGCCGTAGAGCGTCAGCGTATCGGCGCTTTGGGCGCTGTGGCTGGCAAAATGCCAGGCGGCAGCACCTGCGGCACCGAGACCAATCGCAGCAACAAGGAGAAGGAGGATTTTCTTTTTCATGGTCATAGTCCAGGGGCAAGCGTCGAGTCAGAAAATCGCGGCAATGTATTCAACAGCAGTATATTCATGTTCGCGCCCGTTTCGTTGGTTTGGGTGTCAGCACGCGAATCAGGGTGGCCACACCATCGTGCACTTCATTTGCCGATTCCTTGTTCAGCCGGGCTTGATGCATGACGGCCAAACCGATGACGGTGGCGTGGAACAACCGCGCCGCCTCATCGTCTGCGGCGATGCCCGCTTCCTGCAGCAGATGCTGCATGGCAGTGCGCACATGCCGGATCAGCTTGCGCAGCAGTTTGCGGATATCGGGGTCGCTGTCTGCGGCGACGATCAGGCCGATAAACACGCGCGGCGGAAGGCCTTCGATCATGATTTTGGAAACGGCATCCGCCAGCGTCTTGCCCTGCGGCTTCGCCTGCAACTGCATGGCGACATTGTCCATTGCGCTGAAGATCGTGAACTCGGTGATCGCCAGCAGCAGATTGGCGCGAGTCGGGAAGTAGTAGGTCAGGTGGCTTTGCTTGATATTGGCAGCCTGCGCGATCTGCGGCTGCGTCAGCGCCGTCACGCCTTTGTCACGCAACAGCATCGATCCCGCAATCAGAATATCTTCCTTGATGCCCATTTCGCCACCTGCGAATCAACCGGTTTGGTAAGACTACCAATTCCGAGGTCGAACAGCAAATGCCGGGCAGGTTGCCGTAGGGTTGAAGATGAAGGAACGAATCGAGTAGTGTGCTACCGTCTGTTCATGGTATGCGGACGTGGAATCTACAGTAAGTTGGACTGTTGTGACAGGCGCAACCCATAGGCGTCATTCGCGGGTATCTTTCAATCCCGATCATCAATAAAAAGTGTCCAGGCCGAATGGCATATTGTTATTTCCCATCCGGTCATGTAGTTTCCGTAAACCATTTTCATAATTTCTGCCCAAGTAAACCATGCTGGCACAAGACAAACTCAAAATCTCCCTTTCCCTTGCCATACTTGCCTCCGCTGTTTGGTTGATGCACGGATTCATCCCGGCAATGCTGTGGGCTGTTGTTATCGCTATCGCAACTTGGCCTTTGCGCATAAAGGTCGCACAAAAAACGGGATTTAATAACATGGGAGTCGCAGTCGTCATGACCGCCTCCGTTGCCGTCCTGTTGTTCTTTCCTATTGGATATGCGCTGATTCTTGCTGCATCTGACTTGGGTGCATTGGCCAGTTGGATTATTGATATTCAGAAGACAGGGATAGCCATTCCTGATTGGGTGCACTTGATTCCAAAAGTTGGCGACCAGGTATCAACCTGGTGGCTAACAAACCTGACAGACCCCTCCGGCCTTTCTGTATTTCTGGGGAGTGCGGATAACTCATGGATAAGAGAATTTGCGCAGAACCTGGGTACGCAGGCAGCCCACCGCCTGGTTACACTGGTATTTACTATCGTGACGCTCTTTTTTCTGTACAAACAGGGTGACGATTTGTCCGAAAAGACAATTGCTCTGCTGGAGAAGTTGACCGGCGAAATCGGCAAACGTTATGGGCTTCAAGCAGCCACAGCGATTAGGGCTACGGTGAACGGAGTGGTTCTGGTGGGCCTTGCAGAAGGTTTGCTCATCGGCATTTCCTACTGGGTAGCAGGCGCTCCCGATGCGGCGATCCTGGGACTATCCACAGGCGCGCTTGCGATGATCCCCTTTGCTGCCATCCTGATTTTTACAGGCGTGTCCATCGTCCTGTTGATTCAAGGAAAAATGGTTGCGGCTGTAAGCATATTTGTCTTCGGCATGCTGGTGCTTGCAATTGGTGATCACGTGTTGCGGCCAAAAATCATTGGAAATTCTGTTGAACTGCCTTTTTTATGGGTGCTATTCAGCATTCTTGGTGGTGTGGAAGTTTTCGGGCTGATTGGCTTGTTTATCGGCCCGGCACTGATGGCGCTGGTGGTAATGATGTGGAACGATATGACGGAAGTTGAAACCAGTGTATGACCGCTCTCCAAGGGTGGAAGAGACGTTCATGTTGGCAAAGACAAACAGTCGCAACTCGGCCGATTCTGTTGAAAAACTCACCGAAAGTTTAGCAGCTTCCCCCGCCAGAATTTTCATCTTCGGAAATATTTCAGGAATGCTCGGTATTTTTACGGG
>JGI20214J51650_10000567_pt1 | contig 23169 bp, 34 predicted proteins | sample WetSurMetagenome_FD_51650 | JGI IMG/M metagenome (IMG submission 51650) | reverse complement strand
TAACCCGTCAGATGTCTTTGGCAATGACCGGCGCTGAAGATTATGACTTTATGCGGGGCAATGGCGTTAATAAAGCTCTTGGCTTTATTAATTGCGGCGCTGCGATTGTTTATAGTCGCGCCGGTGCAAATGCCATTTCTTTTGCTGATGTTTATGGAATGTTTGCCAGGGCTAAAATGGGCGGGTCTTTGGTCTGGCTGGCTTCGCAAACCATTATTCCACAACTGGCAGCGATGGTGGATGCTGGCAGTCATGCTGTTTGGCTTGGCGGACCTGGGGGTTCGCTCTCCGGCGCGGCTGGTGCATTGCCTTCGACTTTGTTTGGCATTCCTGTTGTGTTCGCGGATCGCTTGCCGGGACTCGGAACAAAAGGCGATTTGTCTTTGGTTGACCTGTCTTATTATCTTATTAAAGACGGATCGGGGCCGGCGGCGGCATCAAGCGAACATATCCTGTTCCTTTCAAATAAAGTAGTGTTCAAAATTGTCTGGAACACTGACGGCCATCCCTGGTTAACGGAACCGATTGGCCTTGAAGGATCAACCTCTAACACGGTCAGCCCGTTCGTCGTGCTGGAATAAGGGGGTGGAAAATGAAATATTCAAACGAGTTTAACAGTATCCCTTTGATGGTGAATCAGGCAACGGCGGCGGCAACGTCTGCAAAGGTGCCTTATACCGGAGGGGACTTCTCCATCAGATGCGCGGTGCATTTTGCATCAAGTGTTGGCGAAGCAGTCAGCACCGGATCGGATTTGTCGGCAACTGATGCGGGTAACGGCGTTGAATTTACGGTTCTTGAAGCAACGGCGGCAAGCGCAGCGGGTAGCGCCATTACCGGCGCAACATTAACGCTTGGGGTTGCTACCGTGTGCCAAACACGCGGGGCTGTCATTACCGGGATTGAGGTAACAAGCAATCTGACAACGGCGGTATCAATTAACATCAACGGTGTGGATTATCACACCAACACATCCGGGCCGGGCCGTGATGGCGAAAACGTCGCTACTGAACTGGCGGCTGTTCTTAATGGACGCGGAACAAATGAGCCGATCCCGCATTATCAGGCAGTTGCAAACGGACTGGCTACCGGGCTTGTGATTTTTGAACCTACTGACGAATATGCAACCGGGATAAAGCTCATCACAACAGCTGCGGGCTCAACGTATCGGCCATTGTGCGGGATTTGCCAGGGNGTTATTAACATTAGCGCTGCAAAACTGTCCACGAATACTCCGAAATATATCGCGGTAGTTTGCGGGGAATCTTCGGCGGCGGTCGGCAAAGCGGTTTTTCTTGAAAGAGGTTTTGGCAGATTCCAGGGTGCAGTCGTCAACGTGACGACATAAGGAGGCGATATGAATGAATTTCAGGAAAAATTTAAGGTCGTAATAGACACCTTCTCAACTGGTTCAACTGTTGAGAAGTTCACGCGCTATTATGACATGAAAGGATTCAGGAGAGCCGATTTTTTTGTCACGGGATTGGTTAAATTGCCTTCAACCGGAGCGTTAGGCGCAACTGATTATCAGAATTTTACAATCAGGGCGCTTCAGGCGTCAAACAGTACCGGCGGAGGCGCGAGCGCAATGGCAACAGCAACGGCGGTTGTCGGTAAAGATTCTGCAACCGGCATCAGCACATCCGTAAAATGCCGTGAAGGGTTTGTATTTTTGTCAACATTGACAAGCGCGGTCCCGCTTCAAATTACCGTTAATGGAGTTGTTTTTACAGGCGCGACGGCAACGGCGGCTGCGAATCAGTTTGCATGCGCGAGCGCGGCGGCGGCTGCGACTGTAACTTGTCAGGCTTTTGCGGCAATGTTTAATTCAACGGCTGACAACACTTCAACTGTAATCACTGCTAATTGGGAGGCCGCTACTGAGGCCGCGGGTGTGCCATGTGTTCGCATTATTCCTAAAGACCCTGACGGAACGCATTTACTTACGCTCGGCACTACTGGTAGTTCACAGGTAGGAGTAGGCGGCGTGTTTACAGCGCATATCGGCATTGACCAGCAGTTTATGGCTGATGGCAAGCGGTATCTGGCAATCGGAGTCAAGTCAACAGAACATGCAAACCCTTATACGGTTACTGTCATAAGGGAGCCGGAGGATACACCGGCAAAGGCAATGTTTGTTTCTGTTTCCATTAATCGGTCAACTTCAAAATAACTTTAAACAGAGGGGGGGAAACCCCCCTCTAATCAAATGAAAGGATGCCTATGAATTACGAGTCAAAAACTATCCCTGTCAAGTATGATAACGGCACAACCGGCGAAATGGAAATCAAATTTCCGGTGAAGGAAAAGGATAAAGTCTATATTGTCGGGTGCGCCGGGACGAAGGACGCGGTGCCGTGGAACGACAAAGACGCTGAATTTTGGGGCGTTAACAATCTTTACGGCGTTGACCTTAATGGCGCTCATTATGACAGATGGTTTGAGATTCATAATTTATGGCAGGACAAGGCCGGCAAGCTGCTTCGGCGCGGATCACCTGATTTCAGGGGTCAGCCAGTTTTAAATTATATGCAAGGGCTGGCAAAAATCGGATGCTCAATTTATATGCAAAAGCATTGGATAAACCTGATACCTTTGTCAGTGCCATATCCGATAAACGAGGTCATTCAGTTTTTTTCTGAAAAAGGAATCACGCTGGATATTTGCCGATATATTACCAATACGATTTCCTACGAGATAGCATTGGCAATATATTTAGGGTTTAAAGAGATTCAGGTTTACGGCGTAGACATGGCCGTGGGTACAGAGTATGAGAATCAGCGTCCGTCATGTGAGTTCTGGCTTGGCGTAGCGGCGGGATTAGGAATAAAAATCGTGATACCTTCACAAGCTGATTTACTCAAATGCCGGTTTATGTACGGCTTTGAAGAGCGCCTACAGGATGTCTGGAATGAGAAATGCGAGAAAATCAGGATTGACCTGAAGCAGAAACGAATCAAACTTGAGCAACGGATCACGGAGGATAGCCGGGCAGTCCAGCAATATGTCGGCGGTGAGCATGTCTTGTCCGAAATACGCAAAATTTGGGGCAACCTGAATGATGATTTGCTGTTCCAGCAAAGGGGGACGCTATGAGCAAATTTTTCAAAGCGATCTGCTTGAAAGAAATCTTCTGGAATAATCGGACATACAAGCAGGGTCAGACTATAAACATTGACGAAGGCGATGCAAAGACGCTGACAGATGCAAATGTGATCGGTGATGTCGTGCAGATTGAATTAACAAAGCCGATTGAGTTTGCCATACAGGAAGAGCAGGAAAATGCCATACTGCCATACAAGCGGCGCGGAAGGAAGCCAGCATGAAACTGGACTGGTCAGATAAGCCTTGTGTATTAATCGGCGGCGGACCGTCATTAACAACCGAGCAGGTTGACTATGCCGTAACATCAGATTGCTATATCATGGTGGTCAATAACGGCTATCAGATTTGTCCAGAGGCTAATGCTTTATACGCTTGTGAAAAAATATGGTGGGAAACGTATCAGCCAAAGTTTGCTGGTCAAAAGTATAGCCTCATGTATGGCGGCGATGGTGTATGCAAAATGAATAATACCGGCATTGAAGGAATTGAAACTCAATGGCCTGGATTAAAGACTGGCAGGAATGGCGGCTATCAGGCTTTAAATTTAGCGGTTCATTTCGGATGCAAGAAAATCCTCTTGCTTGGCTATGACATGAAATTTATTGATGACAAAAAGCATTGGCATAAAGATCATCCAAAACCATTAAAAAATTCAGAATGTGTTAAAATATTTAGAAAATATTTTTACGATGCGGCGTTAATCCTGGACGAAATGAATATTGAGGTTATCAATTGCAGTCGTCAATCTGCGTTGGAATGTTTCAGCAAGGCAGATATTCAGGAAGTTTTATAATGCCGGTTTATCGCCCGGTGTGCCAGGTGTTAAAAGAAACATTATATTTTTTGGATTTAATGCCCAGCAGCAAGGAACAGATTGAATGCATTAACAGGGTAAATGAAGCATTGAGAATGGTTAGTCGAATGGACAAAAGATTAAAAGAATTATCACCCATGTATAACAAAAAAGCATGGATAAAAGATCACACAACAGGAGAAACATTTACGCCGATGGCTCCGAGAATGGAATGAAAATTAATCTTTATACTCATAACCAAGTTTGGTCAATTGAATGGCTTAGGGCATTTCAGGCGGGGCTATGTCGGCATGGGATTAATGCCGACATACTCTCTACAATGAATATCAAGTCGTGTGACCTGGCTGTTTTCTGGTCGCATCGGCATACTAAAATTATCAATTATCAGAAAGCTCATGGCAATGATTATCTCACTCTTGAGCGCGGGTATATCGGGGATAGAACGAAATACACAGCCATGTGCTTTAACGGATTAAACGGTAAAGCCGATTGGTCGCATTGTGAGAAATCGCTCTCGGACAGATTCAACAAAAATCATGCCGGGGCAATGCGGGATTATTCTATAAATGCTTCTGGCTCATGGCTTTTAATCGGCCAGGTACAAGGGGATGCAAGCCTTGACGGTATTAATATCAATAAATGGTATCATAAAACCATCGAGAAAATTAAAGCCATATCCGACGCAAGGATTGTATTCAGGCAGCACCCGGTTGAACTTGAGCGTAAAAAAGCCAGAAAAAAATTTGAAGGTGTCGAATCAAGCAATAGGTCATTGGCCGAAGATTTAGCCGGCGCAATGTGCGTAGTAACGATGAATAGCAATTCCGGCGTCGAGTCTACGTTTGCGGGTATCCCCACAATCACAAGTGACAAAATGGCAATGGCGTATCCGGTAACGTCGCATGAAATAGAAAATGGCTTCAAGGTTTTTTATCGGGATCAATGGGCGTATGACTTAGCGTATAAGCAATGGATGCTTGACGAAATGAGAAGTGGCGAAGCATGGGAACACGCAAAACGAAGGTATCAGATATGATATACTCTGCCAAAAAAATATACACGCATCCGCTAAATGAGCCTTTGACTCTGGCAAAAGCTAAAGAGTTTTTAAGAGTCACGCATAATGATGATAATGCTTTAATTACGGACATTATTAAATCAGTGCGTACAACGGCTGAGAACCTCATGGATTCAGCAATTGTTACGCAGACGTGGCAGGCGTTTTATTCCGATTGGCCGTCTGATTATTTTATTTTACCCATGGCCCCGCTGCAAACCATTACGCATATCAAGTACAAAAACACAGCCGGGACTTTATCATCTGCGATTTCGTCAAGCCTGTATATCGTTGACGCTAATTCATATCCTGGGCGCGTATCTCTGGGATACGATCAGTCATGGCCGACAACTGAATTGTACCCGGTTAATCCCATAGAGATTCAATTCGTTTGCGGATACACCGAAGTCCCTGAAGATATTATTACCATGCTGAAGATAGGCGTAGAGAGGCTTTATGACCGCCCTGATGAAAATTATGACAAGTTGCTTGGTAATGTTTGGGCTTTATTTTTACGCAATTATAAAACCTATAAAGGCTAAAAATGAGAGCGGCAAGGCTTGACCGTAAAATAGTAATTGAAAAGGCGACTGAAACGCTTAATTCCTCTAAGGAGGTAATAAAATCATGGGCAACGTGGCAGACTGTCTGGGCGAAAAAGACGGATACGGGCGGCTCTGAAAAATTCAATAGTGCAGTGATAGCAAGCATGACGACTAATTTTGAAATCAGATATTTACGCAGTTTGACTGAAAAGATGCGGATCAAATATGATGGAGGCGTATATTCAATACTTGGCATTGTCGAAATCGGACGGCATGAAGGGCTTTTGATTAAGACTGAAAAACAAGATCATGGGTACAATGACTAATGGCGTTTAATTATCAAAGAGGTTTTACCGTAAAAGGATCGGAGGATTTGATTAAATTCTTAGGTAATTTCGCGCCTGAAATCGAAAGCAAAATGCTTGATGCGTCTATCCGGTCGGCGGCCAACTTAGGAATAGCGAAACCGATTAAAACCAAGATTCAGCAACAATTTAAAAGGCATACCGGGAATCTTTTAAAAGGCGTTAAAGTCGGAAAAGTAAAGGGCGCACCTCCTGGCAATATCATGGTATTCATGGGGCCGCCTGCATATCATGCCCATTTTTTTGAGTTTGGTACTGTTGAGGAAAGGCCGATAAAAGGCAAGAATATTAAAGGATGGACGGTAAAGCTTGGATATAACAAAAACAGCCTGGAAATATATCGGGTAAGAAAATTTGCAGACAATTTCAGACAGATTACAACCACAGGTGGAATTAAACGAAAACCGTTTTTTATCCCCGGCGTTGAGGATAACAAAGCTAAAGCGGCTGAAGAATTAAAAAATCAGTTACAAACCAGGATTGCTAAATACATTGTAGGCAAGGCACATAGATGAGCTTAAAAACAGCACTGGCAACAATTCTTGAAGATACAACGGCTTTGACGGCATTAGTCGGGACGAGAATATATTCCGTAATGTTGCCGCAAGGGTTTACTTTGCCCGCTGTTGTATTCCGCATGACCGCTGACGAGACCGAAAGAATACTTTCCGGGCATGCCGGAAAAGCGCGGACAACGTTTGAAGTTTCATATTGTGCGGTTACGGATACCGCCGCTGAAACTGGCGGGGAAATTATAAGAATAGCATTGGACGGGTATTCTGGAACCGTATCCAGTGTAAAAATACAAAGTGTAATAATGACAACAAGAAGTGATGACTATGAACCCGATTTGAATATTTTCAGACGCGTGATGGAGTTCAAAATCGGCCATATTGAAGCCACAACATAACCAAAAAAGGAGTATAAAAAATGTCTGACAATAGAATTGATTCTCAAGGATGTTCATTACAGATAAAATGCGGCAGCCCTTCATCTTATGTGGAAATCGGAGAGCTGGCTGATATTCCCGAAATTTCCGAAGAATACAGCGAGCGGGACAGAACCACGCTTGCCGATACATCAAGACAGATACATCAGGGCTTTCCGGTTATCAGTAAGTTTGATGTTGAGGTTGCCTATAATTCAACTGACACGGCGCAATTGGCTTTGATTGCTGCTGTAACTGCGAAGTCCCGTGAAAAGTTTATGCTGGAATATAGCGATAGCCCGCAGACTAAATATTATTTTGACGGCAAAGTCATGCGGTGGAGTGCTCCCTACGTCAAGGAGGTTGACAGCGATGCAATGGTAAAATTCACAATTGCCAAAATCAGCTTATTGTCAACAACGGAGAGTACGGTCATATGAAAAAATTTTTGACGGCGAAGGAAATTTTGAGCGTACCGGACAAGATCGAAACAAAGGAATTAAAATCGGCGGCGGGCATGATAAATATAAAGCGTTTATCACCCGCCGATAGCGAAAAGCTGGCTGATTTTTATGTTTCACGGACTGAGGGCGAAACAATCCGTTATAGCAAGATTGAGTTTCAGCATTTATTGATGTCGCTTGTTATAGTGGAAGAGGATGGCAAAACGCCGATATTTACTGACGCCGACTTATTAGAGTTGAAGGCCAAAGATGCAGAATTGTGGCGCGAAATTTGGGGATTGGTTGAATCAACAAATCCGACTGGCACAAAGTCGGAAATCAAGGAATCAAAAAAAAACTCTTAGCCGCCACGAACAGGCTTTTCCGCTTTCAACTCGCGTTCATGCTGCATAAGTTCGAGCATGAAATAGCGTCACAACTGACACTGCAAGATATTATTGATTATAAGGCTTTTCTGGAATTACAACGGGACAATTTTGTACTTGATCCAGAAGCGGAAAAGAAAAAGAAAATTAAGGAATCTGTTAAAAAAATGATCGAAGCCGATAAACAGCAAAGCCGGAAAAGGCGCAAACGATAATGGCTAAAAAAGACGTTATTGCCGAACTTGAGACAATCCTTAGCACAAACCTTTCTGAATTTAAAAGAGACATGACGGCGGCGGCTGAGGCCGTGAAGGATAGCACGTCTAAGATTCAAAAGCATCTGGAAGATTCTGATAAAGGCTTTGGGAAAATTAACGAAAAGGTATTTTTCTTTTTGAACAACCTGAAGATGATCGGCGGAACTGTTATAGACGCCGGAAAGTCTCTTTTTGAAATGGTTGTCAAGCAAGACGAGTTTGCTAAATCCCTTGTTAATTCTGCGGACAAACTTCATATTTCGACTGATGCTTTACAGATTTATCGTAAAATCGCAGAAGATACAGGGGTTTCGAATGAAATGCTTGAAACCAGCATGTCTAAGTTTGTCAAGCAGATGGGGCTTTTGCAGGACGGCGAAGGATCGCTTGCCGGGTATCTGGATAAAACGAATATATCTTTAAAGAATCAACTGGAAGGCGCGAAAAGCACTGATGAGGCTTTTTTGATTGTAATGAAAGCCTTAGCCAAGATGGAGCCGGGATTTAAACAAACGACATTGGCAATGGAAGCTTTTGGTAAGGGCAGCGCGGGCATGACCGTCATGGTCAAGGATGGGATTGAGGCGTTTGATGATCAGATTGCTCGCATTAAGAAGCTTGGCATTGTCATTGATGAAGACTTGCTCAGGGGCGGCAAAGAGGCTGAAGAGTCTTTACGGGATTTGGCCGATGTCATTCATGCTGAATTTGCAGATGCGCTTCTTGCGCTTGCTCCGGCGATTACAAAAGTCACTGGCGGGATTACGGACTGGATAACTCAAAACAGAGAATGGATTGACCAAAAGGTAGATGAATATATCGGAAAAATAAAAAAATCCGTAGATGATTTTGATGCTGAAAAGTTCGCAAACGATATTCAGTCTGTTGTTAAAAGCATGAAAGACCTTGCAGAAACGACTTCGCTTATAGGTGATGGCCTGGGTATTGTCAAAGATGGTGCTGACATTGCATTTGATGCATTAGGAGCCTGGGCGTCCGCCATGATGGGTGATTTTGAAGGTGTAAAAAAATATGTCGAAGCGGCTATTAAAAACTTTAAGGATATTAAAGGCACTATTGAGTCAATCCCTGACGCAGACATAAAAGTTACAGCCGACACAACGGAAGCAAAAGCAAATTTAAATGAACTCAAAACAATCGGAGAAGCCATAAAGTTGCCGCCTGTTGCAATAACTGTTGATACCGATAAAGCTCAACAGGATATGGAAAAGTTTATTACTTATTGGGAGGAAGGCAAGGGCTGGATAACCATTCCGGTTGAAATTGATACCGTCAAAGCTGATTCTGAAACGAAAGAGTTCGTGCAAAAAATAAAAGACCTTAAGGCTGAGGTGCTGATAGGCGCTGATCCGAAATCGGCGTTGGCGTCATTAAAGGAATTAAAAAGCAAAATCGAACTTGAAAAGGCAAGGGTTGAACTTGGCGCCGATCCGACAATGGCTGAAGATGATGTCAGGGATTTGCTAAAGGAAATCCAAGAAGCTGAAGCAGCGATAAAAGTTCTTGCGGATACCGGAACGGCAACTGAGCAGGTATCTAACCTTGTTACCGCGATTGATTCAACTCCTGCGACAATTACGATCACTGTGGACACATCCGAAGCAACTGAACAAGTAAAAAAATTCATTGAAGATACCGGGATTGCCTTTGAGGAACTTTCCGCTACCATGATTGACTCCCTGAACAGGGGCATAACTCCGGATAGAGACCAATACGGGAATATAATAAATGAAGACAATACTCTGTCAACAATGACAGGATATGAAAGCAAAAAACAACTTATAAAAGCCTCGGAGTACATAAAAAAGGCTGAAAGCGCTGGAACAAGTATAAGTCAATCGCTTTTGAAATTATTATCAGCGTACCCGGACGAATGGGTTGACCCGGATACTGGCATCCCTACGTTTTTAAATACGAGCATTGGAAATACAGGAACCCTTCAGGGTTATGCATCAGGGTCAAATGTTCAAAGCTATGCATCAGGGACAGGAATAAACGGTTTGCAAGATACCGGCCCGTTCATCGGTCATCGTGGCGAGATAGTTTTAAATCAGAAAGAGTCTGACATGTTCCGTGACGTGACGAAGGAATACCGCTACGTGAACAATAATCAACGCAAAACGAATAACAGCTATAATATTGTGGTCAATCAGCAGGTAATCGGCGACAGACCGGCTATGACAGCGCGTGAAATGGCTAATGAACTTGCAATGCGTATTAATCAGCAAAAGATACGATTTGGAGAGGCAGCGGCATGACGCAAAATATAAGCATGGATAACAACACATTTAATACGCTGAAAGACCCGGCGCCTGAAATGTCAAATGTATCCGATGTAACATGGCGAAAGACACCGGGCGGGCGCGAGATTGCTACGAAGTTTGCGCCTACTTTGAAGCGGCGCGGGTATAGGCTCTGGCTTGTCTGCGATGGTTCACCGGATGATTTAACGACATGGGAATCGTTTATGGCCGGGTTGTCGGATCTGTCCGAGACTTTTTCTTTTGTTGATCATACCGGGGATTCATTTACCGCAAGATTTCTTGCCGATCCGGTTTTAGTTGATGACGAAGCCGGGGACAAACTCATAGACATTGATATTGTACAGGTATCTACATAATGGCCGAAACAGTTCAAAAATATGCGGTTATTACAACCAAATACTCAGAAGAAGTAAAAATAAGTGATTTTACAAAATCAGCATATAGCAATATTGTTTTTTCATGGTCTCCGATTTCCAGCACCGACATTGATCCCATAAATTTTGCATCAACTCCGGGGCAATGCTCGTTTGTTGTGGCAAACAATGTCACCATAAACGGGGTATCGCGGTTTTCTAAAATAACCGGGCTGGTATTCGCCGATATCAAAATTTATCAGAACAATATCTTGATTTTTTGGGGTACTGTTGAAGATTTGACCAACATCAACAATGTCGATGTAACGGTGCAATGCGTGGGCAAAGATGCAGAACTTTCAAAATTATTTCAACATACAATCGTTGATACCGTAAATTTTCCTCATGCCGGGATAGACGAAATCGGCAAAATGTTGCCGGTAGTTTATGGCGAAGCCAAACGAGTTCCTTTTATCGGCATAGATATCGGAACGTCCACGCTGTTGGCAATTTCTTTAACCGCAATTGCAATGACGGTCGTATTGTCTGATTCGAGCGTATTCGCTGCCTCCGGCACAATTGAAATTGATAATGAACGGATGACATACAGTACAAATGTGAACAATGTTTTAACTCTGTCTGAGCGCGGGGTTGATTCTACCACGATTGCAGCGCATTTTGCGGGGGTGTATGCCCGCGAAGTCAAAGACGAATACATCTACGCCATTGATGGCGCGGCTTCTGATATCGGTGATATTTACATCGGTGATTATAAATTGACATCCGATAACCCACAATTCGGGGTCACTCTCAAACGATACATAGGGGATCACCCGACATATCCGGGCTTGGCATGTATCGGGATAAAATTCTATTCCGCTGGCTGGTCTCCTGGGGCATTATCAAGAATTAGTTCATATCTTGAAAAAAATGAGAGCTTAGTTGTCTATCCGATGAATTCTATCCCTTCGGCATCACCCGCTTACGACAATAATCCATCATCTTGCTATGATAGCAGTATAAATGGATATCAAATTTCAGAATCAAAAAATGCTTATAGCCCTGTAAAAAGATATGTCTCTTTTGAAATGCCTATTGAACAATATCCATATGAAGGGATTACATGCGATGCTCATATTTTAATTGATATGCAATCACCTTCAAGCCCTCCGAACATGACGCTTACTCTCAATCAAATGGCGGATACCAATAAAGAGTTATCGAATTATGATGATTTTGAAGAGTCCCCAAATGATGTAATAATAGACTTGTCCGGCAATTCTGGATGCCCGACATGGCACAAAATACCATTGTTAGATGCAACATGGTGTCCATATATTACAATTTTATGGGATAACATCGAAGGAACTGAGGTTCAAATTTATGAAATTCATTTGCAGTCCCGCCCTCCCGAAGATGATCCCCCGCCGAGTGAATGCTATCCACCTTGCCCATATTGCGAATTTGGCAGTTCATCCCCGATTGCCGATGTAAATGCAGGAACTGGCTCAAGCATCTTGATTGACAATTCACATCAAGGTGCGATTGAAAACAGCTATACGCCTGACACGCCCTTCCAGTGGGACAGAGTTTATGCAGATGTATCCGGGAAAACAGATGGATCAGTCATTGAATCGCCTGAAGGCATTATATCAGATATTCTTTCAGAGCGATGCGGGCTGACCATTACAAAGACTTGCGATGCAACCGGATATACAGAGGCGCTTGTTATAATGCAAAAACCGGATGTCCGGGCGCTTCTGGCGCGTATAGCGTATCAGGCAATGTGCATATCGTTTTTTACTCCGTCAGCGTACCGGCTAAAAAAGATGACCGGAACATATAGCACAAATGCGGTTTTAACCTATGCGGATTTTTTTCAGAATCAAACTTATTTAAATTATACGAATAAAAGCTATATCGTAAACAAAATCGACGCATTGTTTAAATTCTATTGGTGGGGAAAATATAACGGGACTGACACGGTTTCCGCCGTGGATTCTGAAAGTCCGTCAAGCCAGAGTTTATATGGCATACTGCAAAATTCAGACGACTTGCCCTACATCACCGTCAAGGCTCAGGCTCAGGACGTAGTTGATTGGCGGCTTGAATGGCTGAAAATGCCGCGTCTACAAATTGAAATAATCGGCACATTGACAAACAACATCAATCGCAAAATAGGCGATGTTGTAACCATTGACACGTCAAACTCAAGCCTTGATGATATGCTGGCCGAGCTTGTTGACTCTGGCGACCAGTTTTTAATAACGAATATTGTATATCAGCCTGATGGCGCAATCCGCATAACGGCGATAGGACTTTAAAAATGAAAAAATTAATCCTGTTTTTAATCCTGCTTATGGTTTTAATCCCTTCGATTTCAATTTCTGAAGTCGTATTATACGATCCACAAACGGATACCATGACAGTCCATAAGGGGCGCGATTGTCCATATCGGTTAGAGCTTAGCTATGAGGGCGAAATGTTGACGCTGGCAGATATCGAATCATGGACGAATGTTCTGATATTGTATAACAATTCAGAGTATATTGATGATCTAACTTGTGACTCTTGTTTTGATTTTGGAACAATTGAAACCGATTATGCAGACAAAAGCATGATTCAAGTTGATTTAGGATCTGTAAATTTTACGGCTGGATCAGATGACGCAGCGGAATTAATTGAATATGATCCCGATCATCCTGAAGGTCGGATAATCGGAACATTCAAAATGGTTGTATCACCTGATACATTGATAGGCGCGTCTTTAGTTGATCCGTTATCCACAACGTATGCTTTTGGTAGCATAGCTGTTGCCGGTCAAAGCAGTGTTGTCGCTGATTCGATTATGGATAGGCTGACGCTGATAGGGTCAGGTGTCGCAATAACCACAGAGCCATCAACCGATACGATTACCTTTACGGTAAGTGGAGGAATTGGAGCAACTGGCCCGACAGGTCCAACGGGGGCGTCAGGTAATGCCGGAGCAAATGGACCGACGGGGCCGCAAGGTTCTGTCGGGGCTGACGGGCCGACGGGTGCTAATGGCGCAGCGGGTGCATTAGGGCCAACGGGAGCCACGGGGCCAGCAGGTTCATATTCTTTCGGGACTGGCTTAACGGAATCACCTGCAGGGCATGTTGTCAATACCGTAACGGACACAAACACCCTGACTGCTTTATCTGTCGGCACTCAAACCGCTACCACACTTGCGATTACCTCAGATGGTGGATCGGATGACGTAGTGTTACCGGCAGCCGATACGACCAACGCCGGGTTAATGACTAAAGCCATGTACGACGAGCATGTAATAAATAATGGAAAAGTCTCTTATGCGGGGGATAGTGATACTTCTGCAACAAATGAACTCCCTATCGCTGGATATGGAATAGATATATCAGGATCTCCGGCCTCAACGGTTGATTTCGATCCAACAGAGATAATCGGAAATAATACCTGGGCGGCAGGTGCGGAGGCTACACTTGCATGGACATGGGACGTATCAACCGGAACCGATCCTGTAATCACTTTTGGAAACAATTACATTAACGTATCAACCGGAGCTTTGCAAGTCGGCGGCAATGCCGTTGTAACCGGCACGCCCTGGACGGGCATGGGGTATTTGACTTCGTTGTCCGGGGCCGTTTTAACAGATCAAACATCCGGGCAAACCATAGGCGCAACTGGCGCAAGACTGACAAAACTTTGGGCTACCGACATAACCTGCACAAATTCAATCGCAGCAAATATTACAGGCAACGCCGGAGGTTCATCGGCTTCATGCACAGGCAATGCCGCAACAGTAACAAATGGAGTCTATACATCAGATATCGGGGTTTCAGTCCAGGCTTATGACGCCGACCTGTTAGACATAGCAGATAAAACCACAACCGCTAAATATTCTTTTGGCACTCTTTTAGTGACCAAATCTTTAATCGTTGACGGCGAAGTAGACAACGGCAATTCCAGCACCGCAAAAACAGTAGATTGGAATGAGGGCAACAGCCAGAAAATCACATTGACCGGGAATTGCACGTTTACGTTTACGGCTCCGGCGGGGCCGTGTCATCTGACTTTAAGACTAATAGCGGACGGCACTCAACGGACTCCTGTTTGGCCAGCAACGGTATTTTGGGGGGATGCCGGAGTGCCGACAATATCAAGCACAAATACGCATTGGGACATCATTACTTTTTACTTTGATGGCGCTAATTACTCGGCAGCATGGGGACCGAGTAACTGCGGGAGTTGAGAATGAAAAAGAGTATAATCGTTTTAATTTTATTATTAATTTCTATTCCATGCTATTCGACTATTTTTGATGTCGTCAGAATGGTTCATCCGATTAAAGCGGAAGATGGGGAGACTTTTGAAACTGCGTTCCCTGTTGGCGATGAAACTTGGACAATAAATCAATTTGGCGCAACCGCAACATATTACGTTAAAGCAAGTGCTGATGACGGGCTTGCCTATTATAGCGGGTCTGCTTGGACGATGGCGATCAACGGAAATGCTGTATGGGCGGGGTACAACACAACAACTCAATATAAGTGTGGTTCTTATTATAGGTTTCCGAATGTTCTAATCCCGCAAGGAGCAAATATTTTAAGCGCAGTTTTTAGAACAACCGCATACAACAATTATACAACAACTACTGTCAACTCCAAACTGACCGGAGAGTTGACAACAGATGCAGCGCAATGGAGTGACTTGGCTAATTTTCAGGCTCGGCGTGGGACAATCGTTGGCGGGGCTAATAATAACAATATAACAGCGGCTCAAGTTAGCTGGAACGGTATTACATCATGGAGTAAGGATGAAGAAGTTTCTTCTCCGAGTATTGTTTCAATCATCCAGGAGATTGTAAATCAGGGTGGCTGGTCGAGTGGAAACGATATAGGATTGTTTTGGGATGATTATAATGATGGGTCTACGCACACAACAGGCACGTTCAGGGCTGGATATTCTTATGACGGAACTGCAACAGAGGCGAAACGATCAAATCTATATGTTACTGCGCTTGACATGGCACTAATAGCGAAGTCAAACACATGGGCAAAAACCGGCACATACTCTCTGGCAATTACCGGAACGGATGGCGTGAGCGATCAGGGCGCGTATTTTTCTCCGTCTGTTACAACTTTTTACGGGGGGTGTGTCGAAGCAGATGTCAGAATTACAGCGTTAGGAACGGATAAAAAAACTCAAGTATTATGGCTGGCCGCAAGTACAAGTGCATATGATGTAGCTACGGTGGTGGATGTTTCTGGGACTAAGTATTGGCGGCTATCCAATAACATTGAAACAAGCACAGCAACTACAGTGCAGGCCAGTCTTAATACTGATTATCACATACAAATTGTTAATTATTACTGTCAAGGCGGCGGTGGTCAATCTGCTTCTGTTCTATTTGTCGATGGGGTACTGGCTGATTATAGCATCGCTCATGGTTATGAATTTGCAGTTGGTTACGTGGGTATTGGATATCTAACTGGTGGTGCATCCTGTTGTGGAGGAACTCGATACATTGATAATGTAAAATATCAGAACGGAGCCAGTATATACCCATCAATTTGTAGGGGTGGTGCTGGATACAATACACTACTGATGAGCTATTGCGTAACGGATGCTCATAATTATAATCGTCCTGATAGTTTTGTTCGGGTATTTAAATCGACCGACAATGGAGCAACTTGGTCGTTTTTGTATGATATTGCAACTGCTGGAACTTGCTACCGTGGGGCGCACATACGGTGGAATAAATACACAAATTCTTTTTGGTTTTTTTGCAATAAGCGGCTTTATTCTGAGATTGCTGATTTTTATCCCTATTCTGATGTGTGGGAAATGTCAGACTGGACAACACCAACTGTTACAAAAAGAAGTGATTGGATGAATCAGACTCCAACCGGAGGGGTTGCTTATACGCCTACTACGTTTACAAATGAGACAACCGCTTGCGGAAACGCAACCACTAACGATATGACGCTGATGAGCGCTGCTGGATCGGCAAATGACGCTTATTATTTTCAGGCAGCTTTTCCATTTACTCAAGTGGCAGTCAATATCGGCACAAACGGGGCTGGCACATGGACAACGACATGGGAATATTGGGACGGAGCGTCGTGGTCGGCTCTTACGACTGCGGCGGATACAATCGCAAGCTGGAAGGGTGGAACGGGTGTTAAAAAGTATGTTTTTAAAATCCCGACAAATTGGGTCAAGACAAATGATAGCGGGAATCTGCCACAAACCGCCTATACGGTCAGGGCAAGATGCTCTGCATTTACCAGCCTCACTACACAACCAAAAGGAACTCAGGCATGGCTATCTAAAAATGGATATATATACTCATCGAGGATTGATCGAGCAAGTGGCAGGGTTGTTTGCGGAATGGTTTACTATTATGGATCCCCACCGACAGATGCAGATGATAACTATATTACATCTCTTGATTATGATTGTTTAGATTATGGAATTTACAATGAGCAATATCTGGCTAATTATGCAGAGATGGCGGCGGGATATTCCGTGGACGAGCCTATGTTTTGGCGCGACGGAAGCGAAAACCTTTGCGCCATGATACGACATACTGCAATGCCTACCGGAACTCCGGTTGTGGAGCGGTATAAGGTAAGCGCTGATGATGGGGCAAGCTCATGGCTGGCCTTAACGCAATATGATCCCGGTGATGATTTAGAGTACCTTTGCGCGATGCTGAGGGCGTTTAAATACTTCGGTAAACTTTACTGGCAAGGGCGCTATTCCTATTCACCCGGATTTGGCAATAAAACTGTGGTAATGCAGACGCTCGCTAATCCAGAAGCGGACCATACAATTCCTGCTATTGCCACGCAAACTTGGCAGTTAGATCCAAGCCAATATGACGAGGCTGGGAACGGGGACATAGACGCTAAGAGCAATGCTTCTGGAAAGCTATATCTGGATTACGTTTCCANTGTTTATGCAACATCTATGTATATGTATCTGGACGCCGACCAATTNATNTCAACTGGTGGTATTTTCATGGGGGCGACTCCGTAATGATTAGAAAACTAATAGCAGAATATTATAAACTCAAAAACGTTCCGTGTGATAATCCACACGAATCTCTACAGGTCTTACAAAAAATAACAGACGAGCTACCGGACTGGCATACTCGATGGGTGGGTAATGGGGACAGGATGGCTGAGATTGATTGCATCCGGGGTAGTTGCAGGATATTAGGCTTGCACAACGAACCGGACTTTGCTGTTGGGNTATGCATACAAGAGGCTGATACTTTCATGGAATGCCATGCTCACTCAGCGATTGAATTTGTCGTATGCGTGGAGGGCATGGCTCGATTGTGCTTTGACGATAATGATCACGTTGATCTTTATCCAGGAATGGGATTTACAGTCCCGTCACATGTTAATCACTCTGCTTTTTTCCCTGAATATACTCGAACAATAGCGATAACGGTTCCGGCTCTCAAAGGGTTCCCTGCTGGTGGCCGGTGGTCGCACAAAGACAAGTCCCCTGCTGAAAAGGATTTATGAGATGGTTAAGGGCGTTGATGATTCAAACGGTTGGAATGAATGGAGCAGGCACGTTTTAGCAGAATTAAAACGACTGAATGATTGCTACACAAGTCTTGATGAAAAATATACGCAGTTGTTGGTTGAGATAACTACGCTGAAAGTCAAGTCAGGAATGTGGGGTTTTGCCGGATCAGCAGCCGCATTATTTTTAGCATGGGCATTGAAAAAGATATGAGAACAGGCTTTTCCATAGAGCTTTTCAATCTTCTGGCAAGATATGTCAGGATCGCTTATAGGTTGTTACGGGAGAGAAAAGACGAAAGCATCAAGTATATCGAAAAACGCTTAAAAGACCTGGGGTTTAACTTCGATGAGTGAACAACTTGAAAAACAATGGTTGCTGATGCGTCTAATTCCACGCCTGATTGACAAGATTCATGAGGCTGGATATGAATGCACCGGCGGACATCTTATGCGGTGTGAGAACTGTTATACCGGAAGCGACAGGAGCCTGCATCGGAAAAAACTTGCCATTGATATCAATCTTTTTATGATGGGAAACTATATTACAGACACCGAAGCACACCGGCCATTTGGAATATTTTGGGAATCGCTTCACCCGGATTGCTGTTGGGGCGGCGGGTTAAAGCATGAGTCAACCGGAAAGGATTTTCTTGTTAATGACGGAAATCATTACAGTATTCGTTTTTCAGGCATGGAATGAAGAATAATGATAACAACACAACTTTTTAATATTTTGGATTACGTTGGGTATAACGTGACTGTAGAAATTAAAGATAATGCCGTTCTATTAACCCTGGAAAAGGCCAATGAATAAATTCCATGAGCCCTGCATCGGTGAAGTCTTCGTTTTCGTTATTGTTGTTGGATTCATCGGCGGGATATGCGCCTTGATTTTAACTCCGTTTGCACTGTGGGGCATGTGGACAACGATATTTGATGTTAAGGATCAGCCATGAAGTTATCTGAAAAAGCATGGCGACTAATCGGCATCATCATAATCCTGCTCTTTATGATGTGCTTAGGGTTGATTAATCACCTTTTTGAAATGAGGAATTTCTAATGGGAAAGCGTTACTCTTTATATTCTTTTTGTGGGTATTCCTGCTTTTATTCGTTTATGCGTGTTGGAGGGATAAATGACTGAGCCGGAAAAAGAATGCAAGCCGTTGATGGATGACAAATTTTTGGTGATTGTCGGGCTTTGCGCTCTTGGTTTATTCCTTTGCTTTTGCAACGTGCCGTCAACGAATGTGCCTCTAATCAATAGCATTATATCCGGTTTGCTTGGCGCGGCTGTGGGACGGGGGATGCGATAATGTGTTATCGAAAACTAAAAGGCTTTAAATATGCCACCACAAAAGAACATATCTTTGAAACAGGAATAACTGGATTTACCATTGACGAAGAGTATTTCAGCCTTGATACAACCGGAAAGCTAATCATAAAATGTGGATATTCTTGGAATGGCGCGAACTGCTTTCCCGATCTTGAATCCATTATGAGGGGATCTTTGGTTCATGATTGTGGGTATCAATTGATACGTATGGGGTTGTTGCCGCCTAATTATAAAGACACATTTGACCGAATCATACAACGTGAATGCGTGAAAGACGGAATGAATTTATGGCTTGCCGATAAAGTTTATTGGGCGGTCAAGAGATTTGGAAAGGGGTCTTGTTTAGCCGGGACTGAAGGCAAGGAATTAAAATTACATTTTGTTACGCAAGGCGTTGATATTTAATCATCCCCTGAACCAGCCCTTTAATTTAAAGGTGATGGACAAGGCCGCCCCGGTGATGCGTTGCCGGGGCATTTTTATTTGCCTGCTATTGTTCCAATCAATATCCCCAAACCACCCATAGAAAATATTATTAAAACATAAGCAAAGAACATAACTTTAATCGGCGGATAAATTAAAAGCAATCCGACAGCTAAAGCAATACCATAAACCATGCCTAAATATTCCATAACGCCTCCTTTAAATTGGCGGGACTTTCACCAGCCTTGATTGAATTGGCATGGAGCCTTTTTTCTGACGTTTCCAATAGGTCGGATTAATGCCGCCATATTTTGTACCTTGTCGAGTTAAAGGAGCCACGGTTAGCTGCATTTTAATGCCATCCATGCCAAAGTTTCAAAGTTTTTGTTTTACGATCCAAATCCGCTGCCAGGATTCGGCTTTTGCGGGATAACCGCGAACCGCACGGCCACAGCATCAAGCGGGTTGTTTCGCCAGAACTTCACCACGTTTTTCTTGACCACAGTCCGTTTCCGATTAGGCACAAAAATCGCCGTGGCGCTTGGCGCCGAAACCGTCACCCACCCAACGCCGCAAGACAGAAACCCAGACTTTGTAAAGTCCTTCTCCCAGGTCTTTCCGCCTTGCTCAAATTTCACGTTTACATCGCCAGCCATATCCATATCCAAATTGACCGGCATTTTTGAAAAACCACAACCACCATCTGTTAATGCTCCAAGTGCCATTTCTTTTTCTCCTTTTTTATTGTTGTTGTTTGTGCCGGGAAATCCGGCATGTAAATTTTATGGTCGGGTATTAAAACCTCGTTCTCGTATGTGTTCGTCTTTCTATCACTTCAAAAGGTTCGTCTACTGTTAATAATTGAGGTTGCAACGGATGTTTAAAAGTCAATACGCTGTGCCATATCTTGCCGGTAAAAAGAATTTTAAGCCGTTCTTTAAATGTCAGTTGCCAGCAACAGATCATTTGACCTTCTGCTCCATCAATCAATATTGCTGGTAATGGGAAGTATTGAGGCTGATCTTTGGCATATACTGTGTTTATTCCTGGAAATTCTATTAATTTCATAACGGCATCCTTTTAAGTTTCCGCCGCAAGTTGTTTTACGGCGGGGTTATCTTTCTGACTACTCCTCGATTTCAACCGGGATTGGATCAGTATATGACTCATACATACTTTTTGAATATTTTTCTGCCTCTTCATAAGTTTTAAAAAAACGTGGTCTCATTTCGCACCCGGCCACAATCCATCCCTTCAGTGGGTCAAAGAATAATAGCATATATTTTATCACCTTCCTTTTTGGCGGGACCAACGCCTCCGGTGGAATTGGGACTTCTTGCCAAAAAATAGATGGCCGTGTATCTGAAGGATTGCGAAACCCGCTTAAATTATATGTATCCCAATGCACTTGGTTAAATCGGACTTTGATTGTTAAATCAATATTTTCTATAGTCCCCCATCTATTCTGCCAATGCCAAACCCGATCACCCACTCTTGCCTTTGAAAAGTCTGGAAATTGCTCGCTCATTTTAGTTGTCTCCTTATACGCCTGTTCATCTTTTTAATTGTGCCTTTTTCGCCGTCAATCCATCGCACTGCCAGCAAAAAGAATACGGCAAACGCGGCTATTGCTGCCAGCTTTGAGGCTACCAACAGCTTAAACTCTACAATCTTGTTTACATGGTTAACGTCGCAGATCAAGGCGATAAAAGCGAACGATAGCAACGCTGCCAGAATCATGGACTTTAAAAATGTTGTCATAAATCCTCCTATTTTTTCGGTTTTGCTGCGCACATTATGGTTATAGCCGAGTTATCAACGTCTCCATCATAGTATAATGCCGCTGCGCCTGCTTTTAGGGCATTTACAAAATCCTTTTCTGTCCGATCTTTTTTAGTTAGAGCCTGAAACGCTTTGATTGCAGTCCTTAATTCATGCTCCCAAAGAATTAGAAGATTAAATTTCGTTTCTGCTGTCATATCACAGTCCTCCTATTTTGGCCGCCGCTGGAGTTGCCAAATTTCTTTTTCCATGAATACAAAGTCAACCGGTCAACTTTAACTCAAAAGTAGTTTTTTCTCCTTGTGCAGGTAGACGCTTAAATGCCTTTTTAAACATACAACCGCACATACCTCTTGGTAGTTTGATATTTTCAACAAATACATCTAAAACCTCTTCTACATGTCTTTTATTTTTACTATCCTTCCATTCCCGAATAGTTCCATTTCTGCAAAAATCAACAGTCCAAACATTATCCATGTCTTCCCCCTTATAATTTTTCATAAACTTACTCCAGTGTTTTTTGCCGTTTAATTATAGTCGGCGCACATTTTTTTAATAAGGTTTTGTGTTTCCTCATTTATTGGTTTTTCAAAGTGCATACTCATTTTTATTCTCCTTTTGTGGGCCGCCCCTGAATTATGCCGGAAATNAGTNGCCCGGTTGCCGCCAGGGGCGGGTTTAGGGAGGNGCGGCAAATCCTCATTATACTCTTGGTGATTTTAATGAACAACCTTGTTTCCCTTCTGCAATATCTCCATATTTATACTCTGGAGGTTGCATAACTGGATTTTTGTTAGTTATAATTAATCTGTTTATATCAAACCAATATCCTTGTTGGACCTTGCCGTCTTTGTCTAACTCTTTTGGCCGAACATCGGCTTGAATGCATCCATAAAGATCAAATCCGATTGTAATAACAATTCCCTGAAAGTCACTTGCCTTGTCTTTAACTGTCATGCCTAAAAGTTTTAAATGCTTTTCTACGTTATTCATAATTCCCTCCTTTTATTGTTATGGCTTGCGCCGTGGTTGCTGGTGGAGAATCGCCGGACGGGTTGAGCATACCGTGGCTACAAGCCTGTTGCTTTTTATCGGCGATCCCCCATATTTGGTGCCCCCGCATAGTTCAATCACGCTGAATCCCTCCACAGATTTATTGTTATTAAACGCGGGGGCATATTCAATTCGGCGCCTCAATCTCTAATATTTTCTTTTTCAGCTTACCGGCTCCAAAAATCTTATTTTTTTATTAAGTTTTTGAGCATATTCAAGCTCCGACCGCGTACTGTCACCGATATACCCATCAACATTTAATATTAAAACTTCATCTGCTAAATCTATTTTTTGCTTATGCAATTCATCGAGGGCAATTTTTTGTTCTGGGGTGCATCCGATATATTCACCATGCCTATTGCCAGAGGCGTGCATACAAAATCCAACAGACAACACTATTTTCCCCTTCATCGTTTCGTGATAATTTGCATCGTCAAATGCTTCTTTAAATTTCGTTGATCCGCATAAACATATAATTTTCGGTCTCATGT
>JGI20214J51650_10000566_pt1 | contig 23170 bp, 18 predicted proteins | sample WetSurMetagenome_FD_51650 | JGI IMG/M metagenome (IMG submission 51650) | reverse complement strand
AAACGTATGATATTGCTTTCTCAAATCGGGTATGGTATCCCTGCGCCGAGACTTCTATATGTCTCCCCATGAAGGTTATTTCAGTCTCTAATGACAATTCCAGGATAAATATGAACGATAGGCAAACGCATGATATTATTTTCTAAAAGTTAATACGGTATCCGGCGCCGAGACTTCGATACGGCTGCCCATGATATCCTCAAAAAGCTGTTGACACTTTCATGAAGACGGCCAGTCCTTTCATGTGAGCAAAAGAAAAGTGAAATAGACTTGCTTTAATGCAATTCAAAGATATATGATGTAACTGGAGGTGATGTAAGATGCATAGGTCACAGGTAATGTTTAAAGAGCAGCAATATCTGACTCTGAAGAGAATTGCCGCAGCCCGAAAAAAGAGCATTGCTCAAGTGCTTCGTGAGATGGTGGACACCTATTCCGAGAAAACCGGCGCATTTTCCCTTTCCTCTATAGAAGGCATCGCAGAAGATACTGTCGTATATGGAAAGGACCATGACGAGGTCCTTTATCGGGCTAAATGAGGGAACCCCTTTTCTGGGACACCAGCGCCATATACGCTTATATCAACCGCAAAGATCCGGCGCATGAATCTGTCAAGCAGGTTGTTTCTGTCTTCAGGGGCAGACTTGTTCTCTCCAACTATATATTTGATGAAATAGCGACACTGGTGTTGTCGCGTCTCGGGCATGCCGCTGCTGTGCATATCGGCAATGTGCTGATGAATTCGCCGCAGATAGAAAGACAATGGATCAGTTCTCAGGATGAGATTAACGCCTGGGCTCTGTTTTCTGAAAGACAGGACAAACAATACAGTTTTACCGATTGTACGAGTTTTGTGCTGATGAGACGGCTTGGCGTGAAAAAGTATATTGCCCTTGACGATCATTTCCGGCAGGAAGGGTTTAAAAACGTTATCCCGTAAGGATGAATATTATGCAGCCGCTCTTAAACCAGTTTCGAGAAATCCGCTATCGAGAAGGAAGTTGTCTGTATATCTTTTATCAGGGCGAGGCGGTTCTGTTTTATCGCTTCGTCTTTGTCCATGACAAGCACTTTGTCGAAGAAGGTATTGATGGGCGAGGCGAGGGTTCTGATCGCGTTCATTGCTTCGGTGTAATTCCTTGAGACAATATTCCGTTCAATAGCAGGCTTCACCCCGGAGAACGCGGTCCAAAGGGCCTTTTCTTCATCCTGTGTAAAACGTCCGGCGTCTACTGTAGGCATATCGTTTTTCGGGGCAATGTTGTTGACGCGTTTCATCAACTGAAGGAAAAGTTCATACTCAGCCGCTTTTTTCAGCGCGACAAGCGCCTCGGCGCGGTCACGTATAGTAACTGCCGGCTCGGTTCTCACAAAATGGGTCACTGCGGCAACTGCGTCATACGGGTATCCCATGGACTGGTAAAGTGGGGCAAGCCGCTGCTCCACGAAGGACAATATCTCATCGATTATCCTGTCCTTGTCGCAATCAGGATAGGGCTCAAGACCCTTCATGAACAGGTCTGCAAGCAGGAGTTCGCTCTTTGTATGTGAAAGGATGGCGATTATTCCCAACGCCTGTCGCCTCAGGGCGAACGGATCTTCAGCTCCGCTTGGAGTCATTCCGATCATGAAGAATGAAGCGATATTGTCGATTCTGTCCGCAAGGCTTACGGCAATGCCGAGTTCGCCGGATGGTATGCGGTCGCCCGAAAATGCCGGAAGATAATGCTCTGATATTGCAATAGCGATATCTTTGGCAAGTCCGTCGTTTTTTGCGTAATAACTGCCCATAACGCCCTGAAGCTCGGGAAACTCAAACACCACTCCTGAAATCAGGTCGGCTTTTGCGAGTCGGCCCGCGGTTTCCGCGTCGGCCAATCGTGAAGGACAGGTTTTCTCCGCTATATATTTTGCGAGCGCCGCGATGCGTTCGGTCTTTGCGTATGTGGTTCCGAGTTTGTCATGGAAGATGACCTTTTTCAGGCCTTCAAGCCGTTCCGCAAGGGATATTTTCTTGTCGTCTTCGTAGTAGAAGCGCGCATCCTCAAAACGAGCCTTTATAACCTTCTGCGCGCCCTTTGCGACCGTGGCGGCATTTTCAGCCCTGGTGTTGCTCACAACTATAAAGCGATTGGTCAGTCTGCCGTTATTGCCCCTGATCGCAAAATACTTCTGATGCCCCTTCATTACGGTGATCAACAGCTCTTCGGGCAAGTCGAGGTATTCTTCCGGGAAATCCCCCAGTACCGGCACAGGATATTCAACCAGGTATGAGACATGATTCAGAAGCGCGTCATCCTCGACAACCGAGGCGTCGATAGAGAGCGCTAGCTGTCTGGCGCCGTCGATAATCATCTTCCTGCGCTCTTGCGGGTCAACGAAAACAAAATTTTCCTTGAGAATGCTTAAATACTTTCGATTATCCGTAATGTCGGCTACGACCGGAGAGAGAAAACGGTGGCCTCTCGTAGAAACGCCGCTCTTTATATCTTCAATGTTGAATTCGACAGGTTCATTGCGATAAGTTGCGAGTATCCAGTGTATCGGCCTCGGGAAGCGGATATTCCCGTCACCCCATCTCATCGACTTCGGAAAATTAAGGCTCATGACCAGTTTCTGCAGGAGTTCCGGGAGAAGTCCTGCGGTCGGGTTTGCAGCCTCTTTTACCGCAGCCACCAGATATGTGCCCTTGCCCTTTTCTCTGCGAAGCAGGGCGTCGACGGTAATCCCGCTGGATTTGGCAAATGCCTCGGCAGCCTTTGTCGGATTTCCTTCCTTGTCGAAAGCTACATTTACAGGCGGTCCCCAGACCTCTTTCTCATTTTCTGTCTGCTCAGGAGCGACTTCAGCAATGAGCGCGAGTCTGCGCGGAGTCGCATAAGCGCTGATCTCTCCAAACCGAACGCGCTGTTCCGTAAACATGGACGCCGCATTCTCTTTCAGTTTGGTCATTGCCTCAGGCAGGAAGCGGGCAGGGATTTCCTCTGTCCCGATTTCGAGCAGCAGGCGCGGATATGTGTCGTCCGAACCCATTATTGCTTTTCCTTTTTGCGCAGCAGGGGATATCCCATCTCTTCACGCTGTTTCGAGAAGGCCTCTGCGCTGATTTTTGCAAGCGCGCGCACCCTTGCGATATATTTGGTCCGCTCGGTCACTGAAATAACGCCGCGCGCGTCAAGCAGATTAAAGGTATGCGAGCATTTCAAACAATATTCGTATGAAGGCATAACCAGACCAGCCGCATTCAGCCTTTTCGCCTCTTTCTCGTATGAGTCGAACTGGCTGAGCAGAAGCTCCACATTCGATTCATCGAAATTAAAGCGGGAGAACTCTATCTCATCCTGCTTATGCACCTCTCCGTATTTGATGCCCTTTGTCCATTCTATGTCATAGATGCTGTCTACATTCTGAAGATACATGGCTATGCGCTCAATTCCGTATGTGAGTTCGACAGAGACCGGTTTCAGGTCAATGCCGCCTACCTGCTGGAAATAAGTGAACTGTGTCACCTCCATACCGTCAAGCCATACCTCCCAGCCGAGGCCCCACGCGCCCAGGGTAGGGGATTCCCAGTCATCTTCCACAAAGCGTATATCATGTTTTGTGGCTTCAAGCCCGAGCGCGGCAAGGCTGTCGAGATAGAGCTGCTGGCTTTCGAGCGGCGACGGCTTCAGTATTACCTGATACTGATAGTAGTGCTGCAGGCGGTTTGGGTTTTCACCGTAGCGGCCGTCAGTGGGCCTGCGGCAGGGTTCGACATAGGCGACCTTCCATGGTTCCGGGCCTATTACACGGAAGAATGTAGCCGGATGAAAGGTGCCTGCGCCCACCTCAACATCATAAGGCTGGAGCAGAAGGCATCCCTTGCCTGACCAGTATTCGTTAAGTTTAGCTATTAGGTCCTGGAAGTACATAGTTATCAATTAAGTAACGCGTTGATTGAACAAGAATGTTAATAAAATAAGGGAATTTTTGTCAAACAGTAGTTTATGAAATAGCATAGATAATGTACTTCATGGGCAGCCATATCTCGTCTCGCCATGGTTCGACAGGCTCACCAGCCGGGGCATAATATGACATTAACGGGGTAATTAGGCAAACGCGTGATATTATTGTCATAAAGCGGTTACGGTATCTCCGCGCCGAGAATTCGATATGGCTACCCATAAAGGCCGTTTTAGTTTCTTAACCACAATGCCGGGTTAATCCTTGGGGCTCCATCGCTACGGATTCAGCGGGCATATCGCCGCCGCTGAATCCATTTGTCATTTGACCGTTTTACGCCGTCATGTCAGAAGCCATGAAAAAATTATACAACGATCAAACGAGGTCGAAGCGGTCAAGGTTCATGACTTTGTTCCAAACCGCCGCAAAGTCCCGAAGGAACTTCTCCTGGGAGTCCTCACATCCGTAAACTTCCGCCAAGGCCCTGAGTTGGGAGTTCGAACCGAAGATCAGGTCGACTCGTGTGGCGGTCCATTTGAGAGTTCCTGTTGCGCGATCACGACCCTCGAATACATTATCGTCTTCTGCGGTTGCCTTCCACGTCGTGCCTATATCCAGCAGATTTACGAAGAAGTCATTGGTAAGCGCTTCCGGCCTCCTGGTGAAGACCCCGTGCTGTGCGCCGCCGAAGTTGGCATTCAGGACCCGCATACCGCCCATGAGCACAGTCATTTCAGGCGCTGTCAGGGTCAGCAATTGCGCCCTGTCAACCAGTAATTCCTCTGCCGATACGGCATAGCGGGTTTTCTGGTAGTTGCGGAAACCATCCGCTTTCGGCTCAAGGACTGCGAAGGATGTCGCATCTGTTTGCTCCTGCGAGGCGTCCATGCGTCCCGGAGCGAAGGGAACCGCCACCGTGTGACCGGCGTTCTTAGCAGCTTGCTCGACACCCGCACAACCACCCAAAACAATAAGATCGGCCAGTGATACCCTCTTGCCCCCGGACTGGGCGCTGTTGAACGCGCTCCGGATGCCCTCCATGGTCTTGAGAACCTTTGCCAACCGGGCCGGCTGATTTACTTCCCAATCCTTTTGCGGAGCCAGACGGATGCGGGCGCCATTGGCTCCACCACGCTTGTCCGAGCCACGGAAGGTGGAAGCCGAAGCCCAGGCAGTCGAAACCAGCTCCGGCACCGACAGGCCGGATGCCAGGATCTTGCCCTTGAGGGAAGCAATGTCCTGTTCATCAATTAGTTTGTGATTGACGGCCGGGATCGGGTCTTGCCAGATGAGCTCTTCCTTCGGAACCTCCGGGCCGAGGTAGCGCGAACGGGGCCCCATGTCGCGGTGGGTCAGTTTGAACCACGCCCGTGCAAAGGCCTCCGCAAATTTCTCGGGGTTCTGCAGGTAACGCCGCGAGATCGGCTCGTATATCGGGTCGAAGCGAAGGGAGAGGTCCGCTGTGGTCATCATTGGCCTGCGCTTTTTCGACGGGTCGTGAGCGTCAGCCACCATGTCCTCTTCGGCCACGTCCTTGGCCAGCCACTGATTCGCGCCTGCCGGGCTCTTGACCAGCTCCCACTCATGTTTGAACAGCGTCTTAAGATAGCCCATGTCCCATTTGGTCGGGTTCGGTTTCCATGCGCCCTCCAGGCCGCTGCCGATCGTATCGCCGCCTTTGCCGCTGCCGAAGCTGCTCTTCCATCCCAGTCCCTGTTCCTCAATGCCGGCGGCTTCGGGCTCAGGCCCCACATGGGACGCGGGACCGGCGCCATGGCATTTGCCGAAGGTATGACCGCCGGCAATGAGCGCGACAGTCTCTTCGTCGTTCATAGCCATACGAGCAAAGGTCTCGCGAACGTCACGGCCGGAGGCGAGCGGATCAGGGTTGCCATCCGGTCCTTCCGGGTTCACGTAGATCAGGCCCATCTGGACGGCGGCCAAGGGGTTTTCCAGATCCCGGTCGCCGGTGTAACGGCTCTTGGGTTTGTCGCTCGTAGCCAGCCATTCCTCTTCGGAACCCCAATAAATGTCTTCTTCCGGTTCCCATACATCCTCGCGCCCGCCGCCGAAACCAAAGGTCTTGAAACCCATCGATTCCATTGCGACATTGCCGGTGAGGATCATCAGGTCGGCCCAGGAAATTTTCATGCCGTATTTCTGCTTGATCGGCCAAAGCAGACGTCGCGCCTTGTCGAGGTTCACGTTGTCGGGCCAGCTGCTGAGGGGAGCCAGGCGTTGGGATCCGGACCCCGCGCCTCCGCGGCCGTCACCCATGCGATAGGTGCCTGCGCTGTGCCACGCCATCCGGATGAAGAGCGGCCCGTAGTGGCCATAGTCAGCCGGCCACCAGTCCTGCGACTTAGTCATCAGCTCATGCAGGTCCTTTTTCACGGCCGCCAAATCGAGTCTCTTGAACTCTTTAACATAGTTGAAACCCTCGCCCATAGGATTTGACTTGGAGGAATGCTGGCGCAGGATGTTAAGCTTAAGCTGGTTCGGCCACCAGTCCCGTATTGTCATGGCGCTACTGACAGTATGTTTACCGGTTTTGCCGGTTACCGGGCATTTGCTATCTTCTGACATAGAATTATCTCCTTTACGTTTTTGAATTGTTAACCGGTGGTACTATGAATCATAGTGTTCCGCTGTCAGATCCGGTAAGAGTAATTATACGAATCTTTCGCCGCTTATCAAACGGGCAGGTGAAGGGTAAGCGCTATGACGATGCTATTTCCTGACTGCAATTATCAGAGAAAGACCTGATGCGTTATTATACGGAAAATAAGGACCGCAAATAGCAGGTAATAACGATTCGTAAAATCATTGGAAACGGTCTGTGACCGTTCCCTGCAAACAATAGGGCGCGGCATTCTGCGCCCCTACAGATAATAATCCCGGAATTGTCACTGGGAAGAAATATTTATTGTAAACAATCAGGATGTCCGTCATGAGCGCCATCTCTCGTCCCGCCAAAACTGCGCAGTATATTGCATGTACCGGTTTATCAGTCAACCGTGTGATATTATTGTCATAAAGCGGATACGATATCTCCGCGCCGGGAATTTGATATGGCTACTCATGACGGCCTTTCCGGTTTCTGATGACAATTTTGGAATAATCCATTTTTTTATTATGATAAAATACAGGCAACCCAATGAACGAATAAGAGGAGGCTTTTATGAAGGTTGAACTCAGTCCGGAGCGTGCTCATTATCCAATGCCCTGTTCAATTGTTGGGGCGGATGTAGACGGCAAGCCTAATTTTCTCGCTGTCGCCTGGTTTACCATGTGCAACCCCAAGCCCGCCTATATCGCGGTTTCTTTGGGCAAGTCGCACTACACCAACCCGGGCATCAAGGCCAACGGGACCTTCAGCGTGAATATCCCTTCGGCGGGTATTGCGGAAAAGGCGGACTATTGCGGTGTGGTTTCGGGCAGGAATGCGGATAAGTCCGAAGTCTTTGAGGTGTTTTACGGCAAGCTGAAGACGGCTCCGATGGCCAGGGAATGCCCCTTCAATATTGAATGCAGACTGGTCCAGACAGTAGAGCTGCCTGCCGAGGAGCTATTTATCGGAGAGATAGTTGCAGCGTATTGCGAAGAATCCTGCCTTACCGACGGGGCGCCAGATCTTGCCAAGATCGACCCGTTTGTCCTTATTTCAGCGAGCAAAAGGTATCGGAAACTTGGCGCCGATGTCGGCGGGGCCTGGGAGATCGGAAAGAAGTTGCTTAAGTGATGTCTTGTTTAGACACATATCAGCAATAATTCAACCGGAGATATTGTCCCGATGTTTTTGAAAAAACAATAGCCATCATGGGCAGCCATATCTTGTCTCGCAAAATCAGCGCAGTTTGTCGCGCAATAATGAACAATTGGATACCGCCTGAAACAATGTCCTGAAACCGCAAACGATATGCTGCGCCGAGACTTCAATGTGGCAGCCCATGATGTCAGCAGAAAAGGCTTATAGGGCAGGGGTAACCGGATCAGGGGGCTGAATGATCCGCCTTTCTTTCCTTTTCATCATATTGCGAGTATAATATTTATGGTTAAATTTCAATTATTAACATCTGTCGATACCGGTTTGAGCCGGGATTGCGAAATTGTGGAGACATAAAACATGAGATTTGATGAGTTTTCATTCAGCAAAGAGACCCAAAAGGCCATAACCAAACTTGGGTTTGAAGAGCCCACCCCCATTCAGGTGTCCGCTATCCCTGTTATCATGAAGGGCGTTGATGTCATCGGCCAGGCCCAGACCGGCACAGGCAAAACAGCGGCCTTCGGCATCCCTATGGTAGAGATGTTTCAGCGTTCCAAAAAACCCTTTGCGCTAGTGCTCGAACCGACCAGGGAGCTTGCATGCCAGGTGTCCGAAGAGATAACAAATATAGCCCTTTATAAAAAATTGCAGGTGCTGCCTGTATATGGCGGCAAGTCAATAGACACACAGATCAGGGCGTTCAAACGCGGGGTGGACATTGTTGTCGGCACACCCGGCCGCATTATGGATCATATCAACAGAAAAACCTTTTCTCTTACGGATATAAAGATGGTGGTGCTTGATGAAGCCGATGAGATGCTCGACATGGGTTTCATCGAAGACATAGAGACCATCCTTAAAGATACTCCGCCTGAGAGACAGACACTTCTGTTTTCAGCGACCATGCCTGAGGCCATTGTTACGATCTCAAAGAAGTACATGCGGAAACCCGAGAAGATCAGGGTCAATCCCGGCGGCATCATTGTGCCGAAGATCAAACAGGTTTTTTATGAGGTGCGGGCTGAGGACAAGATCAACGCTCTATCGAGGCTTCTCGATGTGGAAGACCCGTCTCTGGCCATCATATTCTGCCACACCAAACGCGATGTCGATGATGTCAGCCGCAAGCTGCAGAACATGGGATATAATGCGGACGCATTGCATGGCGACTACACACAGGCTAGACGTGAAGAGGTGATGGGAAAATTCAAAAATGGGAAGATAGAGATACTCGTTGCTACGGATGTCGCTGCGCGCGGACTTGACATACAGAATGTGTCACATGTCTTTAATTTCAGTATCCCGCAGAGCCCTGATAACTATATACACCGCATCGGAAGGACGGGCAGGGCGGGCAAATCCGGCATTGCCATTACATTTGTGACGCCGCGTGAATACACGTATCTGAGGCAGATCGAGAAAAAGGCGCAGACTGTTATAGACAGAAAGAAGCTGCCTTCTCACAAAGAGGCGATAAAGGCGCAGGCCAGGAACATAGAAAATTCTATAGCCGAGATTGTTGAGCAGAATAAGCATGCGGGATATCTGGAAATGGCCAATGACATGGCTGAAAGATTCAGCGTGTCCGATATTTCGGCGGCTTGTATGTATGCCGCATTCGGCGACCTGCCCGAAGATATCCCTGAGCTGGAACGAGCCCGCTTCAGGGATAAGGATAGAGATCGGGACAGGGATAAAGATAAAGACAGGGACAGGCATCGTGACCGGCACGAGCCTGCTTCGGGCAGCAGGCGTCTCTTTATGACCATCGGCAAGATGGACAAGATCAATGTGCAGGACATCGTCAATTCCATTGCCGCAGAGACCGGCATTCCGCAACGGAAGATAAGCAACGTACAGATGCTCGAAAAATTCACCTTCCTTGAAGTGCCTGAGGATGTGGCCGACCGCGTCATTCGCAAGATCAACGATATGGTATTGAAGGGCAGAAAGGTCAAGATCGCCGAGGCGAGAAAATAGAGTTCGTTGCTTTCTGTCATGAAAAGGTTCAGCACAAAAGGGGTTATCAAAATGATGAAATCTTATTTGCATAATTTGCAGTTCTGAACTTATTTTCTTTAATGACGGCGGCACAGAATATCAAAAGAATGATAAAGATGCTGAAGGGCAATGGGCTTAATAAGAAAACACGGGTAATCGGATAGGCTCTGATTGCTGTTGTTGTTAAGCTATGGACCTGGCTATCCCATAGCTCAGTAGGCAGAAAGAGCTATTTGACGTTGCAAAGGGTATGACAAGAGGAAGTTTATTAACAGCCTGAACAGCCTTGCCCCCGGATAGAAGTATGAATTTAATATGGAGACCTTGGAGATGAGAGAACTTCTGAAACACTTAGCTATAACCATCCTCGCGAGAGGAAACGCCTTTCCGACTATATTGACAGACAAAAAGTTACTTCAAACATTCATGCATAAGCTTTTTCCTGTTTCCGCAGGCATGGAATTGATCCGTTTGGGTCCGGAAAGAGATGGAGGATATCTAGTTCCAGATGATCTAGTAGGAATTGAAGCATGTTTCTCTCCTGGTGTTAGCTTTGTTTCTGGTTTCGAGAAAGACTGTGCGGATTTGGGAATGAAAGTGTTCCTGGCCGATAGATCGGTAGAGCAACCAGCTGAGCCTCATAACCTTTTCTGCTTCACCAAGAAATATATCGGGGTAACAACAAACGAGGACTTCATGTCTATTGATGAATGGGTTGCTTCATCATTACCACAATCACAGTCAGACTTGCTGTTGCAAATAGATATTGAAGGCTATGAATATGAAACTTTTTTGGGGATATCCGATAGCTTATTGCGCAGATTTAGAATCATCGTCGCAGAATTCCATAGTCTGCATTATCTATGGAGTCAGCCTTTTTTTGCTTTGGCTTCACACGCATTTGAGAAAATTCTACAGACCCATTCATGCGTACATATCCACCCAAACAATTACAATCCCCCTCTTAACAGTGGGGGGATATGTATTCCGCCCGTTTCTGAGTTTACTTTCTTGCGAAATGACCGGATCAGCAATCGCCAGTATGCCAATATCTTTCCACATTCTTTAGATTCTGATAATTCTGCTGATAATCCGCATTTCCCTTTACCCAAGTGTTGGTACAACGACGAATAAGGCTGTCAAAATGATTGAATTAACCAAAATTGAAATGGGCAATCACATTCCTAAAGTTATTCATCAAATCTATCCTTGCAAGGCGTGCCTGGCCAAGAAGATACAGGAAAATATCAGAAAGATATGCCGTATTAATTCCTTTTTCATTTCGTATATAATAAACGCTAACTTCATTGCACTGGTCTGTCTCGGGCAGGACAGTGAAAGAAATCACAAATAATGTTTAAAATAGATCCTGGCATGAAAAAAATACTCTTTTGCCGCTTGACTCGAACGACCATAAGGTAATAAAGACCATAAATTTCCGCGCAAAAGGATTATTGACGTGATGAAATATTATTTACCCGTTCCAAACCTGCCCCCATTCCCTTTCATTTGCATCTTTGCAGTCTTGACCCTATATTCCCTATTGTTCAGCATTTTAGTGTATGAATATAGATTTTAAATGCAGAATTTGCCGAAATGCAGTAAACAACAAATTGCACTATGGACGTGAGATGATGTATGGTCTTCGGGACGTTTTTGCTTATGTTGAATGTTCCGGGTGCGGCTGTCTGCAAATCAGGGAGTACCCTGCTGATCTTTCAAAATATTATCCGGATGATTATTACTCATACTCGCAATCGGATATGGCTGGCGACAATTTTGTCAAACGGTTGTTTGTCAATAAATCAATTAATTATATTCATTCAGGGAAAGGCCTTTTGGGCAGATTGATCAGCAAGATCAGGCCGATGCCGCATGTATATGCCATGTTAAATCAGTATAAAATCGGCAAAGAAGCAAGAATTCTCGATGTAGGCTGCGGAGCTGGTCATTTCCTGAAAAGATTGGAATGGGGAGGGTTTAGGAATCTTACCGGAATTGACCCTTTTTTGTCTGCGGATATTCGTTATTCGGACAGACTTTGCATTTATAAAAAACGGCTTGAAGATCTCTCGGGTGAATTTGACTTGATAACGCTTAATCACTCATTCGAGCATATGGAAGGGCCTCTTGCCGTATTACAAAGATTGCATTCACTATTATCAAATGACGGGTTGCTGGTAATAAGTATTCCCATCTTGGGCTTTGCATGGCGGCATTACGGCGTTAACTGGGTGCAGATGGATCCGCCAAGACATTTCTATCTTCATTCCGTGAAAAGCTTTAAGATGGTTTCGGCAAAGGCAGGTTTTCAGATTGTTGACACGATCTATAATTCCAACGAATTTCAGTTCAGTGGTAGCGAGCAATATTTGAGAGATAATCCACTTTTGGAAGCCGATTCATCACAGTCTAAACGATGTGAACTGTTGCTGACTCCACATCTGAGAATGCAATTTAGGGCAAGGGCCAAAGAGTTGAACGCATGTATGGATGGTGACCAAGCCAGTTTCTATTTGGTGAAAAAATCTGATAAGTAGCTAAAGAAGATTACTGTCGCAAGAATAAAACATGAAACATAAGAGGTTGTTGCTTAAAACGGAGTTTGCGAAAGGGACGATGGAGAGCAATAAAAAATTTGAAATACGGGGCAGCGTGCTTGCCCGAAATACTATATTAAACCTTGCTGGGCATGCGGCCCCGCTGATTGTTGGTGTATTAGCAATTCCTTTTGTGATTGAGAATCTCGGTGTAGACAGGTTCGGCGTGCTAGCGCTAACTTGGGTTATTGTCGGCTATTTCAGCATATTTGAATTCGGCTTGGGCAATGCTGCCACAAAGTATATTGCAGACGCGCTGGGGCGGAATGATACCGCTGCCATTCCGGGGCTGGCTTGGACTACTATTTTTTTGCAGGCAGCTTTCGGCATTCTGAGCGGTCTTCTCTGCGCTCTGGTAACTCCTTTTCTGATTGAACATGTCTTGAGTATCCCGGACCACCTTAAAAAAGAATCAAAAACTGTTTTTTTCATAATGTCAGCCTATATGCCGGTCGGATTCATTACCGGAACCCTGAGAGGTGTTCTCGCTGCCGCACAAAGGTTCGATATTCTTACAATCATCAAGATACCTGCTAGCTCTTTAGCATATCTGGTGCCTGTGATTGTATTAATATTTGGCGGCAACTTGCCACAGATAGTGTTCTTTATTATAATCGCCCAATTTATGTCTGCCCTTTGCTATCTCTTTTTTTGCGTCCGGGAATTCCCACAATTGCTTAATAGCCTGGCAATACGAAGCACTGTTATCAGGCCACTCTTTAGTTTCGGTGGATGGGTGACAGTGACAAATTTAATAGGACCGTTGCTTGTCTATCTGGACCGCTTTCTGATCGGCACACTTGTTTCAATAGCTGCTGTGTCTTTCTATACGGCCCCGTATGAAATTGTAGCTCGTCTGACTATTATACCTGGATGTCTTCTTATGACCGTGTTCCCGGCTTTCAGTTCCCTATGGGGATCTCAGGCAAGAAATGAAGTTGAGCGATTATATTTCAGATCATTGAAGTTTGTTCTTTTATTAGTGGGACTTGTTGCAATAGGGCTTATTCTTTTTGCGCACGATATACTTGGGATATGGCTTGGCAACGAATTTGCTCAGCAAAGCTCCCTGGTATTTCGTATTCTTGCAATCAGCGTTTTAATAAACTCAATTGCATATGTGCCTTATAGTCTTTTACAGGGGATAGGTCGTCCTGACCTTACCGCCAAATTCCATATGCTTGAAACTCCGCTATATGTGATTGGAGCATGGATATTGATAGATCATTGGGGCATAGTCGGAGCTGCGCTGGCTTGGGGAATAAGGGTCACTCTGGACGCAGCGCTGTTGTTTGCAGCGACATTTGAACTGCGTCTTGCTGGAGGGCGCAGTCTGGTTGAAAGTGGTGTGCTATATATCCTTGTGGCGCTACTGTTTGCCCTTGCGATTGTTATTGTGGCATGGCTAATGGACTTTGATTTTTTAATGAGAATTATATTATTTGTTATTTCGGGCTGTATACTGGGCATAATAGCGTGGTTTTATGCCATGGATAATGCAGAGAGGAAATTCATAGGAGATTATATCTGCCGCCTGAAGAGTTTATTAAGAGCTGAAAAGGCGGACTAAAGCATGACATTATATCCGATTTTTTAGTAAAATCGTTTAATAAGGACCCTGTATATTATATAAGAACGAAAGTTATTTTAACTGCGAAAGAACTGAAGTTGCGTATATTATTGAAAGAGAGCGCAATAAAATATTAGAGATCGGCTGTGCTCCGGGCTCAACTGTCGAGATTGCACAAACCATCATGGGACGAAAAGCCGAGACGGTCAACAAAATATATTTTAGCCTATTCGAAGAGATGTCGGTATTTCAATGCATGATAAAGGCCACGAAAAGATAGATATAAGACAAACGCAGAATATAAATAGTTTGAATATACATATGGAAAATGCAGATGAATGAAATATTGACAAATAAAAGAGAAGAGTTCCCCCAAATTGCCATAATAATACTTAACTGGAACGGTTGGCATGATACTCTTGCATGTCTGGAAACAGTCTATGAGCTTCAGTATCCTGCGTATTTTACTATTGTTGTGGACAATAGTTCTACTGATGATTCAGTGGCAAGGATAAGGCAGTGGACGAATGACCGCCCGATCAATGATTTTGTGCTTAAAGAATATCGACAAGAGGAATTGCAGCGTCGTATTTCAGACGAAGACATGTTTCTTGATACTGTTAAGTCCGACAATAAAATGGTACTTATTAGAGCTGCCGAAAATCTCGGGTTTGCCGGTGGTAATAATTTGGCTATTCATTATGTTCTCAGTAGATCAACGCCGTCAGATTATGTGTTGCTTCTTAATAATGATATAAAGATTGAAAAGGATTGCATTGACCATCTTGTGTCTGTTGCACACACGACTGACGCCGGAATCATAGGGACACTTATGAAGGATTATGATTCCGATAATATTCAAACGGGTTCTAATATAGAGAAAAGATTTACGTATATTGCGGAAATATTCAGTCCTATTACTAACTTATTTCTGGTGAAACCTGATTATTCAAAGGAATATTATGCATGTTCCTGGTTAGGCGGGAATGGCATGATGATATCTGTAAAATTACTTAATCATATCTTCTTGCGGACACAGCGTTATTTGGATTCTGCTTTTTTTATGTATTGTGAGGATAATGAAATTTGTTATTATGCCCGAAAATTAAAATACAAATGCGTTATTTCTCGGGATGCCGTTATACATCATAAACTTGCTGGAAGCTCTGGAGGAATTTTTAATCCAGTATCATATTACTATATCAATAGAAATTCTTTTTTTCTTGCCAATAGATATTTGCCAGTGATACTTAAACCATTATTTCAAGGGTTTTTTTTAAGTAGTGTTTTACTGCGAAGCGTCAAGAATATAATTCATGGCAGGTATAGATCTGTGCTGGCAATTTGCGAAGCTACTTTTGATGCATATAGAAATATAACCGGCAAGTGGAAAAGACATGATCTCGAAGCCTCGCGGTTCAAAACAAAATGTAACCTATATGAAGTGAATGGTGACAATAAAGTGTAGATATCGGGCTCCAATGACAGTAGCTTGTCATTGCTTTGAATCTAAACTGCTTATGTATATAGTGCATAAAACTGCGAGTTAATAACTTGAAGCATTCAAGTGCTTTAGCGGGGGAGGCGCCTGTATTGGCTTATGTTGTAAAAAAAGACATAAGGTGAAGTCTTGTGGTTGGATTTTATTATTGCAAGAAAGAAAAGAGATAAAATGAGAAGGGGCGAATTCATTATCTTGTTTATACATGTAAGGAGTGATTTGAATGAGGAGAAACGCGCTGTGGTTTTGGGATCAAGATGAACATTGCGTTACGTGATACATATCGTCCAGCCGGGTGCAGAGGCGGCGTTGGATACGTTATCATTCTATTGGCTCAGGCATTAAATAAAAGAGTGAGTAATTTAGATATTTATACTGCCGAGCCTGATGCGTTTGAAGGATGCGCTGTAATATTGGATAAATCTTTTGCATTATCGGGGCTGCATAGAAAGATTAGGACAATCAATAAAATTATCAGGCCGGACACTATTGCAGCTGATTACGATGCCGTTATATTTCCGCACCCTTTTGAGCCGCTTGTGTATACTCCTAACGCAAAACGAATACTAATTCTATATGATTTGATTCCATTGATTGTGCCGCGTCGCGATTTTGCGGGCGCTGCTCAGTATTTGTATTATCATTTATATTTGCGGCGTGTATTGCAGCAATTTGATAAAATAGTAGTAATTTCTGAGAATACAAAAAAAGATTTGTTAAAAGAATATAATGTGCCTGATTCACAGATATATGTAATACCATGCGGTTATAATAGTAAATTAAAAAGCATAGGTTCCTCATATGAAAATCAATATAATAAAGTAGGTAATTATATAATATTTATTGGATCTTCGTTGCCTCATAAAAATTCAATACGGCTTATTCAAGCCATGTCAATTATCGGCAAAAAACATGATATAAGTTTATTGTTAGTTGGCATATCTGCTACTAAAGAATATCTTGATTTTACAAAAAAATATGATGTGCAAAAGAGGGTACATTTTTTGGGCGGAATATCAGATGAGATATTATCAGTTATTTTGAGAGACGCCAGAGCTCTTGTTTTCCCCAGTCTTTATGAAGGATTTGGTATGCCGCCACTGGAGGCAATGTCATTAGGCGTGCCGACCGTAGTCTCTAATTGTTCTTCTATGCCGGAGGTGTGCGGTGATGCTTCTGTTTATTTTGATCCACTAAGTGTGACAGATATAGCGGCAGCTATAGAGACAGTACTCACCGATCTTGATGTGCGCAATAAATGCGTGGCAAGAGGTTATTTACAGGTGGAAAAATACAGTTGGGACATTATAGCGGAAAAGTACATTGAGTTGATAGCAAGTTTAAAGTGATAAACTATATTTTATAAAAGGTCGAGCATGAAGGTTAATGCAATAATCATCGCTTTGTTTAACGTGTATCCCCCTACAAGCGGAGGGGCATCGGTTTCTTATAACGTGGCGAAATATTATGCCGGTAATAAGGTTTTGATACAGGTCGGGAATGAAGACCGCAGTGAAAGGCTCGCAGATGATTTTGAGGTAATTACAATTAAAGGGTCGGCTGGAGGTAGATGGAATAAATTATTGGGTATATCAGATGTAATACGACGCATTACGGACAAGGTGACTCAGCTTGCGCCTGATGATGTTTTGTTTGCAGGCTCATCGTGGGTATGTTATTTTATGATTCTCCTTCGTAGCCTGAAAAAGAATAAATGCAATGCCACTATTATTTACCAGGCGCATAACGTAGAATATGAATTGAGGCGGCAAAAGCATAGTTGGCCTATTGTTATGCTGACAAAATGGGCTGAAGGCTACTTATTCAGAATGTCTGACATTGCAACTGTAGTGTCTGAGGTGGACAGAGATCAGATTAAACGGCTTTATGGGGTAAGTCCGCAGCTGCTGCCGAATGGAGTTGATATTGTGCGGTTCGATGCAGTCACTCAAGTGGAGATCGATACTATCAGAAGAAAATACGGCATTTGCGATAAAACGATACTTTTCATGGGTTTTTATTATTATAGACCCAATCAGGAGGGCATAGACTTCCTCGTGAAAGAAGTAATGCCAAAGGTAATTAAGCAATGTCCTGGAGCCAGACTGGCTGTTATCGGCAGCGAGATACCTTATCACGAGTCTTGGCTTATTACGCCAGGCGTTATTCATCATAGCTGGTTGCCCGCGATTGTCAAGGCGTGCGGCATCGGGGTTGCGCCCATTTTTTCCGGCTCCGGCACAAGACTGAAGATTCTGGAATACATGGCTGCTGGTCTCCCAGTGGTTTCGACCAGCAAGGGCGCAGAAGGCATTGGAGTGGTTGCGGATCAGAACATACTTATCGCTGAAAATCATAACCATTTTGCCGGGCAGATTATTAAGCTTCTAAGAAACAGGGAGTTGGCAGTTACAATAGGGGCTAAAGGCAAGGCATTTGTGCGTGGATTATATACATGGCCGGCAATTATCGATCGATACCATGCAGAAGTAAAATCAGAGCGGGAAAAAAATAATAAAAGGGAAGATCAATATGCAAAAGCTGCGGCTAAAGAACGTCATAATTAGACTGGGAGATTAATATGAATTTCTCGGTGCCCATATTATTGGTGTCATATAATCGATATGAGACAACGGAAAAGGTTTTCAATATAATACGAAAGATAAGGCCTGATAGGTTATTTTTTGCAGTTGATTGCCCTAAAGAGGATGCAGATAAAGTTAAGGTGGATAGGGTTAAGGATATCATTAACAAGATTGATTGGGATTGCAGGCTTGAGACTTTTTATCCGGATAAGAATTTAGGGCCAAAAATTAATGTCAGCTCTGCAATAACCTGGTTTTTTGAAAAAGTAGAAGCGGGAATTATCCTGGAACATGATTGTCTCCCGGACATTAGTTTTTTTTATTTCTGCGAAGAACTCCTTGAAAAATACAAAAATGACAGCAGGATTATGCACATAGGAGGTAGCAATTTTCTCCATGAACAAAAAGTTGGAAATGGCGATTATTTTTATTCTCGGTATTCTCATATCTGGGGTTGGGCATCATGGAGACGAGCTTGGCAACATTATGATATTGAAATGAAATCTTTTCCGGCATTTCAATATCAATCAATGATAAAAAACATATTCAACCATGTTTTAGTTCAACGATTTTGGAATGATATGTTCTTGTTATGTTATCAAGGCAATAAAAATACATGGGATTATCAATGGACCTATGCGATTTTTGCCAATAACGGGCTGTGTATCATTCCCAATGTTAATTTGGTTTCAAATATTGGGTTTGGGCCTGAAGCTCTTAATACTAAGAATCCCTATAGCCTATTGGCTAATATCCCAGCACAGAAATTGAAGGTGCCATTACGACATCCCGATTTCATGTTGCCTGATAAACAGTCAGATGATTATATGAGCATACGGGTATACAGAGCGAAGTATATCCATTTGGCTAGAATAATTTTGAAAAAAATAAAACTGTTTAATGCTGTTAAACGACTTGGACTCGATCCTGCTAACTGGAAAAAAAAATAGAGAAGAGCAGGAAGAGGGAGCATTTATTGGTTTGCGTTACGTAAAGAAGGAATCCTGGGTATAATGGAGAGTGTTTGAATATGCGGCTTAATGTTTTGGTTTCGGCCTATGCGTGTAGCCCATATCATGGATCAGAGCCTGGTGTCGGATGGGGTTGGGTTAACGCGATAGCACAGCATCACAATGTGTGGGTGATTACTGATGCGATACATAAAGCAGATATAGAGAAAACAATTGCTGAGGATCCCGAACGCTATAAAAATGTGCGCTTTTTCTATATTCCTAGAACCCGCTGGCTTATTCTTGAAAAAATCTGGCCACCGGCGTATCAGAGCACATACTCTCTATGGGAACGGGAAGCATATAAGCTGGGGCGTGATCTTCATGAAAAGATAAACTTTGACCTCGTGCATCGTATCACCTTTGTAAGTTTTCGTAAACCTGGGTTCTTGTGGAGACTCGACATCCCTTTTGTGTGGGGGCCTATTGGCGGACTTGAGAATACCCCATGGAGATTTCTTCCCATGATGGGCGCATATGGATGTCTTTATTTTCTATGCCGGAATATAATCAACTTTTTTCAGAAAATGTTTCTGACGGGTCCTAAAAGAGCCTTTAAAAAGGCAAGTGGCAATATTATCGCAGCTACAGAAGGCATACGGAAAGAGATACTGCGATGGTATGGTGAAGACAGCTCCGTAATCTGTGAGATCGGGCCGCCAGCTGTCATTGAGAGCAACTATTCAAAAAGGGCAGAGGGCGAAGTATTACGAATATCATGGAGCGGACATTATCTTCCGGGTAAGGCTTTGCCGCTGTTGTTAAAAGCGCTTGCGCTGTTGCCTGAAGAAATAAAATGGACGCTGGATATTCTTGGACATGGCCCATGCGCCGGGAAGTGGAAGAAACTTGCGGAGAGACTCGGATTGGCTGAACATTGCCAGTGGCATGGCTGGGTGGCGCGGAACGAGGCGGTACGAATAATACATGAGTCGCATATATTTGTAATCACCAGCCTGAAAGACCTCACCTCTACGGTGCTTCTCGAAGCTCTTTCTCAGGGAGTGCCGGTTATATGTCCGGATCACTGCGGATTTTCAAATGTAGTTACTGCAGAGTGTGGCATAAAGGTGCCAATAGTTTCACCTGCCCAATTTGTTGCGGATTTATGTAAGGCGATAAAACAGTTGGCTGAAGATGAGAAGAGGAGATGTGAACTGGCAGTGGGAGCTTTACGTCGCATTACTGATTTTTCATGGGGAGAAAAGGCGCAGATTGTAGACGAGATTTATAGAAACGCTTTAAAAAAAACAATATATTAATATGCTTATAAGCAAGACTTCAGCGATGTGATGGGGATATTATGCGGGTTTTAATCGTACACAATAAATATGGTCGTCTCAGCGGGGAAGAGGTGGTTGTCTCAGGAATTGTTGATTTACTTAAATCTCATGGACATGAAGTCCATAGTTTTTTTAGAAGCAGTGAGGAAATTATGGGCACGCTGCATGGCAAGATTAAGGCATTCTTCAGCGGCATATATTCTTTCAGCTCACGCTTGGAGATTAAGAGACTCATAAATGAAGTTAACCCGGATATTGTGCATGTGCATAACCTTTTTCCCCTGATATCACCCGCGATACTCCCGATATGCAATAAAATGGGCATACCAGTGGTTATGACAGTTCATAACTACAGATTGATCTGCCCAAATGGCTTGTTTATGACAAATGGGAAAGTTTGTGAAAAATGCGCCAACGGCCGCGAATGGTGGTGTGTATTGAAAAATTGTGAAAGTAATTTGATGAAAAGCCTGGGGTATGCCCTGAGAAACTATATTGCCCGTAAATTTAAGCTGTTTCGTGATAATGTTACCATTTATGCTACCCTTTCGGAGTTTCAGCGCGACTGTTTGGTCCGGGCGTCTTATAGTCCAGATAGGATTTGTGTTATTCCTAACTTTACCAAGAGCAGATCAGTTGAGCGTGATTCTCCTGGTGACTATGTTGCTTTTGCAGGCAGACTTAGTCCTGAGAAAGGCATAGATATTCTTATTGACACCGCAAAGGCTTGTCCCCATATTAAATTTAAAGTTGCTGGTTCATATGAGCGGATGCCAGATCTTCCTCAAAAGGTTCCAGCCAATCTTGAGCTTTGCGGGCATTTGGCCGGAACTGCCCTGCAGGACTTTTTCAAAAAGAGCAGATTTCTCATACTTTGCAGCATCTGGTATGAAGCATTTGGTTTAGTTAATATTGAGGCTTATGCGCATGGAAAGCCGGTAATTTGTTCCCGTATTGGAGGATTGCCGGAGGTAGTTGAGGACGGCAAAACAGGTTATCTTTTCGAACCTGGGAATACTGATGATTTTGTTGAAAAAATCAACTGTTTGTGGACTCAGCCAGCTTTGTGTCAGGAAATGGGTGAAAATGGTGTAAAGAAGGTACTTGAAGAGTATTCAGGTGAAAGATACTATGAAAGACTTATAGACGCTTACTCCAAAGCATTATCTTTGTACAAATATCAAACGGAATTGCAGAAAAGCTTATAGGTTTGATGTTAAACTAAAAAAAGCTTGTAATGACAACTGTGTACACAAATACAGACAATAAAGACAATAAAGACAGCTGGCTAAAACGGTGGGGGCATATTTTTTCCATCCCCACCATCCTCTGGCTCATGCTGTGGTTCAGCATCAATAGCGGGCCGGGGGCCTTTGATAGAGAGCCTCTGGATCTGATAGAGTGGCTTCATGCGATAAGATCGAATTTTCAGTATGTTGTAGCGCTGATTGGCCTCATCTATCTGGCCACTAAGCATAGCCCGAATATTCTGAGCGGTCCTGTTCGCATGTGGCTTATTTATGGACTGACAGGTCTCTTGGCGACCGCTGCATCGCCGGAGCCAATGGATGCTTTTTATTGGGCTGTTGCTTATCTGGCCGTATTCTTGGCGATGAGGGTGTATTTGAGCACATCTGAGCCCCTTGATACAGCTGAGCAGCTTAACCGCCTGAACTGGATAGTCACTACCTTATTCCTTCTTGTCCTTGTCTTTTTTGCAAAAGACTATTTGCTGCCTGTAATAATAGAGCAAAAGTCGGGTTATCTTATTTCCGGACAGGTGCAAGCGGTGATTGCCATGCCTATGTCCCGTTCTTCAGGCATGGCGCGCTTTGCTGCAGTGCCGGGAGTTATCGCGTTTGTTATGCTATGGCACAGTCAAGGTCTGAAAAAACTTTTCTGGATTGCTCTATTTATTGCGTCTGCCTATCTGATATACCTGATGCAGTCACGCGGGGCTATATTCGGCATGGCCTTTGCCATGTCCTTTGTCTTGCTCTTTCAGGGCAAACGGAGCCGCATACTCGGCATCATATTTGTCTCGCTCTTCGGCCTGATGCTGCTTACCGATGTCATACCTGTAGAAACGATCAACTCGGTGAAGGACTATATCTATCGAGGCCAGTCGGCGGAAGATTTTCACACGCTTACAGGCAGGACAGGGACCTGGGATCGTGGACTAGCTATTGGATTGGAATCGCCTTTGATGGGATGGGGTTTTCAGGCAGACCGTTTTCTGATAAAGGAGCATGTGCATAATACTTATTTATATGCCTTTATGACTTCAGGTTTTCCGGGGCTTATAGCATTTATAGCTGGGCTTGTTTGGGCCTGGGTATTATTTATTAAGATCATGTGGAAATATACCATCGACAATCCTGCCCGCAGGCTTTTTCTTATCCAGGCTGGCGGTATTCTTGCATTCTTTACAGTCAGGAGCATACCTGAGGTCTGCGGCTCTCTGTTTGCGGTGGATTATATGATCATGCTGCCGATACTGGCATATCTATATCTCCTGCATAATAAGCTTGAGGAAGACGCCAAGGCGAGGGCGGAAGAAAAAGAAACAAGAGGCTGAAACCGCGACGATACTGATATGAAGACGTCTCCTGCAGGGACGGGAAGACAACGGCAACTTAACTCCCGCAAGGGCGCAGAGCACGTATGGAAAGACTGCGAAATAAACAAAAAGAAAGATTCTCTTGAGAAAGACTTTAAATAAACGGATTGGTTTTTTGCCTTTGCTATTGCAGTGCTCAGCGAGCTCTGCGACTCGGCGGGCGGAAGAAAAGAGCCCCTCTTCACGTATTGACAAAAGGCACACAATTAGTTAAGCTTTGTCTATGGTATTCAATTGGGATAATGAGAAGAATGAGCGTTTGAAAAAGGCAAGAGGCGTGTCATTC
>JGI20214J51650_10000562_pt1 | contig 23258 bp, 13 predicted proteins | sample WetSurMetagenome_FD_51650 | JGI IMG/M metagenome (IMG submission 51650) | reverse complement strand
CGCTCTGAAACAGGGAACTGAGATTCTTAAAGAGTATCCCAATATTAAGGAGGTTTATATGCCGGGAGGCGAAGCTCCATCCAAAGGAGAAGTTTTCAAAAATCCTCTGCTCGCCAGTACTCTTGAAAAAATTGCTAAAGGTGGACGAAATGAGTTTTACAGAGGAAGCATTGCACGTGATATAGATGCTTTTATGAAAAAACAGGGAGGTTTTCTCTCCTATGATGATCTTTCGCGACACCACTCAGAATGGGTTGAACCTGTAAGTACAACATACCGTGGTTATCAGGTCTGGGAACTTCCTCCCAACGGACAGGGTATTGCTGCGCTGCAAATGCTTAATATTCTGGAAGGTTACGATATTTCAGCAATGGGTTATGGTTCGGCTGAATATATTCATGTTTTTACTGAGGCTAAAAAACTGGCTTTTGAAGACCGTGCAAAATACTATGCTGATCCGGTCTTCAGTTCCATACCTGTATCACTGCTGATATCAAAAAAATATGCCTCAGAAAGAAGAAAACTGATTGATCCTGAAAAAGCGGCTAAGATATATGAAGCCGGAAAAGTAGAAGCTGGAAATACAATTTACCTGACAGTGGCAGACAAGTATGGAAATATGGTCTCTCTGATTCAAAGTAATTATCGGGGGATGGGATCAGGAATGTGCCCTACCGGACTGGGATTTGTACTGCAGGACAGGGGAGAAATGTTCAGTCTGGAAGAAGGTCATAATAATGTATATGCCCCAGGTAAAAGACCTTTTCACACAATAATCCCGGCATTTATAACCAAAAACGGAAAACCCTGGATCAGCTTTGGTGTAATGGGAGGTGATATGCAACCCCAGGGTCATGTTCAGATCGTAGTAAACCTTATTGACTTTAAGATGAATCTGCAGGAAGCCGGTGATGCACCAAGGATTCATCATATCGGATCATCAGAACCAACTGGTCAGCAGATGACAGATGGCGGAATAATTCTTCTTGAAAGCGGATTTCGTACTGAGGTTATACAGAAGCTGATGTCAATGGGACATACAATTCAATGGGATCTTGGAGGTTATGGCGGATACCAGGCAATTATGTGGGATAGTAAAAACAAGGTCTGGTTCGGCGCATCGGAATCGAGGAAAGATGGCCAGGCCTCAGGATATTGACCTCCCGACCCCCCAAATGGGGGGCTGGAAGAAATCAGAATGACGAACATTTGAAATCAGAAATCAGAAGTTTGAATTATTTCTAAGTTCATTATTCGTTTGTTCTTCATTCTTAATTGAAGCTCTTCGCAGCAAGACTTCGGCGAGCTCAGTCGAGTCGCAACGAAGAACCGGAACGAAGTGGAGCTCAGCGTAGCTAATCTTCGATCCCCTAAGGCAATTTCTTAATGCTCGCTGACTCCGCAGCAAGCAACGGAGAATGCGCTCGCGGGGATTCAATTATTTAAAAACCATCCATACTGAGCCTGCCGAAGAATGCGGGATTTAGGGGGTAATTCCCATTAAATCTATTACTCCGTTTATAAATGCCAGTGGATGAACCGGGTTCCCCGGCACATACAGATCTATGTGATTTTCTTCAATAAATTTTCTGTCAATAGCAGGACTTCCGGCAAAAATACCCCCGCTGATTGCATCAGTTCCTGCAAGGATAATTATTTTTGGTGATGGTGTGGCATCATAAGTTATCTGAAGAGGCTCAGCCATGTTTTTAGAAATAGGTCCCGTTATAACTATTCCGTCAGCATGCCGTGGTGAAGCAACAAACTCAATCCCATAACGGCCCATATCAAAATTGACATTTCCACATGCATTAAGCTCGAGTTCACAACTGTTGTCGCCTGCGGCTGAAACCTGTCTCAGTTTAAGAGAACCACTGAAGAGTTTATGTATCACTGTTCTGATAAGATCAGGATTAAGTGTGATTGGTAAATTTATTCCTTCTTTAATTATCAGTCTGCTTCTCTCATTAGTAGCCATTTTATAATCAGTGGTAAATTTTACTTTATTAGGAAAGAGTCTCGAACATTCCCCGCAAAAAGTACATTTACCAAGATCTATTCCAACCGGGCTGGTACTTATTGCGCTTGTTGGACAACAATCTGCCAGGGTCCTTTCATCTACTTTTTCAAGACTTATTTCCGGACGTCCTGTGAAAATACCCGGAACTTTAGCTTTTCTTAAATCAGGAATAAACTGTTTACCCTGATGATGAATTATCTTTAATGTGTTTAACATTGCTAATCTACTTTACTGTTTTAAAGATCGTGTCCACAATAAGAAAGATCAAAGCTTTTATTACAGACCGGAAAATCAGAAATCTCATTATTTCTGACCGACAGAGCCAATGCAAGCCAGTTATGAAATGAAGGATCCTTTATCTTGTATACTACCAGCTCCCCCTTACTGTCGGTTATTGCAGCATGGCAAATTTCGCCCCTCCAACCTTCAGTCAGTGAAACTGCAAAAGAGTCAGGTTTAAGAGATCCTGATGATNGTTTCCCTTCTGGCAAAGCCGGACCATGTTTCAAAAGTTGCCTCAGATAGCCAATAGATTGCAATACTTCCTCTCTCCTTATCTGAACTCTTGAATATACATCACCGTGATGTTTTATGACAGGGACATGATTCAGCTCAGGGTATAATCCATAAGGATGAGATACCCTGATGTCTCTTTCCAGCGCATTCATTCTGGCAGACATGCCTACAGTTCCGATAGAGAGCAACTGTTCATACTTTAGCATTCCGGTCCTCTCAAACCGCGACAGTGTACTCGGCAATCTTGATAGTTCAAGGTTCATTTCAATAAAATCCGGTTCAAAAGCATCCAGAACGCTATTTAATCTTTCAATAACAGCCTCATTAAACGGGTATGGATTGTAGCCCGAACGGACTAACCCTTTTGCTAACCGGTTTCCACACCATTCCTGAAAAAAGTTAATTATCGGAGTTCTCAGTCTTCCAAAAACTGAACTTCCAAGCTGATAAGCAACGTCAGTGCAAATTCCGCTGAGGTCACCTGTATGTACGGCAATTCGTTCGAGTTCCTGGGCAATTGTCCTTGCATATAATAATTCGTGGCCGGGTAGATTCCCTGAAAGACTTTCCCAAAGGTAAGCAAAGGCTGAAGTATGTCCAACCACGCTATCTCCAGCTATCGATTCTGCCAGGGTCGTTCTCTGAATCAGTTTTGTCTTTTCAAGGAATAACTTCTCTATGCCACGGTGCTGGTAACCCAACTGGATCTCCAGGTGCAAAACCTGTTCTCCGTTGCATACAAACCTGAAATGTCCAGGTTCAATTATCCCGGCATGCACGGGCCCTACTCCCACCTCATGAAGTTCCTCACTGGGAATATCAAAGAAAGGATAACCGGCAATAGTTTTTGATTTATCTTCTCTGTTTTCTGAATACCTTACCGGTTTGAGCCATGGGTGATCAATATAATACACACCAAAATTTTCATGAATCTCGCGTTCAAACTTTTCAAACGACAGGTTTTTAAAAGAAAATGAATTAAGCTGAGTATCAGGTCCGACCAAAGAAGATGAGACTCTTATGTTATGCCCGGTATCATCTGCTATGCAGCAGATCAACCTGATCATATCTTTTTCCGGATAACCAAAATAGGTAACACAATGCCTTTCCGGATGATTTTCAAGCAAAGATATATTGATGTCATAAAACGTATTATAATCAATTTCCGGTATAGCATTGACCGGAACAGCCTGGTTATTATTTATTGATATAAAGCTCATACTAATGGGGTAAAATTTTAACTGCATCCTGAATTAACTGAACAAATATAGCCGGAGGGTTAAGACCCAGCCAGATGGCAGTAAACATTAAGACATATTGAGTAAGGGATTCCCATGGACTTATTTTTGGAATTTTACTCTCATCTATACCAGCAACCGGAAGGAACAAAATCTTAAGTATATTCTTTCCGAAAGCCCATATTACAATGGTAAGTAACAGAAGTACAAGTATCAGAAGAATAATGTAGTTTCCCTCAAACAGTGATCTGAATATCAGGAACTCGCTTACAAATAAACCTGAAGGAGGCATGGCTGTGGCGCTTATGAAGCCTATCAGCAATACAATGGCACCGGCTGGGTTATATTTAAAATAGTTCCCGACATGCTGAATGCTTTTACTCTGAAAAACCCTGTATAACTGATTATACTGAAAAAATATTCCTGATTTAACAAAGGCATGAAGAATAATATGAAGGATAGCTGCATAATAGCCAATACCACCAGCCGCGATGCCCAGCATCACAATTCCCATATGTTCAATTCCTGAGTATGCGAGCATACGCTTGATATTCATAACCTTTGTCATATAAACCGTTGCCACAAATATTGAAAGGAAGGCGGCTACAAATATTATCACGTTTGCCCAATGAAAAAGTGATGTTTGTGCTATAACTGCATAAAACCTGAAGATGCCTGTAAATCCGAGGTTCATCAGGACACTTGCCAGAAGTGCTCCTGCAGGAGCAGGCGCTTTATCCTTGGCATCGATACCGGCAGTATACATTGGCACCAATCCCAGTTTTGCAGTAAACCCGGTAAAAATGAACAGAAATGCAAGCCGAAGCCAGAAGGGATTAAGTTTATCTTTATAAACCATCAGGTTACTGAACGACAGGTCGTTCGATCCGGCATGTTGAAGTGAAAGGCTGAGAAATAATATTCCGATAAAAACGAATGTTATACTGATAGCACAGATAAAAACATATTTCCATGTTCCTTCAAGAGCCAGTTTATTACGATGATGATAGATCAACATGGATGCAGACAAAGTCGTCATTTCAGTAAAGATCCATATCACAGCAATATGATTGGCAAGGTAGGCAGCAGTAATTGAAGTTATAAGGATAACCAGGGCTGAAAAATAGATCGATCGTGACTGAGGTGTTTCATTATGTCGTTTGATATACAGATAACTGTGGAATAATGCAGGAATAGTTATTATACTTAACGTCATAAGGAGGAGCAATCCCAGGGAATCGAATGTAAAGTATTGCAGTACAGTGCTCTTGTAATTATAACAGGCAAATACTGTAAACGAAGTCTGAATTAAGCCAAAGATGATGATGAGGATATTGTTAAGAACAGCTTTCCTGTTTATAAAAATAAAGCCTGCAAGAGAAAAGGAGCATATAAGATAAATCCCTGTCATTTTTTCTGTGTTTAATAATCTTTCAAATTACTAAGCTGGTCAACATCAACAGCTTTAAAAACATCGCCGATCTTGTTAAGGAATATTCCCAGAATCAGAACGCTCGCAAAAACATCGAGCATAATACCGAGGTTAACAAGGTTTGGCATTTCATTTCCCACTGCAAGAGAAAGAACAAAAACTCCGTTCTCGATCATCAGATAGCCCATTACATGAGTTATTATCTTTTTTCTTGAAGCAATAAAATACAAGCCTGTAAAAAGAGTCGAAAGAGATACTATAAAAAAGATTTTATCAAGATGNGTATCCTGAATAGAATTTGCCAGCAGGACCGTAATGACAACTATCATTGTTATGATTATCAACGATATGAAATGAGGTAAATAAGGTTCAGTTTCGCGGGTGATCTTGTTTCTCTTAATCAGGTATCCCAGAAATATTGGCACTGCTAATGCTTTGAAAATTACAGTTTCGAGAAGGATCAGTATCAGGTTCCATGTCTGGATATCCTTTAACTGCAGGAATGTAACACCAAAGAGTATGAATCCCTGCAGGGCAAGAATCCTGACATATGTAATGATCCTGTTTGCAATCGAAACATATAATAAACTAATAATGAATATAATCAACAATACGTTTGTCATTTTTAAATATTTTAAACGAATTTTTCCAGTACAAGCAAAACTCCGAGAAAGATCAGGAAACTGACTGAGGAAAGAGCCAGAATAAACTGTGCGTTATGACTCATTCTGAACCTTGCCATAAATGATTCTATAAGTCCAACTATGATAGCAAAAAGTACCTGTATCGCAAAAAACAGAGGAATAGCCCATTCATATGTCAAAGCGCCAAGAAAAAAATCAGCAATGATCGCGCCATACATGGCAAACTTCAGAAATCCGGCCAGCAAAATCAGGCCCAGATCAAATCCGCTGTTGTCCAGGATCATCACCTCATGGACCATAGTTAGCTCAAGATGGGTTTTAGGGTCATCAACAGGCATCCTGCTATTCTCAATCATGGAAATCATAAGGAGAACAAATGCAGCAAGTCCTGCGATCATATAGGTTATTGATGACCCAAGATGCAATGTAGAAAAGATCTTATAGAACGAAGTATCTCCCGTAAGTAAAGCCAACGACCCGATCAGGATAAAAAACGCAGGTTCTGCGAACATTGAGTATAATGCCTCTCTGCTTGCTCCCATACCTTCGAAACTGCTTCCAGTGTCCATCGCGGCAATTATGCTGAAAAATTTTCCTAATGCCAGGACGTATGCGAAGAAAATAAAATCACCATCAAAGCTAATGAACCCTTTATAAGGACCTATCGGTATAACCAGACATGCCATAAGCACTGAAGAAAAGTAAATTACCGGTGCGATCCTGAAGATTACACTTGTAGTTTCACTGTATATTGAACCTTTTTTAAACAGACGGATCACGTCTTTTACGGGCTGCATAATACCCGGACCTTTTCTTCCCGAGGCGATACTTTTTGTCCGTAATATTATCCCTGAGAAAAACAGGCTGGTTAACAGTATTAAAAAGATGCTTAACATGTTACAAATTATTTAAAAAATGAAGTAGTAACCCGATTTTTTCTGCTATCAGCGGAATGCAGATTACTGCAGTTATGAAAATTATTCCATAGATTATATATCTCTGTAAATGACCATTCTGCAGAAACAGAAACAGATCAGTAATTTTGTTTATGAGTTTTAGTGGCTTGTCAATAAAGATACGTTCAATTTTATCATATGATTCTGTTTCGAAGTGCTTCCCGGCTGGAAACACTTCTTCAATTTCAGTACCTTTCTTTTCAATATCCAGAAGTGGTTTGGCAAGCTTTGAATAGCTTTTTACAAATGATGAAGCAGTGTATTGCAGCCTTGAATCAGTCGGACCATATGCACAACCCCATGTAGGACCAGTTTCGATGGTTTTCTTTTTGCTAAAATACTTCCTGATACCAATAAGTACAATTACAAACAGAATAAATCCTGCAAACAACCAGTTAATTATTTGAAGGGAATCGATTGATCCTACCTTTATCAGGTTCATATTGAATACAATATGATGAGTAAACAGGTTTACAGGCTTCTGTAAGACATCAATGAATACTGAAGGGAACAGACCAATGATTATCATAAAAGTAACTGTCATATACATTGGAAGCAACTGCCAGAATCCTCTTTCATGAATTTCTTTTGCAGCATGTTCCCGCGGATTTCCGAGAAAGACAATGCTGAAGGCTTTAGTAAAACATAATATTGCCAATCCTCCTATCAATATCAGACCTACCAGAGAAAACACAATGGTTATCAGCGAAATAAGACCTGCACTGAACAGCCAGTTATAAATCCCGCCCAGAATCAGAAACTCTGAGATAAAACCGTTAAGTGGAGGAAGTCCGCAAATTGCAATTGCAGCAATCAGAAATAAAACTGCAGTATGAGGCATCCTTTTTATTAATCCGCCCAACCGTTCTATATTCATTGTAAGGGCAGACTGATACACATTGCCCGAACTGTAAAAGAGTAATGATTTGAACAATGAATGATTAAGTGTATGCAGCAAAGCACCTGTAAAACCGAGTATAGCCATCCATTTATTTGTTTCACCCAGACCAATACAACCTATACCGATACCCATTCCGATTATACCAATGTTCTCAATGCTGTGATAAGCAAGCAGTTTCTTCAGGTTATGTTGAACTGTTGCCAGCATAACACCATAAAGACCTGTAAATATGGACATGAAAAGAATAATAAATCCAATGGTGGTATAATCTGTCTTAATGAGAAGTAACATCCTGAGTATGCCATAAATACCGATTTTTATGACCACTCCTGACATTATTCCTGAAATATGTGAAGGTGCTGCCGGATGAGCGTATGGCAACCAGGTATGAAATGGAACAAATCCTGCTTTAATTGCAAAACCAATAAAAAAGCAGAGAAAAAGAGCTGTCCCGGCAAGGGTGGATTGCTTTCCGGAAAATTCCGAAATTGCATCAAAACTGTAACTGCCGGTTTTGAAGGCAACATAAATAAATCCGAGTACCAGAAACACAATGCTTATATGCGACTGGACAAGATAATTTATGCCTGCTTTAATTGTTTCGGGTTTGTGATGCTCAAATATTACAAGAAGAAACATTGAAATTGCCATCAGTTCCCAAAATAACAGAAGGATGAATCCATTCTGTACTGAACAAATTCCTATAAGGGAAAAATGAGCAATAATAAAAGCTATACAATGAAGGGTTATTTCACTTTTTTGCTCCCTGTAATGCTTCATGTAGTTAAATCCGTAAAGCACTCCTGTTATAAAGGTGAAGTTGATTGTAAGTATGAACCATGCAGAAAGTGCATCAATGCTTACCAGAACTTTTCCAAACATAATGGTTCCCGAAAACAATACTTCATAACTGCTTCCCAATAAAGCTTTAAAGGCAATAAATCCGGTTATAAATGATATAACAAGAACTGCAGAGACAGCAATAATACCCTGGACTTTTGTATTTACACAAAGAATTGCAATTATAGCAACTAATAATATGGCTATCAGAATATTAATCAAGTCCAGAGATTTAAAACAGTTACAATAAATACTGCCAGGATAAACACTATTCCATAAATCACGTAGGCTTGGATCTTACCATTCTGAATAAACTGAAACCTGTTGATGAATGAGGTTATCTGGAACATTATCGGGTCAATTATCTTATTATCGATAGAATCAAGATAGAAGGACCGATACTTGCGGGCAACAGGAAATGTCTCATTTCGTTCAATTTCCGTATATCCTTTTTTTTCAATTATTATAAAATTCAAAAGTTTCCCGAATGATTTAGAGAATGACTTACCGGTATATTGCATACGGGCATTAGGAGCCAGATATCCACATCCCCAGGTAGAAGCATAATTTGCTTCCTTCCCTTTTATAAGGATATATCTTATGAAAAAAACCACACCGGTAACCGTTACGAATATGAATGAAGCCAGACTTATGTTCTTCATAATACCCACATATCCCTGTAAATCAGGCAGATTAAAGGACAGGTAAGGAAAAGTATTAACATTGAGCACCGTACTAAGCATGTTCAAAAAAGAACCTGGAAATACTGCAATAATGACCATGGCACAAATTATAATATACTGAGGCAACAGCATCAGGAATGATACTTCAACTGGTTCATGCTTCAGAATCTGGCGCGGAGTACCCAGAAATATCGTCCCAAAAGTTTTTGTAAAGGTAAGAATTGATATTCCCCCAATTATACTAAGTCCGGCAAATGATAGTATCATGAGTGTAATCTGGGATATTCCCGCAGAATTTATACCCTGCAATAATCCACAGTAAATCAGAAACTCAGATATAAACCCGTTCAAAGGCGGGATCCCTCCTATTGCAACTGCTCCGATGAGGAACATAATGGCAGTTTTTGGCATTTGTTTAATAATACCCCCGAGCTTGTCCATATCGCGCGTATGAGTCTGAATATAGACAGAACCAGCTGAAAAGAACAACAATGATTTGAATAATGAATGGTTGAGTACATGCAACAGAGCGCCCCCGAATCCAAGAAAACACAGGAGACTTTGTCCTTTGGCAATACCAATCAGGCCAAGACCAATTCCTATCCCAATGATACCAATATTCTCAATAGTACAATACGCAAGCATTTTCTTAAAATCTCTGTGAACAGCTGCATTTATAATACCGAACAACCCGGTAAGCAGTGAGAATGTTAATACTATTTCGCCCAGAATCAGATAATCGGTCCGGAGATATGAGATGATCCTGAAAATACCATATATTCCCATCTTAACTATAACTCCCGACATCACTCCTGATACATGTGACGGCGCTGCCGGATGAGCCTGTGGCAACCAGGTATGAAGTCCCAGGAATCCTGATTTAATACCGAATCCGGCAAAGAAAATCAGGAATAACCAGATGTTAACTCCCAGACCAAAGAAGGTGCTTGCTCCTTTAAAATCGAAAGTTCCTGTTTTGAAATATACCCAGATAAATCCGACAGTAATCAGAATAACGCTCAGATGCATCTGTACCAGATAATTTAACCCGGCTTTCAGCACCTTTGGATTTGTGTAATCGAATAACACCAGAAACAGTGAGGAAAGCGACATGATCTCCCACGCAACAATAAATGCTATGCTATGTTGGACCATACACACAACCAGCATTGAGGTATGAAATATTACATATAGGATCCAGTGAAGAGTCAATACAGATGAATGTATAACCGAAGATTTAAGATAACCAGCGCCATAAAGCACTCCTGTAACACAGGTAAAATTGATAATCAGTATAAACCATGCTGATAAAGCATCAATTCGCAGAGGAATAGTACCGAAAAATGTACCCCCATTTATCAGAAATTCAACCTCTCCGGCTGTGAAACTTTTAACAGCTATAAAACCGGTTAGAAATGAAACAAGAAATACAGTAATTATACTTACTGCAGGTTTAATTCTCACAGGAACCAGCACAAGTGCTAATATCCCTGATAATAAAACTATTGCGAACGCTTTGAAAAGAAAACCAACTAATTCGCTACCCTCAAAAACCATCATTCTATAATTAGTTCGTCCAGGAACATAACAGGGTGCAAAGTAAACAAAAAAGCTGTTAAGTGGGACTTACTATCTGAATAAAATCAGGTATGAACTGTACGAACTGCCGGGTTATTCGTCCTGAGTGAAATATTAACAAAAAACTGATATCAGGCATCAGGTAGGAAATTTCAGCCAGCAATATCTTCCATTCGAACAATTTTTTTGTGTATTCCCAAAAATTGTATTAAATTTTACATTCTAAAACCTGAATGCGTTATTAAATTAAAAGTATACCGTTCTCATACAACCTAAATCTCATAATCCATAAGACAATGGCTGCTACCAATGAACTTCTAATTCAAAAAGTGTTTCAGGAGATGCTGAAGTACAAACCATCAATGCAGAAAATGCTTATCGCAGATGAAGAGGAAGAAGAGACACTCGATCCGCGTTTGCTCGGTGACCTGATAATCAGGAATTTTCCATGGCCTATCGGAGTCGAGCTCCGCAGGCTCTTTTCAGCTTCTACCCGTCTGCTCGACAGGATGCGTCTTGACCAGATATTCAAAACCATTGAGCGTAGTATGCAATTCATCAGTTTTATGATGATCTGCCAGATCTGGAAAGATATTAAAGAGCAGAAGTTTGTTCTACCTGATAATTTTAAAAAAGAGTTTCAGGACCGGATTCTTGTGCTCAGCATGGGAAATTACACCTGGCTGATCAGGGCAATCGGAACATTAATGCAGGAGAAATCCGCAATATGGTTCATGCCTGAAATGGCGGAAAATTTTGACAAGAAGTTTTATGCAGCTCTCGATTTCTGGGTTCCGGAAAGAAATGAAATAGGTCATTACCAGATCAATCTTACAAATGAAGATATTGAAAGACGTTGCGTTGAGTATGAAGAAAAGCTCACGTTCATTCTTGAAAAGATTTCATTCATATGTAAATACAAACTTGTATCAGTCAGGGAAATAAAGGTCATTCATCCTAAAAACGAACCGGCTAAATTCAACCATCTGATTGATGTCCTTAACAGCTCTGATTCAGGTTTCAAGGCACAGGAACTTGAAGAGACCAAGTATGCAGAAAGCAATTCTGTATTACTACTGAAATCGCTTAAGACCTTTGATGAATACCTTAACCTCTCCCCTCTCGTAATCGATACAAATTCTGAGGTAATTGATGATAAGGAAAAATTTGATATCAAAAAAGACATATTCATGTACACCAAGTTCCGTGGTGATCAGCTGATGTATATCGGGACCGAGGTAACGGAGAAATGCGATCTGAGAACCCTACATAATTATGCTAACCTGGTTGCTCAGTTTAAGGATCTGCTTACTACGATTTCAGGAGCATAATAGATATCTGAAAGGTACGGGGATCATGGTTCGAGATGCGAGGTGCGGGGTACTCTATCCTTTAAACTTCAGTGCAGAGGACATAATTTCAGGTCTAAAAGAAAATACAACCAGAAACCAGAAACCAGTAACAAGCAACTTTTCTAAGTATGCGCATCTTAAACTTATCAATTCCGGGATTTGCTAAAGATACAAAACATGACCTCTCCTTTTAAATTCCTCGACAGCTACACCAAAGACGACCGCGAGATATTCTTCGGCCGCAACGCCGTTTTGCCTGTTCCTGAGACTACAATTATGCATTTTATCTCGCCCTTTCAGGGCTTATCTGTGTTTTGGTGTTCATATTCGCATTGGACGTTGTCCAATGCTGATATATTTTGCGCTTTCAGCGCGTATATGAATCTTAATTATTCTTTAAAAAAAGGGGGAATTTCAGCGATCGGATGTTTTCTTATGTACTACGCGAAAACATTATCTCTCATTCGCCCTGTAAGGGCAATATATTATAAAACAGGACAACGTCCTGTTTATCAGACATAAAACGACTATAAGCCCTGTAAGGGTGAAATACTAAAAAATCATGCCGCAGTCACTCACAAAACTATACCTGCATATTGTCTTCAGTACAAAAAACAGAGTCTCATGCCTTGAAAACTCAATCATTCCGGACCTTTACAGGTATTTTGGTGGTATTCTGAATAACCTGGAATGCACCCCGATTAAAATTGGCGGTTACTATGATCACATGCATATATTATGTTCATTGTCAAAGAAGATCACAGTAATAAAGCTGCTTGAAGAAATAAAAAAATCAACTTCTAAATGGATTAAAACCAAAGGAGCTGAGTTTCAAAAATTTCATTGGCAGGATGGTTATGGAGCGTTCACAGTTTCCCCTTCACATATTAAAAATGTTACAGAATATATTGAACGACAGCATGAGCATCATGATAAAAAGGTCTTCAGGGATGAATATGTTGAATTACTTGCCGAAAATGAGGCTGAGTATGATGAACGATATTTTCTGGATTGAAATTATTATGCCTTATGAAATCTCCATTCAAGTTCCTCGACAGCTACACCAAAGACGACCGCGAAGTATTCTTCGGCCGCGACAGAGAGATCGGAGAACTCTATCAGAAAGTCTTTGATAGCAAACTGCTACTCGTTTATGGTGTTTCAGGTACCGGAAAGTCATCGCTAATACACTGCGGACTCGCAAATAAATTCCAGGAGACCGACTGGCTGCCACTCATAATCCGTCGTTCAGGGGATATCGTTGAAAGTATGGCTGCTGTANTAAACTCAGCATCACTGACTGCCCAGCAAAACAAATTCACGACTCCTTCAGATTTCAAAAAAGGAGTAAGATCATTGTACCTCGATCATTACAAACCCGTTTATTTCATCTTTGACCAGTTTGAAGAGCTCTTCATTTTTGGAAGCAAGGAAGAGAGAAAGTCATTCATTCAGATTACAAAATCATTGATCGAATCGGACCTTCAGTGCCGTTTTATCTTTGTTATGCGGGAAGAATACATGGCAGGCATAACAGAATTTGAAAGGTATATCCCTACTTTCTTTTCCAATCGTGTAAGGATAGAAAAAATGTCTCATATTAATGCAATTGAGGCAATTGAAAAGCCATGTAAAGTATTCGGTATAAGTCTGGAAGAGGGATTTGCCGTTTCGTTGCTTGATAAGCTTAGTCCCGGCAGCGCAGATGTCGAACTTACTTATCTCCAGGTTTTTCTGGACAAGATATATAGAATTGCACAGAATGAAAAAGCAGCTGAAACTGATCAGAAATCTCTTTCATTTACAATACCTCTTTTGCAGAAAGTCGGCAACGTCTCTGACTTACTCGGAAGCTTTCTTGATGAACAAATTTCACTTCTGAGTGATCCTGAAACATCTACAGCAGTCTTAAAATCATTTGTCTCTGTAAAAGGTACTAAGAGGCAGATGACTTCAGATGAAGTAAAAGAATACACCCAGACACTTGGCAGACCAATTGAAGAATCTTCCCTGCCTGAGATGCTGCAGACACTCATTAATCTGAGGATAATAAGGGATAAAGATGAAAATGAAAAATATGAACTAAGACATGATGCACTGGCAGCGAAGATCTATGAAAAGATAACCCTTGTTGAGAAAGAGATACTCGAGATACGTCAGTTCATTGAAAATGCATGGAATAGCTGGCAAAAGAGGAAAGTTTTCCTCTCGAAAGATGATCTGGATTACATTGCTCCATATGAAAGCAGACTATACCTTTCAAAGGATCATTCAGGTCTGATTGAAAACAGCAAAAAGGAAATTGCAAAGGCAAGAAGGAGAAAGAGAAATGTCCTGACCGCAGCTGCCTTATGCTTAATTCTTGTTCTTTCAGGATTCACAATATGGGCATTGAAAGAGCGTAACAATTCCATTATTAAAGAAAAGCAGGCCAGGGCAAACAACTTCAATTACTTATCAAAGGAAGTATCTTTGAAGGACCCGACAATGGGTTTACAAATCGCCCAGTTTGCATATAAGCTTGATCCGGAAAATAAATCAATTCTGGAGAATCTGACCCGCATATATTATGATAATAGTTTTTATTACAAAGCAATCGGTGAAAATCCTTCAATCTTATCAGTAGCTATCGCACCTGATGGAAAAACTTTTGTGATTGGTTGCCGTGATAAAACTGCCAGGGTTATTGATGCTAATGGGAATCATATTCAGATTTTGCCGTTTGATGGATGTGACATCAGAACAGTTGCCTATTCGCCTGATGGAAAGACCATTCTTACAGGTGATGGTTGCGGCTCTGTAAAGCTTTGGAATTCACAAGGTAATCCTGTTGAAATATTTAGAAGCAAGGAAGAAACGTCTTTGAATTCTGCAATGTTCTCACCGGATGGGAAATCAATTGCAATTGCTGTTGGCAAAACTGCTGTTCTAATGGATCTGAATGGCAATATTCAGAATATTTTCAGAGGGCATAGTGAAAATATTGTTTCAATAAAATTTTCTCCTGATGGTCTAAAGATACTTACAGGTTCCTACGACAGAACAGCAAGATTATGGGATCGTAAAGGTAAAGTATTGCAGGTCTTCAAAGGTAATACCGGTGGTATACTCTCAGTTGCATTTTCCCCTGATGGTAGAAATATTCTGACCGGTTCGAATGACAACAACGCAAAATTATGGGATAAAGATGGCAATGAGCTGCAGATATTTAAAGGTCATGGGGATGTAATCAGATCAGTTGAATTCTCTCCGGATGGAAATACAGTTATTACAGGTTCAGGAGATCAGACTGCAAGACTGTGGAATTTATATGGTAATCCTTTGCAGATCTTCAAAGGACACGCTGGAGAAGTTATTGCAAAATATTTTCCTGACGGTAAAACAATTCTTACTGCCTCCACAGACAAATCAGTTAAGCTATGGACAATACAAAACAATACTCTGCAAATTTTCAAGGGACATGGTAGTGGAGTAAGTTCTGTTGCATTTTCAAACAACGGTAAAACAATACTTACAGGTTCAGTTGACGGGACTGCAAGACTCTGGAACCAGGATGGAAATCTCATTCAGATACTTAGTGATACCACCCCTATTCTTTCAGCAGCCTTTTCACCTGACGAAAATTCAGTTCTTACAGGTTCTAATGATAATATTGCAAAGTTATGGGANCTGCATGGAAAGGTTATAAAAAAGTTAAGCGGTCACAATAGTTCTATTTACGCAGTAGCTTTCTCACCTGATGCGAGAACGATTCTCACAGGCTCATATGACAGAACCGCAAGGCTCTGGGATTCGGATGGTAAAACTCTGCAGATTCTAAGAGGGCATACCTCGACGGTCATGTCAGTAGCTTATTCACCTGATAGTAAATATATCCTTACCGGTTCCCGGGACTATACAGCCATCCTATGGGATCTCAATGGCAATAATCTGCAAATCTTTCAAGGACATAAAGATAGGGTCACCTCAGTGAAATTTTCTCCTGATGGAAAAACTGTTTTAACTGGTTCGCAGGATAATACTGCACGGTTATGGGATCTTCATGGCAAGTTGCTGCAGGTTTTTAAAGGCCATGAGGATATTATAAATTCAGTAGCTTTTTCAAAGAATGGAAAGTATATATTAACAGGCTCAAGAGACAAGACAGCAAGATTATGGAACCTTTCGGGTGAAAATCTGGAAATCTATGATAAAAACAAATCTTTTGTAAATTCTGTGGCTTTCTCTCCCGACGACAGATCAGTCATCCTGGGTTATTCAGATGGTACAGCCAGGATATATTCAATTAAAATTCCTTTTGATGAATTCATAAAAGACCCGGCAATCGAAAAGCTTGCTACCGGTGTGCAGATTTCTTATGGAATGGTTGGATATGAGGAGATTATAAAATCAGATGATCCCAGGCAGTTGAATGAAGCAATCGATTACTATGTTTCTGAAGCAAAGATGCAATCAGATCTCAGTCTGAAATCTCCTGTAATTAATATCATTTACAACCTGCTAAAAAAAGTGAAACTTTTGAATATCAGTACAGAAAATAGCCTCGGGTTTATAGAAAATTGCTTTTGGCTCTATAATATCAAACCTGACAGAACTCTCCGGGATTTTATCAGGGAAACAAATAAGAAACTCATATTATCCGACAAAAAAAACGACCTCTTCCAGGCTCTCAGATTCTATGGATCTAACGTCGATAGCCCTGATTCTATATCTATTATGCTCGAGTTTCCTGAAACATTTGTAAATATTTCAGAGAAACTTCTTGCAACTTATGACAATGATTATATAACAAAAAAAGCAATTTCAATTTCCTCATCTAATCTGTCATGGGGCTTTTTACTTCAAAAAAAATTCGAATTATCCCTTGATGCAATCAAACTGTCAATTAAGGCTGATAGTACTTTTGGACTTGCATATACAAACCTGCCTTTAGCTTATTTATTTAACAATCAATATTCTAAAGCAGAAGAAATCTATAATAAATTGAAAGATAAGCCATTGGATCCGGGTAACAGTACTAAAAAATTCAGAGAAGCTTTTCTTGAAGATATTGCGGACCTTGAGAGTAAAGAGATCACCCACCCCGATTTTGCAAAGGTAAAGGAGCTTTTAAAGAAGTGAGCTAGAGTTACGAGTTTGGAGTACTTAGAGTTCATGGATTGAGGTATGAGGTATTAAGTTTCGAAACTAAAGAATATGAAGTCACCATTTAAGTTTCTTGACAGCTACACAAAAGACGACCGCGAAGTATTCTTCGGCCGCGACAGGGAGATTGAAGAACTTTATCAAAAAGTCTTCGATAGCAAACTGCTACTTGTTTATGGGATATCTGGTACAGGTAAATCTTCACTGATCCAGTGCGGACTTGCAAATAAGTTTAGAGAGACTGACTGGTTGCCCATTGTAATCCGCCGTGGAAGCAATATTATCGATAGTATGGCTTCCGGGATAAAGTCTGCCGCAATAACACCACAACATGGCAGTTTAAGAAGTCCTGCAGAGTTTAAGAAGAGCATCAGGTCCCTGTATCTCGATTATTACAAACCTGTTTTTTTTATATTCGATCAGCTCGAAGAATTGTTCATCTTCGGAACAAAAGAAGAAGATGAAAGTTTCATTGCTATTCTTAAAACCTTAATTTCTTCTGATATCCAATCTAAGTTCATTTTTATTCTCCGCGAGGAATATTTAGGCTGGCTGTCAACTTTTGAGAAGTCAATTCCGGTTTTTTTTAACAATCGTATGCGTGTTGAAAAAATGGATATTGGCAGTGCGTTAAGTGCAATTGAAGGTCCGTGCAAAGTATTCGACATTGCCGTTGAGGAGGGATTTGCAGAGAATATGATTCAAAAACTCTGCCCTCCAAAAGAGAGCGAAATAGAGCTTACATATCTGCAGGTTTATCTCGACAAAGTCTTTAAGCTGGCATCAGAAGGAATACATAATGAAAATGATAAAATTGCTTTCCGCACATCTGACCTTGACAAAGCAGGAAATGTCTATGACATTCTGGGAAGCTTTCTCGATGAACAGATCAGCCAGCTGCCGGATCCTGAACTTGCCATGACAGTCCTGAAAGCTTTTGTATCAGCCCGGGGAACCAAGCGGCCTGCAAATGCTGAAGAAGTTAAGGAATATGCCCTTACAACCGGGAAGAACATTGATGAAAAATCAATTAATGATCTTCTGCATTCTCTGGTAAATCTCAGGATACTCCAGGATAAAGATCATACAGGAAGAAACGAGCTCAAACACGATGCCCTCGCATTAAAGATCTATGAAAAAATCACTCTTGTAGAAAAAGAGCTCATTGAAATAAGACAACTAATTGAAAACGCACACACTAACTGGGAAAAGCGCGGAGTGCTAATCTCACCTGAAGATTTAAACTATATAGCACCATATGAAAGCAGACTTTACCTTCCTGCTGAATATGGAAAACTCATTGAAAAGAGCAAGAAGGAACTTATTAAAGTAAGGCACAGAAGAAGAAATATTTTTAGTGCTGCAGCTATTGCATTGATTATTATTCTCGGAGGATTTACTCTATGGGCTGTCAAAGAAAGAAAGAATGCCATTGAAAAAGAAAAGATTGCAAATGAAGAAAGAATAAAAGCCACCGCATCTGAGAAGGAAGCTATCATTGCCAGAGATAATGCTATTGAGTCCGATAAAAAAGCTGTCGCTTCAGAGAAAGATGCACTTAAAGCAAGGGATGCAGCAAAAGCATCTGAAATCAGAGTGATCAGGGAAAAAGAGATTACCGAAATAAGGGAGAGGCAGGCGCGGGCCAATAATTTTAATTATTTATCGAAAGAAATTGTGACAGAGGATCCTACTGTCGCCCTGAAGCTTGCAGAGTATGCCCTGAGCCTTGATCCGGAAAATAAGGCTATACTTAATAATTTAAACAGGATTTATTACGATAATTCATTCTACAAGATCTTCTTTAAGAATAAAAGCGGAAGCCTTATACAAATCTCTCCCGATTGGAAAAAAATAATATCAATAAATGGACGGACAGCCAGATTAACTGATATTAATGGAAATAATTCACAAACATTCATTGGTCACTATGCCGACGAGGTGATTCCCATAGATATACACCAAAACAATTTAAGCGACTTTAATGAAATATCATCCATTGCTTTTTCTCCGGATGGTAATTCAGTTTTAACAGGATCATACGACAATACCGCAAGACTCTGGGATCTGTCTGGAAATACAACACAGATTTTCAAAGGCCATACAAATTCAATTGAGTCTGTAGCATTTTCAAATGATGGAAAATTAATACTTACAGGATCATGGGACGGATCAGCAAGGCTCTGGGATCTTAACGGGAATTGCCTTCAAATACTTGATGATCGTTCAGGCGCGGTTATCTCTGTTACTTTCTCGCCTGACGGACAGAGAGTTTTGACCGGATCAACTGATTCAACTGCTGTACTCTGGGATATTAAGGGGACTAAATTACAGAAATTCAAAGGCCATACTGGCAATATTACCAGTGTCTCCTTTTCCCCTGACGGAAAAGCAATCCTCACCTGTTCTGCAGACCGAACAGCAAGGCTCTGGGACCTGAATGGAAAAACTCTGAAAACTTTTTCCGGCCATTCTGATAATATTACTTCAGCAGCTTTTTCCAGTAACGGAAATAATATTATTACAGGGTCATCTGATAAAACAGCAAGGCTTTGGGATCTGAACGGTAATACTTTACAGATATTCAGAGGACATACCGGTATAGTTAATTCAGTTACATTTTCACCTGAGAATGACAAAATCGTAACTTCCTGTTCAGATGGAGCTTTAAGGATCTGGGATATTTCGCTTAATACAGCCAGAAGCTTAACAGACAGCACATCCTTATTCAGAACGGTGGAATTCTCCAGAGACGGTAAATCAATTTTAACATTTTCCGTTGATGGAAAGGCAAATTTATGGGACCTCAACGGAAATACAATAAGTTCTTTGTACTTATCACCAAGAACAGTAGTAGCTCTTTCTCAGGATGGTAAATTAGTTCTGACAGGATTCATGGCTTCACAATTAATGGATTGGGATGGAACTCCGATTCGAACTTTTGGGGGCCACACCGGGTTTATTAACACAGTCGCCTTTTCTCCTGATGGATCAAAGGTTTTAACGGGATCGCTCGATAAAACTGCACGACTCTGGAATATCCAGGAAGATTCTTTCCTGATATTCAAAGGACATACGGAGAGTATCAGTTCAGCTACGTTCTCACCCGATGGCAAGACTGTGTTAACAGGTTCACAGGATAACACCGCAATACTCTGGAACCTGAAGGGAAAAGCCATTCATATTTTCAAAGGACACACTTCTGGTATCAGTTCGGTAGCCTTTTCACCAGACGGCAAAACAATTTTAACAGGATCACATGATAAAACTGCAAGACTATGGGATCTACACGGAATAACTCTGCAGTTATTCACCGGGCATACAGAAGCTGTGAATTCGGTTTCCTTTTCACCTGATAGTAAAACAATTATAACCGGATCATCCGATAAAACTGTAAGGCTCTGGGACCTTAATGGGAATACCCTGCAGATACTAAGCGGATTTAAGAATTCTGTTGCTTCGGTCGCCGTTTCCCCTGACGGAAAAACGATTTTAGCCGGTTCCCGTGAAAATACAGCAAAGCTTATTACGGTCAAAGAACCTTTAGCTTCGTTCATAACAAATGGTAGCTCCGAAGATCTAAATGCTGAACAGGAACTTAAATATGGCGTAATCCATGCTGGTAATCTGAGTAATGAAAAAGATGCAGACAGATTATTTGATGGAATGAAATACTGCCTGTCGGAATTAAAGCTGAATCAGGATAAAAAATCTGATTATATAAAGAATGCAAATATTATGTTTGATAAGCTATACAGCAGTATAAGCAGTACAAAAAAAAGAAAATCATTTATTTTATACGGACTGGATTTATTCACATTTCTTCCTCAGAAGTCCGTTTCGGATAAAATTGAAAAAGCTAATCAGCAATTTCTTTCTTCCGCTACAAAGGAGGAGATTAAGGATGCATACGATTTTTATTCTGCAAAATGCAGCGATCTTGATTCAATTGATATTATCCTTAAAATTCCGGAGTATATGATCCAGATTTCAAAAAAGCTGCTATCGACTGACACTTCATACAAACATATTGTTTCTATTGATCTTTCAAACCTCTCCTGGATGTTACTAAAGAACCGGAAATTCGAAGCTTCTCTGGAGTCTGTCAAGCTGTCTCTTTACGCTGACAGTTCAAATCAATACCTTTATGTTACACTTCCGCTTGCGTTGGTTCTGAATAACCGTTTTGACGAGGCAAAAGAAATATACCTGAAGCACTACAAAAAATTCATCTTCAATATTGCCTCTTATACACGTTATTACCTTTTAGATATAGCCGAACTTGAAAGAAGAGGAATTACCCATCCTGACTTTTCAAGAGTGAGGGAATTACTGAATAATTAGATCCCGGAAGTCATAGTAATTCAGATTCTTATTTATATTTAACCGGTTTCTTAAACATAAGATCAAAGACTTGCTGATCATATTCGCATTTTTCAAGGATCATTGTTAAAAACCTTTTAGAATCAGTATACATTTCAATCTTGAATGGCATCAGAATTCCATCAGCTGTTCTGAAGTCACTATACACTTGGTCCTGTACAAATGTCCTGCCTTTAAAACTAATCTTGTAACTGACTTTCAGAATATAAAATGTATTGGCATCCATATAAAAATTGACGATATTATTGTCTTCGGATTTAAACATAATATTATAAACAGGTGTTCCATTCAAATCCTCCCTTCCAATTAATTCTTTTTTGTCAGTATTTTCGTTCAGGTTTATAAATGGATTATCCCAATCAGTATAGGGATCGGAATAGCTGCTGGTATTCTTTTTAGCTTCCGCTGTCGGCAAATCCTGGGGATCGTTTGTTCCGGAACTAGGATCTATCGCCCAGCTGGCCTTTTCATTTCCTGCAGTAATAGTAAGAGCTCCCTGAACATTATATTCGTACCGAAACATATCCGGACGTTTTAGTGTTACAGTTAATGGAACTGTCATCTTATTCTTTAAGACTATTTTTCCGCTAGCAACTAAAGTTTGAACCTTTGAATATTTATCCTGCCCTTTAACCTTCAGAAATTTTGCCACCAATGTATCAAGGGTCAGATCCTGCGCACTCATGACACCAGACAAAAAAATTCCAAAAAGAACAAACAGTATTTTTTTCATCGTTTTATTATTAGTAATAATTTAATATTAAAAACCATTATAAAAATAAAAGTGAATGTATGTTGTCTGCTGTCAGATAAGAGTTTCAATTAAATTATTTCCCAAGTATTTGGAGTTTTTTGAAATAGACTCGTATAATTAAGGCCGGATCAGTATTATTTTCAATTTGGGTTTTACCCTTTGAAATTTAATTATTTTAGTAAATATAGGATTTTCTAAAACAAAAGTCAAGAAACATGCTGTTTATGATAAGAGATGGAAGTCGGAAGTGAAAGTCAGTCAATCTTTTAACTTACTGCTTCTGACTTCTCACTTTCATCTCTTTAGTCAAAAACTTAAAATTGTCTTTTAAAACAATTTGAGATATCTTTACATAACATGGTTCAAAAATCATTAATCCATAGTTCTTCAATATGACTAAATCCCCCTTCAAATTCCTCGACAGTTACACCAAAGACGACCGGGAAGTATTCTTCGGCCGCGACAGAGAAATTGGAGAACTCTATCAAAAAGTCTTCGATAGCAAACTGCTGCTAGTTTACGGTGTTTCAGGTACCGGAAAGTCATCTCTCATTCATTGCGGACTCGCAAATAAGTTTCAGGAGTCCGACTGGCTGCCTATTGTTATCCGTAGGGGTGCGAATATCATTGACGGTATGGCTGCAGTCATTAATTCTGTCTCAATAACTAAACTGGAGAAATCAGTTCAATCACCTGGTGAATTCAGAAAAGCTGTCAGGTCACTTTACCTCGATTATTACAAACCAATATATTTCATCTTTGACCAGTTTGAAGAGTTATTCATATTCGGAACAAAGGATGAAAAGCATGCCTTTG
>JGI20214J51650_10000561_pt1 | contig 23267 bp, 22 predicted proteins | sample WetSurMetagenome_FD_51650 | JGI IMG/M metagenome (IMG submission 51650) | reverse complement strand
CCTTTGTCCTTTGTCCACTCACAGCTTGGCGACGATGAACGGAACATGCAGCTCGCACGGCACGCCCATCCGCAGCCACGCGCACCTCTCGTCCATGATCTTGTTCATCAAATCGCGGATCGCGGCGGTCTTCCCGTCCCCCGCGGGCACCTCAAAGGAGATGCTCAATTGCTCGATGACGGCCGGCGGGACTTTCCCCACTTCCTCCTGGTAGAAGTGCCGGGCATCCTCTTCCGAGTCGGCGGCAATCACGTGATCGCCGATCCTGAAAGCTTCCATTGCGGTTATCCCCCCACTTGATTACCTGCATTATACACTCCCCGTCAAGGGCGCCGCGACGGAGTGCGCCTTGACAGCCCGGGGGCGATCCCCTATAGTGCGTGAAAGATGCCCGCAAACCCGGGAAATCACGTAAAAAGAGGATAAAATGTCATGGTCGACTTTCGAACAATCCACCCTCCGAAAGTGAAAAACCCCCGGGGCGTCCTGGCGATGATTGTCCTGGCAGGTCTTTTCTTCGCCTTCTGGCGAACGACCGGCCTGATCACGGACTGGCTCTGGTTCCAGGAGGTGGGTTACGAGGGCGTCTTCACCACGAGCCTGTATGCACAGATGAAGGCGGCAGCGTTCTTCGGCATCCCGTACTTCCTGTTCTTCTTCCTGAACCTCTTCCTCGCAAACCGCCTGGCGCCGAAATTCCAGGTCTTTGAAAGCAGCGACACCATCGACGTGATCCCGCAGGGCCCCGGGAAAGAGTCCCTTCAACTGCTGATCCTGATCGTTTCCCTCGTCCTGGGGTTGCTTGCCGCGCTGGCAGGCGCCAACCAGTGGGAGAACCTGCTGCTGTTCTTCAACGGAGAACCCTTCGGCACGAACGACCCCCTCTTCGGCAAAGACATCGGTTTCTACGTCTTCCAGCTGCCGTTGCTCAACCACATCTTCGGCTGGTTCCTGAGTCTGAACCTCTTTACCCTGATTGCCACGACCGTCGTTTATGTCCTCCGCAAGGCCGTGTTTATACAGCCCCCGCAAATATTCAAACTTGCCCCCGCGGCAAAGCGCCACCTGCTGATCCTGGCTTCGCTTTTTTTCTTCTGGGGAGTCTTCGGGTCCTGGCTGTCGCTCAATGAAATTCTCTTCGCCAAGCGGGGCGTTGTTTTCGGCCCCGGCTACACCGACGTGACGACCCAGCTATGGGTCCTCAAGACCCTCATGGTCGCCTCCTTCCTCTGCGGGGCGGCGATCGTGGCATATGCTTTCATCGGGAAAGTACTGATCCCCATCGTGGCCATCGGAGCCTTTGCGGCCATTTTCATCCTGGGACGCGTAATTTATCCGTCCGTTGTCCAGAAATTCCAGGTCGTCCCCAACGAGATCGTCCTCGAGAGGCCCTTCCTCGAGTGGAACATCAAGTACTCACGCATGGCCTACCAGCTCGATGGCATCGAGGAGCGGGATTTCCCCGCCGAGGAGAACCTGACCCGGGAGGACCTGAAGCGAAACGATCTCACGATCAAGAATGTCCGCCTCTGGAACGATGCGCCGCTGCTGCAGACCTACGGACAGCTCCAGGAGATCCGGACGTACTACAAGTTCACCGACGTGGACAATGACCGCTACGTGATCAACGGGGAGTTGCGCCAGGTGATGATCTCGCCGCGGGAGCTGTCGTACCAGTCCCTGCCATCGCGGACCTTCGTGAACGAACACCTGACCTACACCCACGGCTATGGAATCGTCATGGGGCCTGTGAACCGGGTCACATCGGAGGGGCTCCCGGAGTTTTTCATCAAGGACATCCCGCCGGTATCCTCCACGAACGTAAAAGTCACCCGGCCCGAAATCTACTACGGAGAGACATCAAACGACTATGTCTTTGTCCGCACGAAGGCCCCGGAGTTCGACTATCCTGTTGGGGACAAGAACGTCTATTCCCAGTATGAGGGAAAGGGAGGCGTGCCCCTGACTTTCTTGCGGAAACTGCTCTTTGCCTCGCAGTTCGGCTCCTTTACCGTCCTGATGGCCAACGAGATCGCCGAGGGCAGCCGCATCATGTATCACCGCAAGGTGCGGGAGCGCGTCGCCAAGATCGTACCCTTTGCCAAACTCGAAGGCGACCCCTACCTCGTCGTCTCTCCCGAGGGAAGGCTCATCTGGTTTGTCGACGGATACACCATGACGGATCGCTTTCCCTATTCGGAGCCCATGCCCGGCGGAGGGAACTATCTGCGCAACTCCTTCAAGGCCCTCGTCGATGCCTACGACGGAACGGTCGAGTTGTATGTCAGCGACGAAACCGATCCCATCCTCAAGACGTACGCCAAGATCTTCCCGGGTGTCTTCAAACCCATGGATCAGATGCCGGAGGCGCTCCAGAAGCACATCCGCTACCCCGGCGGCATGCTCGGTGTCCAGGCCCACATGTACCGGGCCTACCACATGCAGGACCCCCAGGTCTTCTACAACAAGGAGGACCTGTGGTCGATCCCCGGAAAGCCGACGCGCGCTGGCGAGCAGGAGATGGAGCCCTATTACACGATCATGCGCCTGCCGGGAGAGAAGAAGGAGGAGTTCATCATGCTCGTCCCCTTCACGCCCAGCAAAAGGGATAACATGGCTGCCTGGATGGCGGCACGCTGCGACCAACCGAATTACGGCAAGCTGATCCTTTATCAGTTCCCGAAACAGAAACTGATTTACGGGCCCCGGCAGATCGAGGCACGGATCGACCAGGATACGGAAATCTCCAAGCAGCTTTCCCTGTGGAACCAGCGCGGCTCCCAGGTAATCCGGGGGAGCTTGCTGGCCATCCCCATCGAGAAATCGTTCCTCTACGTCCAGGCCCTCTATCTGGCCGCAGAAAAAGGGCAGCTGCCGGAACTCAAGCGGGTCATCGTGGCCTTCGGGAATTCGATCGCCATGGAGGAGACACTGGAGCAATCCCTGCAGCGCATCTTCGGAGGCGAGCTCATTCGTGACCGCGGGGCGCGGCCAGCCTCGGCGACGGCACCGGCTGCACAGGAGCAAACGGTTCGGGAGATGGCCCTGGAGGCCCTCGGCCATTATCGAAGGGCCCAGGAATACATGAAGCAGGGCAACTGGGCCGCCTACGGCGAGGAGCTGCGAAAGATGGACGAATCCCTGCGGTCCGTTGAACGGAAGAAATAGGGTGCATGGTACGAATGAGAAACTTGTTGCCTGACGGCCTGCCGTCCGAACGCGATTACGGGGCTGTCCTCGGCTCCACCGAGTTCAGAGATATGGAAGGATTCTCAGAGCGCTTCCTCGCCTTGTCGGCGGGCGCCCGTGGAAGGTACGCAAAGCGATGGGGACGGGACCCGCTGCATCAGTGGAGCAGACAGTGGGAATACCCCTTCGTGTTCAGCAGGCTCGATATGGACACCGGACAAGGCCGGAGGGCGACCATCCTAGACGCGGGATCGGGAGTGACCTTCTTCCCCTATTACATCCGGGAGAAATACGAATCGGTCGATGTTCTCTGCTGCGACAGTGATGCACGGCTCAAGGAAATTTACGCGAAAATCAACAGCCGATGCACACACCCAGTGGAGTTCCGACACGCGGATATCAGGGATATCCCCTGCGAGGACGAGTCATGTGACGCCGCTTACTGCATATCCGTCCTGGAGCACACGGACCGTTTTGAAGACATCATCGGGGAGTTTCACCGCATCATTAGACCCGGCGGCAGGCTCATCGTCACCTTCGACGTATCGCTGGACGGCACCCGTGATATCAGCCCCGCCCGGGGAACCGAGCTGATCGAAGCCCTCTTGGAAAAATTCAACAGCCCTGAAAAGATCGATTGTAACCTCTCCGCAAAGGCCAAAATGCCAGGCATCTTTACGACGGCGAGCGCAGGCAGGCTGGAAGAGAACCTGCTTCCCTGGATATACCCGGCCATTCTGTACCGGCTGAAATCGCTTCTGTCTGGACAAGGATTCGGACCCTGGCCGCCTGTTCTGACCGTATTCTGCCTGGGCGTGACAAAGCCCTCGACCTGAAAATAAAAGAGAAGGGGCTCTGCTCACGCAGTGCCCCTTTTAAATTGTTTTTCCGCCTTCGCCCTGTTTGTTAATCGTCCCGGTCGCCGCCCATCCTCTGGCCTTTACCCTGCCCCTCTATCGTACTTGTGATCGCGAAGCCTCCCTTTACCCTTATGGAACTCAAGCCCCGCTCCTTGGGGTTCAGGCCCCGATGCCTTCCTTGCGGCTTCCCCTGTAGAGTTCGTACTCCAGAAGGCGGCATTCGATGGGCCCGTTGTAAAAAGGAATTCTTCTCTTCGTCCGCAGCCCGACTTTCTTGGCCAGATCGAGGTTCCCCGTGAAGATGTAGCCCCGGTAGCCCATGCACCGGCTCTTGAAAAAATCCCCGATACTTTTGTAGATGTCCCCCAGCTTTGAGGCATCGCCCATCCGCTCGCCGTATTCGGGGTTCAGGACAACGATCCCATCTCCCTCGGGTACGGCAGTCTCACGGAAATCGCAGACTTGAAATTCGATGAGATGCTCCACCCCCGCCGTCCTTGCGTTTTGTCGCGCAGCCTCGATCGCCTCGGGGCGGAGATCCGTGGCAACGATGCGCCCGGTTGCCTTCCGGTTGGCCGCCTTCTTGAGATCCTCGCGCTGTATCTCAAAGGCCGGCCGGTCAAACCCCAGCAGGTGCATGAAGCCGAAATTCTGTCTCAGTATGCCCGGCGCTCTCCCCAGGGCGATGAGGGCCCCCTCGATGGCCAGCGTGCCGCTCCCGCACATGGGATTGACAAAGGGCCCCTTGCCATCCCAGCCCGTGGCCAGGATGACGGCGGCAGCCAGCGTCTCCTGCATGGGGGCCTCAAGAGGGATCTTCCGGTATCCCCTGCGCGAGAGAGGCTCGCCGGATGTGTCGAGCCAGACCTCGCATCGATCGTTCTCCCAGTGCAAATGAACCACGACCCCCTGTCGCCCCGGGCCCGAATCGGGCCGCCTGCCTTCCTTCTCGCGGATGCGGTCCACGATGGCGTCCTTCGTTTTCACGTTGGCAAACCGGGTGTCGTTGACTGCGGCGGTGTTTACGCTGGAAGTGACGGAGAGAAACCCGTCGGAGGCGATGACTTTTTCCCAGGGCAGCGTCACGAGGCGCTTGTAGAGATCCTGGGCCTGCCCTGCCGGAAAGGCATCGAAAAGATAGAGGACCCGCTGGGCCGTCCGCAGGGAGAGATTCAGGCGCAGGGTGTCGGCGAGGGTGCCTTCCGTCTCGACCGCCGTCTCCAGCATGGCGAGGACCGGCAAGCTTTGCGCCTGGATTTCCCCTGCCAGGATCCCCGGAGTCCCTCGGGCACAGGTGATGAAAATTCTTCGTTTTTCTTTCCAGAGGTTCATGCCGGAAGCCGCCTTTTTCTCGATAATGCGGCAGTTAATCACAGTCGCCCGGGCATGTAAAGGGTTCCGGCAGCCGGTGCCAGAAAATCCTTGCGAAATGCGATCCTTGTGATAGAAAAACAGCGCTTCACAAGAAAAACAATGAGATGTCGTCATGATCGACCTGGACCATCTGAACAGTATTCGCCTGTCTTCGAACCCCCTGGGGCAGAGGATCACGGCGAGATTTTTCCTGCGACCGAACTATGACCTTTTCCAGCACGTGGATATCCGCCTCGAAAACTTCGAGAGGATCCCCCGCGACGAGACGGTCATCTACGCCATGAACCACACGGACCGCTACAACTACTGGCCCTTTCAATACGAGCTCTGGCGGCAGCATTACCCGTTCACGACCGTCTGGGCCAAGGGCAAGTACTATCGCAGCAAAGCCGTCGGGAAGTTCCTCGACTCGTGCAACGTCATCCCCGTTCCTTCCATGGGATACCTGGTCGAGGAGTACTACACGCGTAAGTTCGGCAGGAAGATCGGGAAGGAAGAGTATCGCATCATCAAGGACTGGATCGAGGGGAGGATCAATGAGGCCGTCTCGCTGACGAAGCTGAAGACCGACACGACGACTCTCTTCAAGGAAGACTACATCGAGTATCTCAAGGAATATCACCAGACCCTGATGGAGAAGGTCGCCGAGTTGAGCACGAGGGCGCTCAGGGAGTGGGGACTGGGCCTCATCATCTTCCCCGAGGGAACCCGGTCGCAGAGGCTTGGCGAGGGTCGGATCGGGCTTGCCCAGATCGCACTGTACTCGGAAAAGAAGATCATCCCCGTGGGATGCAACAACTCAGACACGGTCTACACGGGCCACCTGCCCTTTGCCAAAACGGGCGCCATCACCTACCGCATTGGCGAGCCGCTATCGGTGGCTGACCGGCTGAAGGAGTTCCGCATCACGGAGCCCTTCAAGCTCTTCTCGCGCGAGTCCCAGCAGAAATACCGGGCCCGGTTCGAGGGTGTTACGAAGATCGTCATGGACAGCATAAACGAACTGCTCGACGAGAGGCACCGCAGAGAGCGGCAGTAGCCGCAGGATAAAGGCTTCAGGCTTCAGGCCCCAGGCTTCGGTATAAAGATAAACGACAAACAGGCCTGCCGAATTAACATAGGCCTGCGTCGTTATGCGACGGGATTCGGGTATTCGGATTCCTTCATCCCGAGGCCCGAGTCCTGAATCCCGAATCCCTCTTTTCCGAGTTAATTGATCAAACCGCCCCGGATTTTTTCTTCTTCCCCAGCCTGACGGCGCACAGATCCCCGCACATCGTGCAGCCTTCCTCTTCTGCGCTTTTGCTCTTCTCGAGCCAGGCCCTGGATCGGACCGGGTCAAGAGAGGCCTGGATCTGGCCCTCCCAGTCGAGTTCCTTCCGGCACCGGGCCATGCGGTAATCCCGCTCGATCGCCCCGGGGATACCCTTGGCGATGTCGGCGATGTGGGCTGCGATCTTCGAGGCAATGACACCCTCCCGGACATCGTCGATGGTGGGCAGGCGCAGGTGCTCCGAGGGGGTCACGTAGCAGAGGTAATCCGCTCCGGCCCAGCCGGCAAGGGCCCCGCCGATGGCTGCCGTGATGTGGTCGTAGCCGGGGGCGATGTCCGTGGGCAGCGGCCCCAGGACGTAAAACGGCGCCCCGTTGCAGAGGCTCTTTTCCAGAAGCATGTTGGCCTGAATCTGGGGAAGCGGCACGTGGCCCGGCCCCTCGATCATGACCTGCACGCCCTGCTCTCTTGCCCGGCGGGTCAGCTCACCCAGGATGATGAGTTCCTGCACCTGGCCGCGATCCGTTGCATCGGCGATGCAGCCGGGACGCAGGCCGTCGCCAAGGCTCAGGACCATGTCATATCTCTTTGCGATCTCCAGGAGCCGGTCNTACTCCTCATAGAGNGGGTTTTCCCGGTCGTTGTAATCCATCCAGTGGGCCAGGATGGAACCCCCGCGACTCACGATGCCCAGGAGCCGCCCCTGTTGCTCGATGCAGGCCACGCTTCTCCTCGTTACCCCGCAGTGGACGGTGAGAAAATCCACACCATCCTTGCCGTTTTCCTCGATGGCCAGGAAGAGATCGTCGGCTGTCATTTCCACAATGGCCTTCCCTGCATTGATGACCGCCACGGCTGCCTGGTAAATGGGAACGGTGCCGATGGCGACCGTCGATGCCTCGATGATGGCCCGGCGGATGGTCCCAAGATCCCCCCCTGTAGAGAGGTCCATGATCGTGTCGGTCCCTGCAGCGATGGAAACGCGGACCTTCTCCAGTTCGTGGGCCACATCGGCGCGGTCCTTCGAAGTGCCCACGTTGGCGTTGATTTTCGTCCGGAGGCCCTTGCCGATGGCCAGGGCAGGGATCGAGGTGTGCCTGTTGTTGCGGACGACGACGATGGTCCCATCCTCGATGCCCTTCCGGATGAACTCGGGATCGACGCTTTCGCTGCGGGCACAGGAAATCATTTCATCGGAGATGATTCCCTGACGCGCCATTTCCAATTGTGTCTGTTTATTTTTCATTGCTTTCACTTTCCCTGTTGTTGCTTTATTGCGTGATATGGATCAGATCCTCTGTTTTGTTCTCGCCGTCTTTGCCGGCTTCAACGCTATGCCGGCCGGGGCGCGCAATTCTTTGATCCCCGCGCCGGCNGCCTTCAACTCGCCTCCGTTTTGGATGCGTTCGCACTGACGGAACAAGGGCGCAAAGTGGTTCGTCGGTCCATGGCCTGCCCCGATGGGGATACCGAAACGGATCGCCTCGGTAACGTAATCCTTGGCCCGCTTCACGGCCTCAAGCATCTCGTCTCCCTGGGCAAGCCTCGTGGCGACGGCCGAGGCAAAGGTGCAGCCGGTGCCGTGGGTGTTTTTCGACTCGATCCGTTTCGACGCGATTGCGTGGAAGGCCTTGCCGTCGAAGAGCAGATCCACGGCATCGCCCGCGAGATGCCCGCCCTTGATGACGACGTAGCGGGCCCCGAGCCCGTGGATCTTGACGGCGGCTTTCTTCATACTGTCCCTGGAAACGATTCTCATTCCCGCAAGGACCTCCGCCTCGGGGATGTTCGGGGTGACGACCATGGCCAGCGGGATCAGTTCTTTCACCAGCGCCCCCCGCGCCTCCTCCCTCAACAGCGGGCTCCCTCCCTTGGCAACCATGACCGGATCGACAACCAGCTTTCGGATCTTGTACTGTCGGATCTTCTTTGCCACCGACCGGATGATCGCCGACGAGGAGAGCATGCCCGTCTTGGCCGCGTCGACGCCGATGTCGGTCGCCACCGAGTCGAACTGTTTCTCGATGAATTCCACGGGGATCTCGAACACCCCCTGCACCCCGAGGGTGTTCTGGGCTGTGAGTGCCGTGATCACGCTCATTCCGAAGCTCCCCAGGGCGGTGATGGTCTTCAGATCGGCCTGGATTCCCGCCCCGCCGCCGGAATCGGAACCGGCAATGGTTAGTACTCTTTCCATTTCCTTCTCATACTCCTGTTGCCTCGAGGTCTGTGGCTCGAGGCTTGTGCCACATTGTTCATCNCGCCTCCGACAGCCTGAGACGCACAAAAGGGGCATACCCTGATGGTTATGCCCCTTGACTGTTCGATCGCGTTCACCACTCCCTACGCTGGCATTACCCAGGTCAGGTTCGAAGGGTATCATCTCAGCCTGTACGGCACCCCAGGGTCGGCTATTCAGTTGTGATTCGAGCTTACTCCAGGCGGGATGGCGAATCAAGCAAATTAAATGCAGATGAGCGCTCGGGCAGGGGATATCTCAGTCAAATAGGTCTTGAAATACTTCCAGATCACAGTTATGGATCTTAACTTAATGTCAGAACCCATCCGAGCGAGTGATGTCACAGGGCCGTTTTGTATTCCTGATCTGTATCGCCGAAATCCTGTCCATGACGGGAACCATGTATTTTCCGGCCCTGCAACCTTCCCTCCAGGTCGAGTGGAGGCTCACCAACACGGCGGCGGGATGGATCAACGGCGTTTTTTTCGCAGGTTATGCGATCACTTCTCCCATTCTCGTCGGTCTCACAGACCGGGTCGACGCCCGAAGGATTTACCTGCCCTGTGCCTTCCTGACAGCTCTGTCCCTGTTCCTCTTCGGCTGGCTCGCCGAGGGCACCTGGACGGCCGCCGCCCTTCGCCTGGCGGGTGGCATTGGTCTGGCGGGAACGTACATGCCGGGGCTCAANGCTTTGAGCGAGAATGTAGCGGGGCCGAAGCAAAGCCGCTATATCGTCTTTTACACGGCGACGTACGGGATCGGTACGGCCCTTTCCGTCTATCTGGCGGGCTCTCTCGAACCGGTCATCGGTTGGCGCTGGGGGGCGGAAATCCTGGCCCTGGGGCCGCTGGGAGCTCTTCTTATTTTTGCTGTCGTCGTTCCTCCGCGAAGACCCCTGGGGTCCGCGGCCGGACTGCGTATCTCAGCAANTGATCTGAAAATCGTCCTGGGCAACCGGCCTGCAGTGGGCTACATTCTGGGTTACGGCGCCCATTGCTGGGAGCTCTTCGGATTCCGCTCCTGGCTCGTGGCATTTCTGGTATACAGCCTGAGCCTCCAGCCGGGGTTCNCCTCCCCGCTCTCCCCCCAGAACGTGGCCACGCTGATCCTGCTCATCGGTGTGCCCGCCAGCATCCTCGGCAACGAGGGGGCCATGGCATGGGGGCGCCGCAAGGCGCTTACGGCTTACATGATCGGGTCGGGTGTCCTCGGGTGTGTCATNGGATTTACCGCCGGGATCAATTTCTACGTGGTCGTCGCGCTGGCACTGCTTTATGGCATGACGGTCCTTTTCGACAGCGGGGCGCTCACGGCCGGGCTTGTTGCCGACACTCCGGAGGGACAGCGGGGGCTCACGCTGGCCGTCTATTCCTTTTCGGGCTTCGGGATGGCTTTTCTGGCGCCGCTTGCCTTCGGGGCCATTCTCGACATCGTCGGCCGAGGGATTGTGGGATGGGGATTTGCCTTCGCTGCCATGGGGCTGGGCTGCATGTCGGGAGCGCTCTGGCTGAGGATTTTCCAGGCGAGGAACGCGCCATGATGCCGGAAACGCGCCATGAACGGTCTGCCCGACATTGACACCTGCCCTGCCGGCTCCTATACTGACGCTGCCCCCACAGATTGACCCGGCAGCGCAACCCCGCGAAAAACCTTTGTGAGGCAATGCCGATGCAGATCACGGANCACGTCCATGCTCTCCGGATCCCCTTTCAGGTCCACCTTCCCTCGGGCATCACCCTGGATCGTTTTGTTTACGCCTTCCTGATCCTCGGGAAGAGGATCTGCCTGGTCGACAGCGGAGTCGCTGCCTCCGAGACGTTCATTTTCGAATACCTGCGGAAAGCTGGGCGAAAACCGGAAGAGATCGACATGCTCGTTCTGACGCACTCCCACCCGGATCACCTCGGCGCGGCAAAGGCAATCCACGAGAAAACGGGATGCATCGTCGCGGCCCACGAAGCCGAAAAACGCTGGATAGAGGATGTGGATCTCCAGTCAACGGAGCGGCCCGTCCCCGGGTTTCACACCCTGGTGGGAGGGTCCGTGCCCGTCGGGTGCCCCCTGGCGGACGGAGACGTAATCGAGCTCTGGGACGGTCATAGCTTGACGGTGATCCACACCCCGGGACACTCGGCAGGATCCATTTGCCTTCACTTCGAAAGAGACAGGGTGCTCTTCAGCGCCGACACCATTCCGATCCCGGGCGAGATCCCGATCTACGAGGACATCATTGAGTCCGTCCGGTCACTGGAGCGGCTGAAAGGACTGCACGGGGTCGATCACCTGATGGCGGCCTGGGACAAGCCGCGGCAGGGACGCGAGGTCAACGAGACGATCACCGTCGGGCTGCAAACCTTTCAGCGGATCCACACAATCGTCACCGGCCTCGCCAGCGAGAAGTCCGCCGAAGGCCCCATGGAACTGTGCAGGAAGGCGCTCGCTGCGCTGGGGATGNCGCCGGCCCTGGCCAACCCCCTCATCGCCCGCTCCTTCATGTCCAGCCTCAAGGTGCGGGACAGGAAAGATCTCCTCCAAATGTGANCCCTCGGGAAGGCAAGGCGTTCATTGCCGGCCCGGCTGCACGTCGATGTTCTATCTCCTGAAGAACAAGATGGTGATCCGGGGCGTGTACGACGCCGCCTTCGACCAGTCGATCCCCGCAAGATCGTAGCTGTATTGAGAGTGGTAGCAGTCCCTCTTCGTATAGCTTATCGCAGAAACGCGCTCCTTCACCCCCACTCCTTCCAGGGTGAAGGAATACTGGGTCTTCCGGGTCGTGGAATCCGCGTACTGCCCCAGGAAGGGGATGTCGCGAAGCGAGAAGGACAGGCTGTACCGGTCATCGTCACCGGCCCAGGGGCATTTCTCTTCTTCCCACTGCCAGCTCATGCGGGCCTGCAGGCCCTGGATACGGCGGCCCGTTTCGTCGAGGCTGCCCGTGACGATCATCCTGTGGCGCCCCCGGGGCCAGCCTTCCGAGGGAGCGTCCTTCGGCAGGTACACCTCGGCATCCAGGGAAAAGCTCCTGCCGTTCCACTGCAGCTGATGGCGCTTGCTGTAGGGTCCCAGGGTAACTCTCAGAGTCTCGCCCAAGAGTGTCGGTTTGTCCTGCGGCTGCGGCTTGGCGAGCCTCACCATGATGGGGACCGTCAGGTGGACCTCGATTTCCTGCGCCCCCTGGACGGCGGCCTGCGGCTCTTCCTTCTTTGCCCCCTTCTGGATGACCTCCACGTCGAGGCCCGACTTTACGGCAAGCCGCTGATTCAGGTAGGAGTTCCACTCCAGGGATTGGGCTCCGCTGTTGACCTTGAGGGTAAGCTTCGCGGGGTAGCGCCCGGGCTTGGTGTATTCATAGATTCTCTCGTAGGGACTGCGCCCTTCCTTGCCGCCTGCCCACTCGTAGTAAAAGCTGGCGAAAGTGCCTTTCCCCAAAAGGATATCGAGAATCTGCTTCATCCGCTCAACGTGGCGATCCAGGTCCTTGTCCAGCCGGTGGGCCGTCACCGTCACCTGCAGGGGCTTGCCGCCCGAAAGCTCGGCCGGCACGGGCTGGTAGGTGAGCAGAACGGGCGATGAGGCCACATCCTGCGCCAGTTGCAGGTACTCGATGGCCAGGGCCTCGCGCCGGGACTGCCAGGCGGTGAAGATGACGGGGTAGCAGCGGTTGAAGATGGCCTCTGCCACCTTCTGATCGACGCGGCTGTTGTCCCGCCCCAGGTCCCTCGAGGCAGCCATCCAGGATTTCGCCCAGACCACGGCCCGCAGTCGGTCTTCCGCGTGGATGTGCCGCACCAGATCGTCGAGCGTGTAGGCGCGGCCCGCATCGACATCGGTGCGGCCCACGGCGGTGTAGATTCCCGCCATGAGGTCCCAGGCCTCCTGGGTGCTCGCCGCCAGCCGGACCCCCGTCGCCGCGGCGGAATCGAGGGTCCACTTGGCCAGTTCAGCCACCAGCCCCGCCGGGAGGTTGACGGTCCCCACAGCGGCGATGAAGGCTTCGTTGTATGCCTTCTGGAAATCCTCCTCACCGGCGGCCTTGACGGTCTCGCGGGTCTGGATGTAGAGGAGGATGCCCATGGCGATTGTGCCCGAAGGGACGGAATCGCCGACCTTGGCCCAGAGCCGGCTCAGGCGCCCCTGCTTCTGGATGTCGGCCAGGGCCTCATTGAGGATCTTCCGGCCNGACGCGCCGGTTCTCTCGTAGCAGCCAAGGATGGAGGACTCCATGCGGGCCCGGGACATGGCGGAGTCGATATCGCGCTGCAGAGACCCCAGGCGCCCGGGATTCTCCTTCAGCGTTTTGGCCAACTCACGGAGCTCATTGCGCCAGGTGACGTCCATGTCCACGCGGGCGAGGCTCTTGGCCTTGGCCAGGTCCCGGTCGATGCGCTCGATGTACTTGGCCACCTTGTCGCCCCGGCCGTGGGTCAGCTCCTCGGCCACATGATCGATCCACTGGCCCGAGGTGTTGCTCATCCCGGAGACGCTGTACCGCTCGACGCCCTCGGAGAGGTGGGTGAGATCCGTCATGCCCATGAAGGCCTTTCCGTCGCGGCTGTAAAAGAGCCGTCCCGCCGATTCCTCGTAGGCATCCGTCCAGACCTTGGAACCTGCGCCATAGAGTCCCTCGGCATACTTCGCCGGAGTGGCGGCGCTCACGGCTTCCCTGTATCCCAGGTTCGGCACCTGTCCCAGTCCTGCGTAGCGTGTCTGGGCATCGGCCAGGTCCTCCACTCCTCTCATCAGCTGGGTCGGTGGGTAGAGGTTCACCGTATTCATGACCTTTCCCGCATCCTTGCCGAACTCTTTTTCGATCAGCGTGGCGAGCCTCCCACGGGCCTCCTGCCACTGCCTCCGTGCGACGGCCTCGTTGGCGCCGCGGGGAACCACGAGCCGAAGGTCGTGGTCCGAGGCGCCCGCAGAGAGGACATCCGTGTAATTCTTCCCGGAAATCCAGGACCCCATGCCGACGACCTGCTGGTTGGACTCGACTGCGAACTGCTTGACAACGTTCTGCATCCGGAGGTTTGTCGAGAGATCGGCGCTCGAAACGGGCGCTGCGGCCGATAACAACAGGATAAAAGCGTAGAGCCAGGCGGCACGACGGACATTGAAGCGCTTCATGACATCGATCCCTTTCACGGTAAATCACTTCGGTGGAACGCGGGAAAGAGCATGCAAGTTCCATGATAAGGCCCGCGGAAAGCGCGACATTGACAGCCCGTCCTGTCCCCCCTATACTTTTGCAAAAAGAGCTTTCGGAGACAAACATGGCCATTCAGCGGATTCGTGACAATCTGCACTTGATTGACATCGATCAGGCCCTCGAGGGGTTCCGGAAATTCATCAGCGCCTGGCTGTACAGAATCGACGGGGCAGTGCTTCTCGTCGACCCGGGACCTGCATCCACCATCCCCTATCTTGTCGAGCAGTTAACACAGGCAGGCATCGAAAAAGTTGACCATGTCCTTCTGACGCACATCCACCTCGATCACGCCGGAGGCACGGGCCAGTTGTTGCGGCACTTCCCCGAAGCGAAGGTGAATTGCCACCCCAAAGGGATTCAGCATATGGTGGCCCCTCAAAAGCTCTGGGAGGAATCGAAAAAGGTCTTGGGGAAGGTCGCCGAGGCCTACGGCGAAATGGCGCCGGTACCTGAGTCAAGCATTGCCTATCGCGACAGGATCGACGTCGGAGCCGTCTCCATCGAAGTCGCCGAGACACCTGGACACGCGGCTCACCATGTTTCGTACAAGGTGGGCGATATCCTCTTCGCCGGCGAGGTGGGCGGCGTCTACGTGCCCCTCGAGGACGGCTACTACGTCCGCCCGGCAACTCCGCCGCCCTTCCAGTACGGGGTCTTCCGCGATTCGATCGCAAAAGCAGCCGCATGGGATGCATTGCTTGTCTGTCTGGGACACTATGGCTGCAGGCAGGATGCGGCAGCCCTCTTCGGGCGTGCCAGGCGCCAGCTCGACTGGTGGGTGGCCACGGTGCAGAGACACGAAACGGCAGGGAGTGAGCCCTTCGAGGAAGCCGTCATGGCCGATCTTATTTTAAACGATCCGGACATGGCGGGCTGGCAATCGCTGCCGAAAGACATCCAGGCCCGCGAACGCTATTTCTGCTTCAACAGTATCCGGGGAATCCGGGGATACCTGATGAAGAAGTGAAAAAAGTATTGAAGTGCATGAGTGCCTGAGTGAAGAGAGGATGATTATCCTCACTCAAACACTCAGACACTTAGACACTCAAACATTGATTTAAGGGATGTTGAATACTCGTCTTGCGTTGGCCGTTGTCGCGGCGGCCACTTCCTCGAAAGGCTTCCCCTTGATCTCTGCGATCTTCCGGGCCGTGTGGACCACGTAGGCGGGCTCATTGCGCTTGCCGCGGTAAGGGTTCGGGGTCAGGTAGGGACAGTCGGTTTCCACGAGGAGCGACTCCAAGGGAAGGTCCCGCACGATGGAGTGCAGCTTCTCGTTCTTCTCAAAGGTCACTGTGCCCGGGATGGAGATGTAGAAGCCCAGATCGACGCACTGCCTGGCCATCGGGTAATCGCCGGAGAAGCAGTGGATAATGCCCCTCCGGCTCCCCTTCCAGTCCTTCAGCAGGTTCATCGTCTCCCGGTGGGCGTCCCGGTCGTGGATCACGACAGGAAGATTCAGCTCGCCGGCCAGCTCCAACTGCTCACGAAACCGTTGGATCTGGATCCCGCGGGGGGAGAGATTTCGGAAAAAATCCAGGCCGATCTCGCCGTAGGCAACCACCTTTTCATGCTTTGCCATTTCCTTGAGCGAGTCGTAGGTCTGCCCCTTGATGTCCTTCACCTCGTGCGGGTGGATGCCGATGGCAGCATAGACGCCGGGGAAGCGCCGGGTGATCTCGAGGGCCTTGCGGCAGTCCTCCACGGTGGTCCCCACCGTAACGATGATTTCCACACCGGCATCTTTCGCCCTGCGGACAACCTGGTCGCGGTCCCGGTCGAAGGGGGACATCTCCAGGTGGGCATGCGAGTCAATGACCATGTCCATCCGCTCTAGTTCTTCACCTGCCGCTTCCTGTTCAGGTCGGCGGGAACGTCCTCGAACTGGCCGGCCAGGTCAGGAAGTGTCGCGAGGTGCTTGGCGAGGAACTTCTCTGTCATCTCGCCCTTTTTCATCTTGAGTTCGATAATCCTCTTGTCAATGCTGTCCATATTTAATGCCTCCACTTTCTTCATTCCACTCCTCCTCTCCCTGCCGGTGAAAAACACCCATCTGCAGCGTTCCCTCTTCCCTCGTCGCTGCGACGTACCCAAAGTACGTCTCACTCCCCCGGACTTCGGGGCCTTGCATCTGGCTCTTTTTGACCAGCAGGGTAAAAGAATGTTCAAGAACCTTGTGAGTTCGCGGTGAACCCGTCGGCTTGACGGGAATGATCATGTTGTTGCCTCTTTCAGTTCCGGAGCCTCGGGTCGAGGGAGTCCCGGATCCCTTCTCCTAACATGTTGTAACCTAAAACGGTAATCAGAATTGCCAGCCCCGGGTAAAGGGAAAGCCACCAGGCGATGTCGATGTTGTCCTTCCCCGCCGTGAGGATGTTCCCCCAGCTCGGGGTGGGCGGCTGCACGCCGATACCGAGGAAGCTTAGGGCCGACTCCGTGAGGATCGCCCCGGCCACCCCGAGGGTTGCCGCCACGAGCACCGAGGCCATGCAGTTGGGAAGGACGTGGATAAAGATGATCCGCGCATCGCTTGCCCCGATCACGCGGGCTGCCTGCACAAAATCGCGCTCCTTGAGCGATATGAAATCGGCGCGCACCAGGCGCGTGATGCCCATCCAGCCCGTGGCCCCGATGATGATCATGATATTCCAGATCGAGGGCTCCAGGAAGGCGATAACGGCCAGGATCAGAAAGAATGTGGGAAAACAGAGCATGATGTCGACAAAGCGCATGATGAGCGCATCGACCCAGCGCCCGTAATAGCCTGCCACGGAGCCGAGGATCGTCCCGATCAGGATCGCAATGCCCGTGGAGACAAACCCCACCTTGAGCGAGATCTGAGCCCCCCAGATCATGCGCGACATCACGTCGCGCCCGAGCTGGTCCGTGCCGAACCAGTGTTGCGACGAGGGGGGCTGCAGGATATTCTTGAGATCGATCTCCGTCGGGTCGAAGGGGGAGATCCAGGGCGCCAGGAGCGAGACGATAAACAGCAATGCGACGATGGCGCATCCCGCCACGGCGAGCTGATTTTGTGAGAACCGGTGCCAGAAATCCGTCTTCATCGCGCGATCTGCTTTTTCTCCGCTTTTTTCATTGACCGCCCCGCTCAGGAAATCCGGATTCGCGGGTCGGCCAGCGCATAGGACACGTCGGCCAGCAGGTTCCCCAGCAGCGTGAGCACGGCCCCGATGACAAGGATCCCCATGACCACGGGGTAATCTCGCGCCATCACAGCCATGTAGAAGAGCTGCCCCATGCCGGGGATGCTGAAGATNGTCTCGAAAATGACGCTCCCCCCGATGAGCCCCGGGACCGACAGACCCAGGAGCGTGATGACCGGGAGCATCGCGTTGCGCAGGGCGTGCTTGTAAATGACCGTTCGCTCGGGCAGCCCCTTGGCCCGGGCCGTTGTGATGTAGTCCTGCCGGATGACCTCCAGCATGTTGGAGCGCATGTATCGCGAGAGCCCGGCAAGCCCCCCGAAGGCCGCGATCGTTACCGGCAGGATCAGGTGCTTCAGGAGATCCCAGAAAGCCTCGACGGGGGGAAGATATTCATAGTTGAGGGATCGCAGACCCGAGATGGGGAGCCAGTCGAGGTCGATGCCGAAGAGGATCATGAGCAGAAGCGCAAGCCAGAAGGTGGGGATGGCAAACCCCACAAAGACAAAGACGCTCATGACCCGGTCAAAGGTAGAGCCCTGCCGCACCGCCGAGAGCACCCCGATGGGGATGGCAATGAGAAAAATGAGGACCATGGACAACACATTCAGAAAAACGGTGATGGGGAGCCGCTCGAGAATCTTGTCCGACACAGGTCTTGCGTCGGGGGAGAAAGACACGCCCAGGTCCAGCACGACCAGCCGGCCGAGCCACTTGCCGTACTGAACGTGCAGTGGCTTGTCCAGGTCGTACATGGCGCGCAGTCGCTCCTTCATCTCGGCCGTAACCCGGGGATTCATCTCCGTCTGCAGGTCCGTCGGCGATCCCGGGGCCAGGTGCATGACGGAAAAACAGATGATCGTGATCCCGAAAAACAGNGGAATCATGAAAAGAACCCGTTTGGCCAGATAGCGGATCACGTCAGGGCCTCCCCGGGACAGGCTCAAACCCCTCGAGAATGCCCAGGGCCTTGATGTTGGCCAGGGTCTTTGTCAGGTTCTTCTCCGAGTGAGCCTCCACGGTCAGGATGGGGGTGAGATTTCTCTCCCGGAGAATGGAAAAAAACCTCGCGAAGGGGAAGGACCCCTCCCCCACGGGCAGATGCTCGTCGAGCGTGCCCTGGTTGTCGTGGAGATGAATCTCGATGAGCCGCGACCCGAGCCTGTCGATCCACGTCTCGAGCGAGGCTGTGGCGAAAACATTGAAGTGTCCCGTGTCGAAGCAAAAGCCGAAGCTCTCACGAGGAAGTGCATCGAGCAGAAGCTCCNGGTAGCCGGGGTCGGCCTCGTAGACGTTTTCCAGAGCAACCCGCGTGTTGATCCCCTGAGCCAGGGGGATGAGCTGCGACCAGGTGTCGATGCTGTTCTCGAGCCACTTCAAGCCGGAGGACACGTAGTACTTCTCGTCGTAGGAGGGGTGAAAAACGATGGCCCGGGGGAGGAAACCGGCGGCAATCTCGAAGACCCGCCTGAATCGCTCGAGGCTCGCCTGGCGGATNTTCGGGTCAATGGCCCCCGGCCGCAGGTCCATGAAGGGCCCGTGGAACGTGATGGAACGACCCGCCTCGCGGAGAATTTTTCCCACTGCGGCATAATCCTGATCCGTGAAACGATCNAGGATGGCGCTGTTGAAGGCGATTTCGGGATTGATCTGTTCCCTGAGTACTTTGTCGAGATGTTTCTGAAGAAGCCGATCGAAGGGGATATGGACCTGAAGGCATTTCAGGATGTCCTGCATCATGATCATCCAAAGCTGCATTTTAATTGATGAAATTTATCACATCGGCCACGACCTGGCAACGGGCAATTTGAAATTGACAGGACGAACGGATACTGTTACAAAAACATGAGGTTAGCGGAAATCCGGGCAACCGGTAACGGCACAAGCCATAAACAAACGTTCTGGCAGGATATCACAGGGGGAAGAAGAGGAGGATTATTGGTTAAAAAGGACTTGACCACCCGGCAGAAGATTCTCCTGGCCGTCAACGCGGCCCTGGAGAAAAAAGCAAAAAACGTCGTCATCCTCAATATCAAGAACATCACGTCCTTTGCCGATTACACGATCATCTGCAGCGGCACGTCTGACCGGCAGGTTCAAAGCATCGCCTCCTCCATCGAAGGAAGTATGAAAAAGGCAGGGACTCTTCCTCTCGGCGTCGAGGGCGAGAAGGGTGGACGGTGGGTCCTGATGGACTATGCCGATGTTGTCGTCCACGTCTTCTACGAGCCCGTGCGCGAGTTCTACGACATCGAGCGGCTCTGGTCCGATGCCCCGAAGATGGAAGTGGCCGACGACACGGCCGAGGTCAAGTCGCTCCCCAGGGGGATGTGATGTGACGGCGGTGCTCACGGCCCTCGCGGAACTGCTCTTCCCGTCGCTGTGCCTGTCCTGCGGCCAAATCCTGCCCGAGCGCGGGGGGCATCCCTTCTGTCCCGACTGCTATTCCGGGATCCGGTTCATCACTGCGCCTCTTTGTCCGGTCTGCGGCATCCCCTNCCCCGCCGAGGAGAGCCCGGATCACACCTGCGGCGACTGTCTTCTGAACAAGCGGAACATCGGCACAGCCCGGTCGCTCGGCGTTTACAAGTCGGTACTTCTCGACGCCATCCACGCCTTCAAATACGGGGGAAACCTCGCCCTCGGAGAAANTCTCGGCCGCCTGATGGCGGACCACGATTACCCCTCGTTCCGAATCGATGATTATTCACTCATTGTCCCCGTGCCCCTGCATCCGCGGAGGCTGAGGCAGCGCGGGTTCAACCAATCGGTCATTTTAGCCCGGGAAATCGCAAGGCGCCATGGCATTGCCATGGAATTCCGCGCCCTCAGGCGCGTCGTTGATACGGAATCCCAGGCGGGCTTGAAAAAGGAAGAGCGAAGGTCTAACATACGCAAAGCATTCGGCATGTCGGACCCGGATCGGGTCTCGGGGAAACACGTTCTCCTCGTTGACGACGTCTACACGACGGGAAGCACGCTGGGCGAATGCGCCCGAACCCTTCTGAAGGGGGGCGCCGAATCCGTGGGGGCGCTGACCCTCGCCCGGGCAATCCAGGAGCCACTATGAAGATCTACCCGAGAAATGAACTCAAAGCGGAAGTCGACCGGCTGAAGCGGGAGGGGAAGAAGGTCATCTTCACCAACGGCTGCTTCGACATCCTCCATGCCGGCCACACCCGGTACCTGCGGGAAGCGAAAAAGCTTGGCGATGTGCTCATCCTCGCACTCAACAGCGACAGCTCCGTGCGATCCATCAAGGGGGAGAAGCGGCCCATCGTGCCCGAAACAGAGAGGGCCGAGGTGGTGGCCTCGCTCGCTTCCGTGGATTATGTGACGATATTCAACGAGCTGACCCCGCTTGAGCTTATCGAGTTCCTGCAACCGGATGTCATTGTCAAGGGAGGGGATTGGGCCGAGAAGGATATCGTGGGAGCCGACACGGTCAGGAGATGGGGGGGCCGCGTTGCCATCATGCCGGAGATCAAGGGGGCCTCGACGACGAACGTGATTGAAAAGGTCATCCAGGTCTATGGGACGGGGGGGGCCACCGATAAATAGGGCTAAATTTTTCTTTACAAAAACCCGATTATTCGTTATATAAATTAGCTCTTTTTTAGAAAAAGCATTTCTTTTCGGACGGTATTGAAGATGAAGCCCGAAAAAATGGATTATTTCAGAGCCCTTCTTCTGTCGAGGATCAATGATCTCCTCAACGGCGCAGAGAAAACCGTTGCGGAGATGACCGACGAGCAGGAGAATTTCCCCGATCCCAACGACCGGGCTTCTCTGGAATCGGACCGCAATTTCGAGCTTCGCATCCGCGACCGCGAGCGCAAGCTCATCGCGAAGATGCAGGAGGCCCTCAAGCGCATCGACGACGGCACCTTCGGTCTCTGTGACACCTGCGGGGGCCCCATTTCGGAAAAGCGTCTCCAGGCCCGTCCCGTCACCACGCAGTGCATCGACTGCAAGACCAAGGAAGAAAAGATGGAGAAGCAGCGGGGGGAATAGGTTCTTCCCCGATGCGCCTCCCGCTTCACCCCCTTCCGGAGTTCACAAACCCCATCTGTCCTATCATGGAATTCGTTTGCCCAAAACCCGGGGCCGCTGTATAACGTTCTCGCAATCGGCAAAGTTCGCCCGGTGAGCCAGACGCAGCGGGCAAATCCATCCCTGCAAAAGGATCGAGGTCCGAGGAACGAGGACCGGGAAGATAACGCATTCCTCGAGCCTCGTGCCTCGATCCTAAACAGGTCGAACCCACAGGAATGAAATCTAGCGGCACGATCATCCGAGAGGATTCATGTTCGTTGAAGTCGCCGTAAACATTCCCTCCAACCGGACCTTCACCTACGCCGTGCCAGCGGAGTCGCGCGGCGATGTCGCCGTGGGAAAGCGAGTGCTCGTCCCCTTCGGGAAACGATCGCTCACAGGCTATGTCATTGGCATCCGGCGCTCGACGGACCGGACGGACACGCGGGATATCGTCCGTGTCCTGGACCGGGAGCCCCTCTTTCATGACGAGGACCTTCGCTTCTATCGATGGGCCGCCGAATACTACTTCACGCCTCTCGGCAGGGCCCTCGGCGAGATTCTGCCCGGAGGCATCGATATCGAAAGCCTGCTATGGGCCGTAAAGCTGGGGGATGCCGATGATCTCACTGCCCTTCAACAGGACATTCTCGAGTCGCTGGGGCGCCGACCATCGGGGATGCCCCTGCGCACTCTCGAGAAAGAGCTGGGCAAGAAAACCCTCCTTGCCGAGCTCCGGAAGCTGGAGAAACGCGGACTGATCTGCCTGGAAGAACGGATGAGGAAACCCGTCGTGAAGGGCAAGAGGGAGAAGATCGTCACTCTCCTGGGCCCCCCGGCTGATTCGATCAAGCTCACGGATCGACAGGGTCTGGTCATAACGGCTGTCAGGGCGAGGGGGGGCGAAGCCCGCGTGGCCGACCTGGCCGAGATCGCCGATCCCCTGCCTGTTCTGAAGGCCCTGGGGAAAAAAGGCCTCGTCCGTCTCAGCGAGGCGGAAACGTTGAGAGCGCCCGGGACCCCGGGAACGATCGGCCGGGCAGATATCCTCGTGCGGCTGAACCCCGAGCAGGAGATCGCCCTCGGGCGGATCCTGAAGGGAATCTCGTCGGGCGTCTTTTCGCCCTGCCTGTTGCATGGCGTAACCGGCAGCGGGAAGACGGAGGTCTACATCCACGCCATCACGGAGACCCTCCGCCAGGGGGGCCGGGCCATCTATCTCGTCCCGGAGATCGCCCTGACACCCCAGCTCATCAGCCGCCTGGCAAACCGTTTTCCGCCGGAAGAGATCGCCGTCCTCCACAGCGGGATCGGCCCTGCGGTGCGATACGACCAGTGGCGGAAAATCAAACGGGGTGAGGCGAAGATCGTTGTGGGCGCCCGGTCGGCCGTCTTTGCGCCCGTGGACAACCTGCGGCTCATCATCATCGACGAGGAGCACGACTCTTCCTACAAGCAGGACGAGCGGATGCCCTACAATGCCAGGGATCTGGCGGTGGTTCGGGCCAAGCAGCAGGGGGCTGCCGTTGTCCTGGGATCGGCCACCCCGGGGCTGCAGAGCTTTTACAACACGCGCGAAAAGGAATTCGTCTACCTCGCCCTCACAAAACGCGTCGAGGAGCGTGAGTTCCCGCGCGTCGAAATCGTGGACATGAAAAACGAGCGGGATCCCGACGGCAGGATCCGGCCCCTGTCGCGCCTGCTCGTCGAACAGATCGGCCGTACGCTGGAAGCAAAGAAACAGTCCCTGCTTTTCCTGAACCGGCGGGGCTTCAACACGTACCACTATTGTGGCGATTGCACCCACGTCTTCCGTTGCCTCAACTGCGCCGTCTCTCTGACCCATCACCTCAGCGAGGGGGCGCTGAGATGCCACTACTGCGACTTTTCTATCAAGGCCCCGCCTCTGTGCCCGGAGTGCGGCGGG
>JGI20214J51650_10000560_pt1 | contig 23272 bp, 25 predicted proteins | sample WetSurMetagenome_FD_51650 | JGI IMG/M metagenome (IMG submission 51650) | reverse complement strand
GGTCGCCAAGGTCCTCGCGGACAAGGTGGAGAAGGAGGCGAGACGGCTGGAGGAGGATCTGAGGGAAGACCCTCTCACCCTGGCACAGGCCGACAACCTCTTTGATGACGTATGCGGACTGCTCCGGGCCGTCACGGAGTTGAGGGAGATGCAGTCGCAACATGACGAGTTCCGAAAGGAGCAGCTCATCCAGAGCATCGGCGACGAGAAGATGGCTAAAGTACGTCAAAGAGGTCACCTGATATCGATAAAGATGCCAAATTCGAAGGGAAAATTAGGTATTCTCTTAGATTCATCATGTTTTTTCGGAAATATTATATATATTAGTTCGAATTACCACATATTTAATACGAAATTTCCCTATTCGAACCACGGTTCGGAGTGAAGGTCATGATAGATCATCTCGACGATAAGATCATAGACATCCTGAAGAAGGACTCCCGAAAACCATTCGTGGAGATCGCCAACGAACTGAACGTCTCCGAGGGGACCATCCGCAGCCGGGTTAAGAAGCTGTTCGAGGATGGCGTCATCCAGAGCTTCACCATCAAGACCAGCAGCAAGAACGTCAAGGCCATCATCGAGGTGAAGATCGACGTCAACGTCAACACGTCGGACGTGGCGAGCCGGATATCCAAGTACGAGGGCGTGTCCGAGGTGTACGAGGTCACAGGGGAGGAGGACATCGTGGCCATAATCGATGTCACCTCATCTCCTCAGCTCAACGACATCATCGAGCAGATACGGCGCTTTGACAATGTCCAGTCCACCAGGACCAGGTTGATCCTGAAAGAGCACTTTGGAGGGATNTGAATGTTANGAGGATGCGGTACAGCGATCATCACCCCGTTCCATGACAACGGGGAGCTCGACGAGGAGGGCCTGAAGGAGCTGGTAGAGTTCCAGGAGAGGGAGGGCATAGACGCCATCATACCCTGCGGCACGACCGGAGAATCGGCCACCCTGACCCACCGGGAGCACCTTCGCGTCATCCAGATAGTCATGGACACCAAGAAGAGGGCGAAGGTGATCGCAGGGGCCGGCAGCAATGCCACCCACGAGGCGATCCACCTGACCAAGGGGGCCAGGGACCTGGGCGTCGATGCCGTCCTATCCATCTCTCCCTATTACAACAAGCCGACCCAGAAAGGGATATTGCGTCATTATGAGGCGATAGCCAAGGCGGTGGACATCCCATTGATAGTCTACAACGTCCCTGGGCGGACAGGNAGCAACATCGCCCCTCTCACCGTGAAGAAGATGGCGGAGATACCGAACATAGTGGGCATCAAGGAGGCAAGCGGAAACCTGGACCAGATCATGCAGATCCTGGCAGAGGTGCCGCCAGACTTCGATGTCCTGTCCGGTGACGATGCGTTGACCATGCCCATGATGGCCCTTGGGGCCAAGGGTGCCATCTCGGTGGCGTCGAACGTCGCCCCTCGATGGGTGACGGAGATGACCCACCGGGCGCTCTCCAACGACTATGTGGGGGCAAGGGAGCTCCATTTCAAGCTCTTGCCTTTGTTCAAGAACCTTTTCCTTGAGACCAACCCCATACCGGTGAAGACGGCCATGCGCATGATGCACCGCCCCTCTGGGGTGTTCCGATTGCCCATGTGCGATATGGAGGCCGCCAACGCGGAGATACTCCGCAGGACCTTGGCGGACCTGAAACTGCTGTGAGCTGATGTCATGATCGATGTGGTCGTGGCCGGGGCCACCGGCAAACTGGGCTCCTTGGTGTGCAGATTGGTGGAGCAGCAGAAGGACATGAGACTGGTAGGCGCTGTCGTCTCCTCCAGCGGAGGTCACGTGGGCAAGGAGGTGGCTACCGGGGTCAGGGCGGTCGGCCCTGACCAGCTTGTCAGCGCACTGAGCGAGGCCGATGTGTATCTGGACGTGACCTCACCGTCAGCGGCGGAGCAGAACCTGCGTGCTGCGGTCCCGACGGGGGTGAACTGTGTCATCGGTACGACTGGATTGAACGACCCGTTCGTCAGGGAGTTGCGCGAAATGTTCGCCNGCCAGGGTTCCTCGGCCGTCATCACCGCCAATTTCAGCTTGGGCGTCAATCTCTTCTGGAAGCAGTGCGAGCAGATAGCGCGCGCCCTTCCTGACTACGAGGTGGAGATCATCGAGGTCCACCACGACAAGAAGAAGGACTCACCNTCCGGGACGGCGCTGAGGGCGGCCCAGATCATATCCGAGGCCACCGGAGTGGACAAGATGGTCTACGGTAGGCAGGGGATGGTCGGAGCCCGGGGAAGGGAGATCGGCATCCATGCGGTCCGGGTGGGGGATGTCGTCGGGGAGCACACCGTCATCTTCGCGGGCAACAAGGAGCGGATCGAGCTCACCCACCGAGCGCACTCCCGAGAGGCCTTCGCCGAGGGCAGCCTAGCGGCCATCCGTTACGTGGCAGGACGCCACGATGGGCAGATGCACGGCATGGCCGAGGTGCTTGGGATATGATCAAGGTGATGAAGTTCGGAGGCACCAGCGTCGGCTCGACCGATGCCATCCTCCGCACCGCCCAGGTGATCATGCGCGACCCGGCCATCAAGGCGGTGGTGGTATCGGCCATGTCCGGCGTCACCAACACGCTCATTGGAATGATGCGAGAGTCGGAGGTGAAGGCCGAGGCCTCGCTCAAACAGCTGGCCCAGAGGCATCTGGAGACAGCAAGGTCGACGATGGGCGCTTCCGAGTACCAGGAATACGCACCGTTGCTGCAGCAGAGGATGGAAGACCTCAGGGAAAGATTTCATAGTTATCATCAGGCCCCCAGGGGGTATGAGAGGAAGGTGCTGCAGGACACCATCTCCAGCTGGGGGGAGCGCCTGAGCGCGCTCACCATGGCCTATGTCCTGAGATCGAAGGGATGCAACGCCATCGCCCTCACCTCGGAGGAGGCAGGGATAGTGGCCACCGGCACCCCTGGGAACGGCTCCGCCGACCTTTATAGCACCAGCATCAACCTCAAGGCACGGGTGTTGCCGCTGCTGGAAAAGGGTGTGACCCCGATCATCACTGGATTCTATGGGATGGACGGGAGTGGCCGCCCCTTGACCTTCGGTCGGGGTGGTTCGGACTATTCCGGGTCCGTAGTGGGAAATGGCCTGGATGCCGAGGTGGTGGAGATATGGACCGACGTGGACGGTTTCATGACCGCCGACCCCCGGGTGGTCCCAGACGCCAAGACCCTGGAGGAGATGGACTACAATGAGGCGGCCGAGCTGGCCTATTTCGGGGCCAAGGTGCTCCATCCTCGCACCATCGAACCGGCCCGCAAGAAGTGCGTCCAGGTCTGGGTCAAGAACACCTTCAACCCCGATGGCAAGGGCACCAAGATCCACAAGATCAGATCGCCAGCGAGGAGCATGCTGCGCAGCGTGGCCGTCAAGCGGGACCTGTCCATCGTGAAGGTGTACTCGGGGGAGATCGCCTATCAGCCTGGCCTGATATCCAGGNTACTCGAGTCCATCACAGCCGATGGCGTCACCACCTACGCGGTGTCGACGTCCCTCTCCACTTTGGCCGTCGTGGTCCCCCANGAGAAGGTGGCCGAGGTCGTCGAGCGCCTTGACGAGCTGAGGGACGAGGTGGAGAAGGTTCATGTCAAGGACAACGTATCGCTGATATGCGCGGTGGGGGACAGCATGCTCGACTCCTGTGGGGTGAGCGCGAAGGTGTTCGCCACCGTGGCCGAGGTCGGCGCCAACGTGGAGCTGATATCGGAGGGGGCCTCTGACGTGGCCCTGAACTTCGTGGTCAGCAACGAAAAGGCGGTGGCGGTCGTCAAGCTACTGCATGAGAGATACATCGGTGAGACATATGAGGCAGTTCCAGAGTGCGAGTGAGCAGTTGGTCATCGGGGGCATGAAGGCCACGGACCTGGCCGAACGTTTCGGTACGCCGATCTACGTGACGGACGAAGCGAGGTTGAGAGAGAACTTCCGGCGGATCCATGTCGCCTTCAACCGTTGCATGCCCACCAGGATAAATTTCGCCTGCAAGGCGAACTCCAACCTGTCCATATTGAGGGTGCTGGAGCAGGAGGGGAGCGGGATCGACGCGGTCAGCATCGGCGAGGCAGAGCTGGCGTTGAAGGCGGGGTACTCGCCAGACCGGATCCTCTACACCGGAACGAGCGTCCCGGACGAGGAGATGCGACAGCTGGTGCAACGCAACGTCCCCATAAACGTGGACTCTCCCTCCCAGCTCCGCCGCTTGGCCAAGATCGCCCCTGGCTATCGGATCTCGATGCGGGTGAACCCCGATGTCGGGGCAGGACATCATCATCACGTGGTCACCGGAAAGAAGACCACCAAGTTCGGGATCCCCAAGGGGGCGATCGTCAACGCCTACGCGGAGGCCCTGGCACTGGGATTCAGACCGTTCGGTCTGCATTGCCACATCGGGGCGGGCGTGCAGGAGGTGGCGCCGTTCATCGAGGTGACCGATGTCATGGTCGACATCGTCAATGAGGTCCGAGACGTGCTCGGGCTCAAGCTGGAGGTCCTGGACCTGGGTGGCGGGATAGGTATCCCTTACCGGCCCGAGGACCCCGAGATGGACGTGGACCTGTTGGCCGAGGCCATCACCTCCCGTATCAAGGGCAACAGCTCCATACGGACCCTGGCCCTCGAGCCGGGCCGTTACATCGTTTGCGACTCCACGGTGCTTTTGGCAAGGGTCCATGACATCAAGGAGACCCCGGAGAAGCGCTTCGCCGGCACGGATGCTGGCTTCAACACCCTGATCAGGCCGGCCTTCTACGGCTCCTACCACCACATCGAGGTGGCCAACAAGTTCGGTCGGGAACCTGAGCTGGCCTACGACGTCGTAGGTCCCATCTGCGAGTCCGGTGACTTCATCGCCAAGGACCGCAAGTTGCCCCGACTCAGCGAGGGGGATGTCCTGGTGGTCTACGACACGGGTGCCTATGGGTATGCCATGAGCTCCACCTACAACTCCCGCGGCCGTCCGGCCGAGGTCCTGGTGAACGAGGGTCAGGCCCAGGTGGTCCGGGATGCGGAGACGGTCGATGACCTGGTCCGCGGACAGAGGATACCCTCGAGGCTGATGCTGTGAGGTTCTGGAAGTACCACGGCCTGGGCAACGACTTCATCGTGCTCGAGAACATGGATGGACGGGCGCGCAAGGACCCCGATTTCGTGATAGGTCTCTGCGACAGGCGATTGGGCATCGGGGCTGACGGCATCCTCTATATCGAGAGGGATGAGATGGCCGATGCCCGCATGGTCGTGCTCAACTCCGACGGCTCGGAGGCGGAGATGTGCGGCAACGGGATACGCTGTGTGGCGAAGCACCTCTACGACCTCGGCTCGGTACGAAAGGAGACCATGACGGTCAACACCCTGGCGGGCGTTAAGGAGATCCGCTGCACCGTCAAGGACGGCCTGGTGTCCTCGGTCACCGTGGAGATGGGGGCGCCCCGTCTGGATTGCGAAGATGTGCCGATGAACTGCGAGGGGCGGTTCTTGGACGGGCAGCTGGAGGTGGATGGGACGACGGTCCGTGGCAGCGCCGTCTCCATGGGGAATCCCCATCTCATCATATTCCAGGACCTCGATGATAGGGAGGTCGCGCGGCTCGGCCCGCTCCTGGAACGGCATCCAGCCTTCCCTCGCAAGACCAATGTGGAATTCGTTAAATCGAAGAAAGGACTACTGGAGGTCAAGGTCTTCGAGAGGGGGGCCGGTTGGACCCAGGCCTGTGGCACCGGCGCATGCGCCACCGTGGTGGCGGCGGCCCTGCTGGGTAAGGCACCTTACGACCTCGAGGTGGAGGTCAGGCTCCCCGGGGGAAGCCTTTGGATCGCAGTGACATCGGACCTGGGCTCCGTGAGGATGCGGGGACCAGCGGTACGGGTGTTCCGCGGTGAGTTAGCAGGAGAGTGAAGCTATGGCCATTGAGTACGCAACGAGACTGAAGAAGATCCCTCCCTACCTGTTCGTGGAGATCGAGGAGAAGGTGCGCAAGAAACGCGCCGAGGGCATCGACATCATAGATTTCGGCATAGGTGACCCGGACATCCCGACGCCACCTGCCATCGTGGATGAGGTCAAGAGGCAGTTGGACGACCCTGAGAACCACCGCTATCCTTCCAGTGGGGGGGAGCCTGATGTCCGCAGGGCCGTGGCGGATTGGTACAAGAAGCGCTTCGATGTCAGCCTGGACCCGGATGGGGAGGTGGCCATACTCATCGGCAGCAAGGAGGGGATCGCCAACATCTGCCGGGCGTTCGTGAACCCCGGGGAGAAGGTCCTCTGCCCTGACCCTGGCTACCCGGTCTACTCCCAGGGGGGGACCCTGCTTTGCGATGCGGTCCCGGTCAAGGTGCCCATCCGGCCCGAGAAGAAATTCCTGCCCGACCTGGACTCATTGCCCAGCGACGCTCGGATGTTCTACCTGAACTATCCCAACAACCCCACCGGGGCGGTAGTCACCAAAGAGTACCTCTGGAAGGCCACCACCTGGTGCACCGAGACGGATACCATATTCTGCTATGACAACGCCTACTCGGAGATGACCTACGACGATTATGTGGCGCCATCCGCCCTGGGCTGTTGCCAGGGGGGAGAGCTGATCGAGTTCGGTTCCCTGTCGAAGACCTTCAACATGACCGGATACCGCATCGGCTATGCCGTGGGGGACGCCAAGCTGGTGGCGGGGCTGAAGAAGGTCAAGGCCCAGATCGACTCCGGCGCGCCCATGTTCATCCAGAAGGCCATGGTCAAGGCCCTGGAGATGTACGATGGGGCGGAGAGGCCTCAAGTGGTGAAGGACAACATCAAGATCTACCAAGAACGCCGGGACGTGCTGGTGAAAGGCCTACGCGCCCTCGGCTATAAGGTGGACCCCCCGAAGGGAACGTTCTACCTGTGGCTCCATGTCGACATGCCTTCCATGAAGTTCACGGAGAGGATGCTGAACGCCGGGATAGTCTGCACACCAGGCGTCGGGTTCGGAGAGTATGGTGAGGGCTATGTGCGCTTCGCCACCACCCAGACCGTCTCTCGCATCGAGGAGGCACTGGACCGTATGAGCAAGATGTGATCAAACACCTTCCGTTTCCCTCATTTTTGGCTTGAACACCAATGGTCATTCCGGTTTTTCTGCGGTAGAGCAATATCATTAAGAGCCCAGAATGGAAACATATTATCGACTGGATATGAACCTGACCAATGAGAGCTATGTCATCAGGATCAGCACCAAGAACCATACCGAGCTTTACTATCGAGATGAGGATGGTTGGATGAGGGTCAGCACGCGTGGAAGGACTTTCAGAGCAACGGCGGAACAGGTCTTGAACCATGTCCTACCTGCCTTGGCCGGAATAAGATCTGGAGCGATCATCAAGGTGGAACACCACGAGGACCCAGAGGAGCGGAACCTCGAGAACGCCATCGAGTAAAGGAGATAGAGAAGTCATACAATGGTTCAGATCGATCGCTTCTTGCCCTGCTCCCGCCGGTAGGCGGCCTTGAGCGCCTCCACCACTGGCATGGTCTTGCCCAATAGATATGTCTCCAGGGCCCCGCCACCGGTGCTGACGTAGCTGAATCGGGAGTATAGGCCGAAGTTCTCTGCCGCGGACACGGTGTGCCCACCCCCTATGACGGTATATGCCTCGGAGCGGACCGCGGCCTCCATGAGGCGACGCGTGCCGATGGAGAACTCCTCACGCTCGAAGACGCCCGCTGGTCCCGACATGAACACGGTTCCTGCATTTTCGATCACATCGCAGAACATTTCGATGGACCGAGGACCGACGTCGTAGATGGGGAAGTCATTGGGAAGGTCGTCCACCATCAGGTCCAACCGAGTCCCCTCCTGGTCCACCGCCACGTCCAATGGTAGGAGGATGTGCTCCCCTCTTTCATGGAGTAGCACCTTGGCGGCCTCCAGGTTCTCCGGGGTGAACTCCTTGCTCAATATCTCCTCGCTGTCCTGGCCCAGGTCGACCCCTCGGGCCTTGAGGAATGCATTGGCGCTCAGTCCGACCAGGATCACGAAGTCGGCGACCTTCTTCGTGAGGACACGGTCGATGACCTTTATGGAGTCGGAGAACTTCGAACCCCCCAGGACGAAGATGCAAGGTCGTCTTGGCTCGTCGAACACGGAGCTGAGGGCGTTGAGCTCCTTCTCCATCAGCCGCCCAGCGGCGGAGGGAAGGACGGCCTGGAACCCGACCAGGGAACAGTGGGAACGGTGGGCCGCACCGAAGGCATCGGAGACATAGAGGTCGGCCACGGAGGCAAGCCTCTGCACCATCTCCTCCTGGGCATGCTCGTCCATACCTTTCTTGTCCTGCTCGCAGCTCAGCTCGCGCACGTTCTTGAGCATGAGGGCCTCTCCAGGGGACATCGACCTGATGGCATCGAGGGCCTCGTCCCCGTAGAGGTCGTCCACATATCGGACCTTCTTACCCAGGTACCTAGATAGCAGGTGGGCATGTTGGTCCAATGAGCAATAGTCCCAATCGCCGGGCCGTCCCTGATGGGCGATGATGACCACCTTGGCCTGCTTCTCGACCAGCTCTCTCAGGGTGGGCATGATCTGCTTGATGCGATTATCATCACCGATCTGCATCGTCCCTTGTCGCAGCGGACAGTTGATGTCCACCCGAAGGATGACCGTCATCCCCCGCAGATCGAAATCATCCAATGTGTTGAACTCCTTCATGGTCCACCCAGTGCNCTCAAGCATCGCTGACGCGAATACGGACCAGCAAAGGGATGGGGTTAAATTATCGTTTCGGTCTCACCATCGATGCCCCGACGCCCGAACATTGCTCCTGGATTGATATTGGGATGACCAACCTTTTTATCATCATAGGCAAATCAACATGTCGACCCAATTATGTCAGACCCGACCCGGAACAACATCGATGCGTATTATGACCAGATACGCAAACGCGACGACAGTCTGATATTGGTTCTGACCAGTGAGGGGAGCGTGCGAGGGGCGAGCCCTAGCACGGAGGAGCTGCTGGGCTTTGACCATGCCGATCTCGAGGGGAAGCACATCGAGGCCTTCGTCCACAAGGAACGTATCCCAGAGGTGGAGGGGACCATCCGCTCGGTCCTTGAGAAGGATGACGTTGAACGGCTGGACCTGCAGTTCTGGACCAAGGACAGAAGGATGAAGTGGTTCCGTTGCTCGTTCTTCACCGTCAGGGATGATGATGGGAGGTGCGTCTGTCTACTTGGCATGGACATCACCGAATGGGAGGACTCCGAGTCCGCCCTGGAACTTATGAACAAGAAGTTGAACATCCTAGGGTCAGCCACGCGCCATGACGTTCTGAACTCCCTGACCGGGCTGTTCGGATACCTGGAGCTGGCCGAGACGAAGACCAAGGACGAGGTNGTCCTCAAGTACGTTCGCAAGGCCAAGGCCTCCGCCGTGGCCATACGTAAACAGATGGAGTTCACACGATCNTATCAGGAGATCGGGTCCAAGAAACCGGACTGGATCAAGGTGAACGGAGCGGTGCGAGCGGCCTATTCCGCCCTCAGCGATCCCCGGATACCATTGGAGTCGAACGTGGGCGAGCTCGTCGTATACGCCGACCCGATGCTGGAGAAGGTGTTCTACAACCTATTGGACAACACGTTCCGCCACGGTGAGAAGGCCACGTTCATCCGGGTGAGGTTCGAACAGCTGGATGGGGTAGGTCATCTTTTNGTCGAGGATGACGGGAAGGGCATCGCAGCTGAGGAGAAGGACCTGATCTTCAGACGCGGTTACGGAAAGAACACCGGCCTGGGGCTCTACATGTCCCGGGAGATACTCGATATCACAGGGATAAGCATCATGGAGAACGGCGACCCTGAAAAAGGCGTGCGGATAGTGATCACCATCCCTCCCGGCATCTTCAGGCTCGAGGGTATGTGAGGGTCGATGGTCATGGGAGATAGGGAGCGGGACCGAGCGGTCCCNTGNTGACAGGCCCCTTACTTCGAGATGCCTATTGCCTTGTCCGTCCTGGAGATCGAACGCAACGGGTCCTGCTCCAACTTGCACATGGCCCTGATGCAGTCGACATTCTCAGGGACCACGTCGGATTCCTGATGGACCGCCTGATAGTAGTAAAGGTGGTTGTCCAACACCTTGGTGCCGTCCTTCCAGACAACGATCTCCATCATATCGCCCCTATGCCTGCCAAGGTCCCGCGCGAGCTCCATCACTTGCCCCGTTCCCTTTATCCCATCCCTGCCAGAGATGAGACGGACGCGCGGCGTCTGTTTCCATACGTCCATGACCTCCGCCTCGGTGACGCTCCTCTTCAGGTCTATCGCCACACAATGCACGTGCATGAGGGTGGTCGGAGTCACGACCGCCATGGTCTGGATCGGGAGCCAGGGCATGATGGTCTGCACATCGGGCCCATGGTGGGTGGGCAGTTTCAGGGAGGGTTCGATGGAGTTTAGCGGGGAACCCCTTCNGTCGCCTGGGTCCGCCCCACGNCGTANCAGGGAGGCGATCACCCTCTCGATGCCGAACGTGCGGTCGATGGGGAAGAGGGTGCGGACCAGTCCTGTGGTGTTGCAGGAGACCACCCGGACGAACTTCGCACCCCAGGCCTCATGATAGTTGGCGAGCGCGTTGAAGGATATGCCGGCGATACCGTGCTCCTCGCCCCCTTGGAAGATGGCCTTGACCCCGGCCGCCTCATACCTGGACTTGTACTGAAGTCCGATGCCGCCTGGGGTGGTATCGATGATTATGTCCGNCTTGGTCAGAAGGTCATCGAGGGTCCCGGCNCATTTGCATCCTGCCTTGTCGAACTCGCCCAGGTCCTCCTGAGATGCACTGTACAGAGGGAATCCCTCTTGGATGGCCAGATCTGCCTCGTAACTGGGACGGGTCTTGGTGACGCCCACTATTTCCATGTCGTCCTGCTTGGCGACCGCCCATGCCGCCCTCTTGCCGATGGTCCCATAACCGTTCACGCCGACCTTCACCTTCATGACCACTGCCTCCGTTCTGGGTTATCACATTGAGCCATATTTGCCTTTTGATTGGGAAATGCGGTCACGCGCTCCGTACCTGGCTAATTCCTTGGGATGACGTAGACCTTCCCCGCCATCTTGATGGAGTAGAAGATGCACGGGACAAAGACGATGGTCAGAAGNATCACAGGCCATTTGTCCTCACCGATCATGATCATTGCCACCGATATGATGGCGACAACGAGTCCGAGCAGGATGAGGCTCCGGCTGGAAAAATGCACCAGGTCATCCTCCTTCACGATGTATTTGGGGTCCTCATGATAGAAAGGGACGGACCTGATACCTCGGGCCCTGATCACGAGCCCGTACATAATCAGCCCGAGTCCGAGGAACAGCAACAGGTATGATATGACCAACATAGTCTTGACCGGAAAAAGGGAAAACTTAGGTTCGATAAAAATATATGTGAGGGGCGGCCCCCTCATTGAAGAAACTCACTTCTTGACCTTCTCATCGAGCTTCATGTCCGCAGCCTTTGCCTTGGCGGCGGCCCGGGCGATGAATATTATCGCTATCACTGCGATAATCGTCACGATCACTGCATAGATCATCAGCGCGATCCACCCGCTACCGGATGCGATATATTCCGTCACCAAGGCGTTGATCGCAGAGTTCCATGCAAGAGCGGCCAACACACCGAACGCGGCGGTCATCAAAGCGGCCACGGTCTCAATTACCTGTGTTTTCAAACTCGCCATCTTNGCTCCCAACTTAAGGGAAATCCCTTACAATCAACAAAACATTCCAACATTATATACGATTTGTTGTTGCCCCGCTCTCACAATCACAATGCACGGACCGGATGACGGATGAGGGTCTTCCAGGCATCGGGTACGGTCCTCCTCGGGTCGCTCATGTAGATCTCATGATGCTTCCCGTGCGGTTCGTACCCCTTTTCCAGCATGAACTCATGCAAACCCTCGATCGTTGGTCCCTCGGTGGTGTATGGGCCAACGTGCAGTATCTGGGCCGAGAGGCCTTCCTCGAAGGTCTCCAACTTGACCAGGTCCAATTCCAGTTCGGGCTTCTTCCGTTCCAGTGATGTCCTGGCGGATCGGAGGTCCGCCTCGTTCAAAAAGTCTGGGACCATGATCATCAAGGTCCATTGCCAATCGGCCCTGATGCCCATTGTCATTGGGTCGCCCGAGCTTGCCCACCAGAGCCCTTCAAGAGGCATGACCTTGAAATCGACCCCGCCAGGCTGGGCCTTGGAGATGGACTTCATGCTGTAGGCGAGACCGTACAAGCTCTCCACCGCTGCTTGGAAACGTTGAGACCCGTTGGGGTCCCCCTCGCCATCCACCATGAGGAACTTTAATTCTGGGACCTTGACCAGGAATGGTCCCTTGCCCATGCGGAACAGCTCCTTGTGCGCCTTGCTGAGGTCGATCCTCTCGGCCGCCATACCGGATTCCCATACATCATCGGCGTGGTTGTTTAAAAGGTCATGCTGGGGTGCATCGAAGATACTGGAAAAGGTGTCCTTGCAGATTTTAATATCAGCATTATGATTGGTGACCGAGATGTCCAAGCTCGCCTCCGTTAACCAATATGGCTACTACGCCAAATGGTTCATGCTCAGCAAGATGGGCAGGAAGAGCCCGCTCGTCAACACCATGCTCGTCAATTTCGAATGCAATCTCCGATGCAAGCATTGCAGCGTCCACGAGAACATGGACAAGCTGTCCGGTCCCAGCTCCATGTCGTTCGACGTGGCCGTCCGAGAGATGGAGAAGAAGTACCAGGAGGGAGCCAGGATCGTCTTCTTCGAAGGCGGCGAACCAACACTGTGGAAGGATGGCGACAAGGACCTCAGGGACCTCATCTTCGAAGGGAAGCGCATAGGATATTTCGTCACTGGATACACAACCAACGGAACAAATGTCATCTTCGAGGAGAGTGACGTGATATCCGTCTCCTTGGATGGGCCCAAGGACGTGCACGACCGGATCAGAGGCGAGGGCGTCTTTGACTCAGTCATGAAGAATCTGGGGAGAACGAGGCACGGCAACATCTTCGCAAACATGGTGGTCATGCAGGAGAACAAGGACGTCCTGAAGGAGACCGTCGAAGCGGTAGTGGCGAGCGGCCGGATCAACGGGATCATGATCAACTTCCTCACCCCTCCCCCGAAGGCGCAGGCGCTCTCCTTGGAAGAGAAGGGGAAGGTGGTGGAACAAGCCCTCCTGCTCAAGAAGGAAGGATTTCCCATCCTGAACACCGACCGGGGGTTGAAGGAGCTCCTCATAGAGGACTACGAGAAGCGTTGCCCTGCATGGGCCTCCGCCTTCGTCCTGCCCGGCCCGACCTATTTCTACGGCTGTCCCATGAGGGGCACGGAGGCGTGCAAGCAGTGCGGATTCGACGCGGTGCGCGAATACTCGTTGATCGTGAGAGGGAATCCGTTGGCCATATCCCAGATGTCGGGGCGTTTCGCCCTGAGCAAGAAGGGCGGCAAAAAATAAATATCCTGACCTTCAAGTTATTTGCATGGAGGAGGGGGCTTGGTCGGAGGCGATGCGGCTCCTGTTCTGGGTCATGGCCATACTGGCCTTGCCAGTCGTGATCATGAGCGCATTTCCCTTAGAGCCGGGGACGGTCGACATCGACTGGTCCATTTACATCATGTTCACCGAGATGATATTGATCGGCATCTTGTTGACCGTGTTCATTTACAAAAAGGTCCGAGAAAGGGATTCCCTCAGACCATGATATATTGTTCCACTACGAAGCCGATGGCGATGGCCACCACCACCAACATCTCGTGCCCGGAGGCGATCTTGAGCATCTCGGGCACCGGTCGCAACCATCGGAACTTGTCATCCCTGGCCTGGAACATCTTGGCCATCCGGAACGCCAGGGGAAGGGTGAGGAACAGAAGAAGGTAATTGAGGCCATAGAATACCACCAACGCTCCACAGAGGGCGTACATGACCCCCAAAAGCCAAAGGGTGAGACGGGCCGAGCCTTCCTGACCGAACCGCACACTGAAATCCTTCTCCCCCGCCGCCTTGTGGGCCTCATACCCGGACAACTGGTCGACGGCCCGCATGAGCATGACGGCGAGACCGACGGTGATGGCGATGATGAGCATCTCCCAGTTCAGCTCGTTGACGATCACGTAGAAGGAGAAGTAGGACATCAGGGCGAAGGAAAGGAAGACGTCGATCTCACCGAACCCCTTGGCGCCCAGATTGAGCGGTGGGGCGGTGTAGAAATAGCTCAGGAAGAAGGCCACCGCCCCCATCAGCAGAACGACCCACCCACCGTAGTACACGATGGGGATGGCGGTGATGGCAGCTGCCATGGCGATAATGGCGAGGATGACCTTGCCCTGCCGCTCGGTGATCTCCCCTTTATCGAAGGTGTTACCCATCCAGTAATATTTGTCGTTGAATATCTGCCTGAGCTCGGCCTCGTAGGCCGGGTCGAAGGGCACGAAGCGTTTCTGGTCGGCCCCGCTCTTGTGATCGAAGTAGTCGTTGGACAGGTTGACGAAGAGCGCCAATAGGAAGACGTCGAGCGGGATGAGCACTGCCAGGAGCCAATCGTCCTTTATCGTGAGGGCGAACACCACGCCGGTCACCGAGGCCATCACGAAGGGTATCGTGTAGTAGAGCCTCAGAACGTTCCTGGCCAGGTCCCACCGTGACCTCACTTCGAATGCCATTGCTTCGATCCTCGGTGAGGCGTGGCAACGGATAGGCGTGATTTAACGCTTTCCGACATGTCGCTCAGGATGCTCAGAGGAGATCGTTGTCCTGTACCACGTGATGGTCTCTTCCAATCCCCTCCTAAGGTCATGGAGGGGCTCATATCCGATCTCGCGTCGTGCCTTCTCTATGCTGTAGGCCCTGTCAGATGTTAGCACATCAACGGTGCTGGTGCGCATGAGGAAGTCATCCTTTCCCCGAACTTTGTTGAGCAATTGCACCGGGGCTATCATGACCTTCGCCAATAGGGCGGGGATGTGTCCATGAGGAGGTGGTGCTCCCTTCAACTCAGAGAGGAGCCTGTAGACCTCCTCGTATGTGTAGGCTCGGTCGTCACTGACGATGTAGATCCTGTCGCTGGCCGCATCCTTGGCATCCATGGCGAGTCGGAAGGCACGGGCCACATCTTGGGCATGGACGAACTGGATCAGATTCTTGCCGCTGCCCACCATGCGACGGGTCGCACCGCTCTGTCCGTAGGAGACGATGGTCCAAAATGAGATATCATCGATATTGCCAGGACCATAGATCCCGGAGGGCCTGATTATTGTCCAGGGCAACGAGGCACCGGCCCTCTCCCTGACCACCTTCTCGGCCTTGACCTTCGAGCGACCATATTCGAACTGGGGATGAAGCTCAGAGGTCTCATCACCCACTCCCTGGACCGGCCCGATGGCCTCGGTGCTGCTGCAGTAGAGGAAATGGCCCACACCTTGATCCTTGCAGGCATCTACCAGTGACGCCGTGGCATCCACATTGAGCCTCTGATACAGGTCCTTCCTCCCAGAGAATGTATAATACGCTGCGAGATGGACGACCGCTTCCATGCCATGCACCGCCTCTCCCATCCCCGAGGGGTCGTTGAGATCGAAGGTCCGCTTCCTGATGCCTGACCCATCTAGGCGTTTGGTGTCGCTACCGGAACGCACCGCGGCATGGACCTCGTGGCCATGCCCGACCAGCTCATCGACGACATACCCCCCTAGGAAGCCAGTGGCCCCCGTTACCAGCACTTTCAATGCTGCTCCTCCGGCAACTTGTTGCGCTTCCGATGGTAGACCGTATAGGTGAACGGAGAAGCAAGGGAGACCCCATCATAGGGCTCGACGGCCGACCGCATGTACATGTCCCCGACCGGAACGATCCGGTAGACCCCGGCCGAGGCTAGAAGCAGGGACAGAGGCCCTTCTCGCTCCTCCCTGACCGCCAATCCCACCGTCTGGACCTTGTCTATCCCCTTGAACGCGGGATCGTTGGGGAGGTCGGTGATCATGTCAAGTGCATCCAGTTCCCCGTTCAGCATAACGACCTCTATGAAACGCCTGCGTGCGTACAGGCCCATTCGGGGAACTGGGCCATGACCGAACTCAATGCCGACCTTCCCTTGGATAGCACGATCGTCCAAGGGTTGTCGATGGCCTTCGAGGACAGGACCGTGGACCCGCTCAATTGCAGACCCCGTCGGTAGTTGTTCAGGGAGAAGAGGCGACCCTCGTCCAAGACCATCGGGAAGCCCTTCCCGATGGTGTCCAGATGGGAGGCGACCTTTCCAGCGAACTCCTTGGCTTTGGCCAGGTCCCCAAGGAAGAGGCAGAGGGTGGGAGAGGAGCAGAGCTGTTGGTCATATAGGACCATATTGAGGGCGAGGCCTTCGGCAGACTTCTCGTCCACGGCGTCCTCCTCCATCCAAGCCACTCCGGTCAGGGGCCCGTTGACCAATAGACGGGGCCGATTGGGGTTCTCAGTCACCTTCCTTGCGACCGTGGAGCGGGCCGGCTCCCCGCCCCAGAAGTTTATCACTCCCACCCGGGACCTTGAGAGCAAATGCTCCAAGGCGGGACCGTCGTGGGAGAGATAGCTTACCCCCAGGGCGTTGCGCATCGCCTCCTTGGCCGGGGTGTCGGGAACCATTTCCAAGGTGCGGAGCACGGCCACCACCCCATCGTAGTTGGAAAGTGAGGGCTTGAGCAGGGTGAGGTTGCCCGTGACCAGGGCGAGCATGGTCGGGATGAGGGTCGGGACTATCGAGTTCCCTGAGCTGATTATGAACACTGGCCCGGCGGGTCGGTGCAGGAAGCACTCCGTCCCATCCACCTCCTTGAAATGGTCCAGGGCGGTGGGCCCACCCATCAGGGATGCCGNCAGATTCCTTTCCAGGTTGGCGGCACTTAGCACGGAGGTTACCAATGACAGTTCGAGGTCTATCAGCCTCTCCGAGTAGGCCGTGCCCTTGGCCAGGACCGTCCTCAGCTCTTCGAACCCCCCATCCCGATATCGTTCATGCCAGTATCGGCCCATGCCATCGATGACGGCGAGCCTCTGGCCTATTGGGATCTTCACCAGTTCATCCTGGACCCTCTTGGCCCTGGCCAGGAACTGGTCGACACCGGTCGGGGAGAGCTCGGTGATGTCTTGGGCGGTCGTGCCCCTGACCTCATCGAGCGGTGGCCCAGTGTAATATGGCCTCCTCATGTCCCCCCACCCTTGACCATCATCTCCTCCAGTGTCCCACCGCAGGCGCGTTGCATCTCCCAACCCTCCTGAACGGTCAATCGCCTCCTAAAGACGAACTCCCGACCATAGAACCCTTGGGAGGGCTTTGCGCTCATGATGTCCCCTGGGTAGAAGCATTCCAACCATGACGTGACGAATGGGTTGAAAATACCCAATATGCCTTCGATCCCGACCCCTTCCAGGACGTCGAAGTTCGACTGGTCCATGAGGAAGACCTCGGACAGGGGGTGTGGCACCTTGTCGATCACACCCTCGCGATCGATCAGGGCCGTGAGCGTCTCCGTCATTCCGAGGACGTCCATGAATGGAACTGGGATGTCCTTTCCCTCCCTGCCCTTGGCCCGGAAGTTCCTCCGGGCGTCATTGACCATCTGACCATAGGGAGGGAGGTCGACGAAGCCCTTGGACCCGCCACCCGTGACCACCATTCCCCCCTTCCCCAAGCGCAGGGGCGGCGCTCCGACGGCCATCCTCGAGATCGCCCTTTTAATGGTGCCCATATCGTCGAACCTCTTCCCCAACAGGTGAACGCCGGCCGGTGCGGTGAAGAACAACTTAGGCTCCTTCTTGCTCTTCAGGAACCTCATCAGGTTATCGCGATTGGGGGTGAGCTTTTGCCAGGGAGTGCCCGCCTGGTCCTTGTTCTCCAGGTCCATGCCATAGAGGAGCTCGATCCCCTTGTTCTCCAGCGTGAGGTGCACGAACGCCACGAAGCTAAGCTTGTGACGGAGCTCGGGCGCCGCCATGAAGAGGGCGATGCCCTCCCCATCGCGCAGCACATCCCCATAAAGGTGCTCGAAGAGGTCGGTATTGGCCTTGAGCATGATAGCGAGGTCCAGAGGGCTGCGGTATATGCGCACGGGGTCCCTCCCGGTGGTTCCGGAGGATTGGAATGTCTCCCCTCCTTGCTCCACCTCTCGGATGAGCAGCGGACCCTGACCCTCCCCCCTGAGCATGTCCGAGGGGATAGCCAACCTGGCCACGTCGTACACCGTGGCCGTAGATGGTTTGATCCCTAGACGGTCGAACAGGTCGGCATAGTGATCGCTCCTTCGCTCGAAGAATCCCAACGAGCTGCGGATGAGGTCCGACCGCAGGGATGACAGCTCGGAAGGCCCCATCTTGAATAGGTTCTCACCGGACATGACCAGGTCCCAGACCTTCCTCGCATGGGGGTCCTTGAGCAGCTCGCTCCTCGGACCTTGTTCAAGGATATCCTTGGCCATCATCCCCTATCCCCCAGAGTACAAACGAACCGAATATGGGGAATAAAACACTATGGGCTCATGGACGTCGTGTCCCGACCGCATCCTGGATGAAGCCCTCCTTGGAGCTCACGTAGGCCTCGCGGTCTTCACGGTGGTCCTTGGCGCTCTGCCTCTTTAGCTGGGCATAACGCTCCCTCAGGTCGGCGTCCTCCCGGAGGAGCTCCCGGAAGGAAAGGTGGCGATGCCATGCCTCGCTGCCGAAAGTGACGATGTGAAGATGATGCGTCCTTGGCATGCCTTTGCGATAGAACACCCGCTCCCCCTCCTCGTCCTGTCCCACGTGACGATATCCCAATGGTTCCAAGAAGGGATTGTACGTTTCAGCGCTCTTTATGAGCGGCACCCCCACCATGATATCTATTATTGGCTTGGCGCAGAGACCGGGGACGGCCGTGCTCCCGATGTGCTCGATATGGGGGCGGAGCGGAAGGAAGGCCTGGGCGAGCCTGCCCCTCTCCTCCTCATAGGCATCGGGCCAGCCTGGGTCGTACTCCACCAGTTCGACGATGTCTTGGGGGTCGCGTCCCATGGCCATAAATAGGTGGCGGTGAGGACATAATGGTTGCAGTCGATGAAGGAAGGGCGGCCATTTTCAAGATGGAGGCCCTCTCTTTGGCATCCAGGAATGCTTATATACGATGGTAAACATGCCTTTAACCGTGTCAAATAACCACACGCGCGGCATCGGTCTGATTTTGCTTTCGGGCGTGGTCGTCGTTATTTGAAATGAGGCATCTCTCCGGGAGGGATGTCCTCAAGCATTGTGAGGAAAAGGTGAAGCGTAGATGAAAGGCTCCAGGGCTCTGCTGACGTTGCTTGAAAAGCACGACGTGGACGTGATGTTCGGATATCCTGGCGGATACACTCTGCCGATCTACGACGAGCTATTGGACTCGTCCATCCACCATGTCCTGGTCCGCCACGAACAGTGCGCGGCCCATATGGCGGACGGGTACGCCCGTGCCACTGGCCAGCCCGGCGTATGCATGGCCACCTCCGGCCCGGGAGCGACGAACCTGGTGACCGGCGTGGCCACCGCCTATGCCGACTCCTCCCCGATGATAGTGCTGACCGGTCAAGTGCCAGTGTCGCAGATCGGTAATAATGCGTTCCAAGAGGCGGACATCTTCTCGTTGATGATGCCGATCACCAAACATAACTTCCGTGTATTGGACGTAAAGAACCTTCCCGAGGCCGTCAAGCGGGGCTGGAACATCGCCATGAACGGCCGCATGGGCCCAGTGCACATCGACCTGCCCGTGGACGTTATCAAGGCGGAAGTGCAGGACATACTTCTGGACGAGGAGTTCCCCGTCCCCGCGCCCTTTGAGGATACGTCCGGCGTGCTGGAGGCCGTGAAGCTGCTGAAGGAGGCGGAAAGGCCGATGCTTCTGGTGGGCGGAGGGGCCATCTGGTCGAACTCCACCCCGGAGGTGCTGAAGCTGGCGGAGATGCTGATGGCACCGGTGGCAACGACCATGATGGGAAAGGGCATCATCCCCGAGACGCATCCGTTGTCGATGGGGATGTTGGGCATGCACGGCCGCGAGATCGCACGTAAATCGTTCCTGGAGTGCGACGTGATGGTGGCCATCGGGGCCAGGTTCAGCGACCGCTCCTCCGGGCTGCCATCCGAGCTCTCGGAGAGCACCAAGATCATCCATATCGACATCGACCCCATGGAGGCTGGCAAGAACTCGCGCACCCGCGTGCGCATCGTGGCCGACGCTAAGAAGTCCCTGCAGCTCATCATCAAGGGACTGGGCAAGGCCAAGGGCGACAGCGAATGGTCCCTCAGAATGAAGAAGTTACGGGAGATGTGCGATTGCGACATGGACGACGGGATCATGCCCATCCATCCTCGCAAGGTGATCTACGAGCTAAGCAAGGTGTTGACCGACGATGCCTACGTATGCACCGAGGTGGGTCAGAACCAGATGTGGGCAGCGCACTTCCTGCGCATGAAGCAGCCCAGACATTTCATCACCTCTGGAGGCCTCGGCACCATGGGATTCGGATTCCCTGCCTCCATCGGTGTCAAGTACGCCCACCCGGACAAGCAGGTGGTGGACATCGCCGGCGATGGCTCGTTGCAGATGGTGGTGCAGGAGTTCGCCACCGCGGTGAACGAGCAACTGCCCGTGGTGGTATGCCTGCTGAACAACAACTGGTTGGGCATGGTGAAGCAGTGGCAGAAGCTGTTCAACGACAAGCGCTACTCGGGCACGAACCTGCAGCGCAACCCGGACTTCGTCATGCTGGCCAAGGCCTACGGTGCGGACGCCATCAAGGTGGAGCGACCATCAGAGTTGAGGGAGGCCTTCCAGGCCGCCTTCCGTTCCGAGGTGCCTTTCCTGGTGGACGTCCATATCGACCCCGAGGCCGATGTCCTGCCCATGCAGCCGGGCGGTAAGTCCTCCAAGGAGGTCATCCGGTGTGACTATTGCCATTGGACCAAGAACGGGGTGGATTCCATACATGGGGATTTCACGCCGAACATCTCAGGCGCCTAAACCTTTTTTGATCCGATCTCGAAAGGGAGGTGGTCGGAGAACCACCCCCTTCTCTCCTTTTATCTAACATTCCGTTAGTTCAGAGGACCCACAAGGCAAGGGCCAACATCAAGATGATCAGGATCGGTATCGAAGTGGACATCATCACCCCGTATCGGTTGATCCTCTTCAGTTTCGCTGGGTCCTTGTGATAGTTGAACTCAAATTACCCCAGGATCGTCACTATGAGGTTGAGGGCCAGGAAGAGGAACATCCCAGTGATGAAAATGGTATAGAAGTTGATGGTGGAGGTCGGGGGGATCTGCTTTTGCATGGAAAGATTGAACAGGACCGCGGTGATGAGCATGGAGGTGTTCAGTCCGACGCGGCCGAATGCCCCGCTATCGTCCATGTGGAGAAGGAACGAGAAAGCGGACACTAGACATAAAATGAGGGGTGGAAGTATGACCTCAGGGAAGGCCACTATCATCTCCCGTTTGATCACGATGTCCATGATGGCCTGTGGACTTTCCACGAAAGGATGTTCGTGAAGCACAATCGAATACTGTAGGTCCGTTACATCTTATTCGACGATCTTGAATCCAGGGTCGACACCACTACTTTCCTCCAACCAACGTAGCTGGTACGGTTGGCCTGGTTTTGCAGGGTTCACGACCTCGATGCTTATCGGCAACTTGACCGGTTCGAATGGATAGTTGCCAGCCTCCAGTGCCAGCTCAGATCGGCACGGACCCTCCAGAANTCGAAATTGAACCCTTCCAAAGTGCCATTGCTGACCCTCTCCTTGGTTATTGGATTGGAGGGCTTACCGTTCATCATGTACCACTGCACCGTGGTGATGTTGGGGTTCGACCAGAAGAAGTAGATGTAATAATCGAAAACATAGTTCCCATTTGGATAGTCGAAGCCATAGACGTTGATCACCCAGATGCCCATGTTAATGGTGTTTTCCTCTACCACCATATCTTCCGTGGCGACGTTTGGCATAGGGGCCGTCGAATCATTGGGAGCGCCTTGCCCTGAAGGCACCGATGCCACCATGGAAAGGGCGAAGGATAAAACGATGCTCGCTAAACAAAGATATCGCCACAGGGAGGATATGCTGGATGATAAACAGGGAGAAATGGTTTAATAATTTCTTAAGCAAAGGCTGCGTTGGGCAAGCTGGTGCTCAGATCACACTGACCAGATAGATAATCCCGATGACCAATATTGGGACCAGGAAAGAGGCCAAGAGGCCTAATCTGTTGATGGTCTTAACGAACCGACTGTCGTTCTTGTATTTCCACCCCATGTACCCTACGATGGTCGTGATCAAGTTCATCGATATGAACACGAGGACGGATATCTCGAATATCGAGTATAAGGTGAACTGGGTGATCGGAGGTATCTTGTCCGTCTCCGCCAGGTTGAACAGCACAGCAGTGATGAGCATGGAGGTGTTCAGCCCTATCCGTATGCTGAAACCCGTGTCGTCCTCGATCTTGAAGGCGAATGAGAAGGCGGAGACGATGCAGAAGATAATAGGTGGGATGATGGTCTGGTAGAGGGCGGCGTAAGTGTCCCTGGTCAACACCACGTCCATCTCGGCGTTTGATAACGTAATCCCGTACGGGTAGCTATTGTTGGTAACAGAATATTCCAAACCGTTGAGCGTCCACCCCACCTCGAGGAAGTCCGGGCTTATCCCGCTCTCAGATTCCAGCCATTGCAGATAAGTGGAATAGCCATGATTCAAGACCTCGATCAGAATGGGCAATTTAACCGTGTCGAATGGATATTCTTCCGGGATTATGTCCACATCGAAAACGGCCCTGACCCTCCACACCTCTGAAGTGATGTTGTTTTGCTCGATCGTGGACACAAGCTCCATGCTGGCGGGTGTGACCGGATATCCGTTCATGAGGTACCAATCAACGGTGGTGATGTTTTTATCGGACCAGGAGAAGATGGCCCAGAAATCGAAGGTGTAATCGCCTTCCTTGTAATCATACCCATAAAGGTCGATTATCCAGATCGACACATAGACCACGTGGTCGGCCGGCACCAGATCAGGTGGGAGGTCATAGGTTGGTGTCGCGACGGTTTCGTTCCCATTTTCGGCCTTGGCCAGCGGAACGAACTGCATCGCGAACAGGATGGCGATCGTCATCAGTAATACGAAGCCGACCCTCCTGCCCTGGCCCATCATATCGAGGAAAGGACCGTTCAGAATA
>JGI20214J51650_10000559_pt1 | contig 23281 bp, 27 predicted proteins | sample WetSurMetagenome_FD_51650 | JGI IMG/M metagenome (IMG submission 51650) | reverse complement strand
CGACCTGAATTACAGTGTGACCGAGACTGGAGTGGGCAAGGTCTATCTGGTCAGATCAAAAGAGACATCTGAGCGAGTCGCTCCGCAAGTGGCAGCACATCCAAGCAACGGGCCGCAAGGTCCAGTCAATCCGCCGCAGGACCTGAACAATCAGCTCCCGGAGACTTTATCAGCAGCCAACGCAACCGGAAAAAGCCAATTGTCCGCCGATGAGAGATCATTTGGGCAGGCCAATCCCGAGCAGGAAAAGGAGCAGGAGCAGCAGAAATCGCAAGATGTAGCAGCTGTTCAGAATGCCGGGATAAACGAATCAAAGACAGAATCTGCTGACTTCTGGCTTCTGAATGGAAATTCCCTTTATGAGCAGGGCAGGTATGATGAAGCCGCTCAATCCTACGACAGGTGCATATTGCTCAATTCCCAAATTGAGACTGCCTGGTTCAACAAAGGCAATGCTCATTACATGCAGGGCGATTACGACAATGCCCTTTCCGCATTCGATAGGGCTATACAGCTCAATACACAGGATGCAAATGCATGGATCTGCCGGGGCCTGACCCTCAAGAAGCTGAACCGCAATTCCGAGGCGAATGCCGCATTTATGCAGGCAAAGGGACTGGGGTACAGCGGCTAATGCCGGCACAGGATGTCGATTTCTTTTTTTTTAATTTCCCGGCCAGATCCTAGTCGGAATCGTTTCCAGTCTATCCCAGCTCAAAGCTTGTTACGCCGTAGATCTGATCCATAGGCAGATGAGGCTCTTGCCTGGTGTACATGCGGATGGTCTCAAACACCGGATTCATGTGGTGGCGCCGGGCGAGGTCCATAGCAGCAGGGTTAACAGCGGGAGTATCCAGGAAGACCGGTGCGCCCTGGGGAGCCTGGCCGCAAAGAGCGCCGAACAGAGATTCCGCCACATCCTCATCATCGGCAAAGAGCGGTCCGATCTTATAGCCGGTATGGCAAAGCCTTAGAAGGCCATAACCGTCCAGCCGGCCACCGTCAATGGCTGCCAGCGCTACTGCACCCGGCTGCATGATCCACAAGCTCGTAAATGCGTGCCTGGGAACGGGGAAGAATCGATCGTCATAGGCCAGGAGATCTTCTAGCGGCACCTCGGATAGGCTTTTTGTGCCCATTATCTTGCTTTTCTGCCCGGTGCCCGCTCCTTGATGGCGCACGCTTCTGTAAGATGGCCTGAATCCCAGACGCTCATACAATTTCTGCTGAGACAGAACGCTATCTAGTCCAATATTCCGGTCGCTCAGGTGCTTCATACCGGCATTCCAGACCTCTGTGCCCAGCCCCTGGCCTCGCAATGATGGCTCTACAATGTAAAAGCCCAGAAACCCGAATGAAGGATCGTAAGCAACGGCAGATATGCTCGCCACTGGCCTTCCATCCAGCAGGCCAATGAAGAACCCATTTGGATCCGTCCCGTAAAAGGCTTCAGCATCGTGGATACCCGGATTCCATCCTTCCCGGTCAGCCCAGGAGACGATGAGATCAACTTCCTGTCTCAGTGCATTCCTAGTCATGTACCCTTCTTTTGACATTATCGGCACCCCGTCTCAACCTGGCTGTAATTTCGCAGCTTTTGATATAATACTGCCCCCTCATCTGCTCCCTCAATCAGATCACCGCCAAAGTGGTCTGATCAAATATCTGCAGCGACAAGATGGATGGTGCGACTTGGTTTTATCAATTCAAGTATTAATATTATAATTTTTTATTGACGGGTAATTATCAATCCTCTCGGCATTAAAATGTCTAACGCGATCGATTTTTGGCCATCGATCACCGATCGCAATGTTTTTATTCGTTGAATGTCGTACCAGTTCATCGACAGTTCGCGGCGCAGAGCTGGGCTGCGAGATAAGCATAACAAGAATAACAAAAACTGTGAGGATTGTGGGGGTTATAATGAATGAACAATGCAGCAGGATTAGCTTTGGCTATGTCGGAAGGTCGAAATGAGCATTTATCGAATGCAAATGACGTTTCCCAGGAGGTCGACCATTTTAAGTCCATGTTCATGGCCAATATGAGCCACGAGCTGAGAACACCTCTTAACGCCATCATTGGAATATCCAGTCTGCTCTCACTGGAGGAGGATCTCAATTCTGAGCAGAGAGATATGATCGATATCCTGAAAAATAGCGGTGAGGAATTGCTGATTCTCATAGAAAATATCCTTGACTTTTCCAGGATTCAGTCCGGAGAGATAAGGCTTGATGACCGGCCTTTCAATCTGCATCACTGCATCAAATCCATAATCACAACCTTTTCCCCGGCAGCATCTGCAAAAGGCCTGAATCTCGCCTGCCACATAGAAGAAGACATACCGGCAGTAGTTACCGGCGACCCGAAACGGCTCGGACAGGTTCTCAGGAATCTGCTGGAAAATGCCATAAAATTCACTGAGCACGGCACCGTGGCGGTCGATGTTTCATCCTGTTCCGGAGATCTGGTCCATTTCACTGTTATGGACACTGGCATCGGAATTCCTGCTGACAGAAGGAATTGCCTCTTTCAGTCCTTCAGCCAGGTGGATAGCTCATTGACCCGCAAATATCATGGAGTCGGCCTGGGGCTGGCAGCCAGCCGGAGGCTGGTCGAACTCATGGGCGGGCGGATATGGGCAGAGAGCCGGGAAGGCTACGGGTCAGCATTCCACTTTACCATTAAAGCCGCCGAGATGGCGAGGACCTGAAAATGCCTTCGAGCCGGAGTGCCTCATATCAACGATACGCAGCCGATATCCTCGCCAGGAGGCACGCCGACAATCTAAAAACCAGAAGGCCAAAAAAAGGCTAAAAGACCTTATGAATCCCGTTTACCTTCTCCTTCAATCCTTTCAAAGTCGTGTCCAGCTCAGCGGTGATCCTCTTTTTAGTCTCTTTTCCCACCTTGATATCAATATCCGGCGGCGATAGCGGCTCTCTTCCCACCAGGTTGCTGAAAAGCTCCACCCAGTAGGGCGGCAGATACTCGGGCAGAGGCTCGCCCCGCATGAGATGAAGAACGCTGGCGAAGGCCACGGGGACATACTCCATATTGTAGCCGCCTCCGCCCAGGGCGAGCAGCCTGCCACCGGCATGAAGGCGGGTCAGCTCGATTATGCGGCGCACCATATGAGTGTACCCGGTGAGGGTCACATTGAGGCTGGTGAGCGGATCGGAGTAGTGGGTGTCCGCGCCCAGCTGAGCCACCACGGCCTGGGGCTCAAACCATTCAAAGAGCCGGGGCACAATCTCCTCGAAGGCACGCAGATACTCATCGTCTCCTGCATACATGGGCATGGGTATGTTCACGCTGTAGCCCAGGCCCGGGCCTGCTCCCAGCTCATCGATGAATCCGGTGCCGGGAAATAGATACAATCCCGATTCGTGCATTGATATGGTGAGCACATTGAAGTCTTCGTAAAATATCTGCTGGACACCATCTCCGTGATGGCCGTCGATGTCTATGTAGAGAACCCGCTCAAAGCGCTCCCTCAAAACGGAGATCGCCAGAGCCGGATCGTCAAAGACGCAAAAGCCGGACGCGCGGGTGGGCATGGCATGATGCAGCCCTCCTCCGATGTTAAAGGCGCTGCAGTCCTCAGTCGTCATGCGCCGCGCCGCATCAATGCTGCTGCCAGCCAAAAGCCGGGACGCGGCGTAGATGCCGGGAAAGACCGGAGTATCATCGCTGCCAAGCCCAAAGGCCAGATCAGGCTCCTCCTCCTGCACGGCGGCAATATACTCCTGAGTATGCACCCGCTCCAAATCCGCCTGCGCTGCGGGCTGCGGCTCAACCCTGCAGGTGGAGCCGTCTATCATGCCCTCTTCCTCCATGAGCTTGTAGGCAAGCATCAGACGAGCGGGATTGAAGGGGTGCTCCGGGCCGAAGTTATAGTCCTGGAACTTTTCGCTGTAATAGAGATAGATCATATCTTTAGGAAGGCTTATTGCCGAGAGACTCGATGCAAATAGGATCGCGACTTGAGGGCGCTTTCCGGCAAACTGCCTGAAATTGCCTGCAGGCGCTTGCAGCTGCCTGCAACTGCTTATTTGTAGCCCTTTTCGATCAGGCCGTCGCTCCAGTAGTTGTCACATCTCTTGCAGTAGTAGATGGTCTCAATTACAATCTTCTTCCAGCTATCTGCATCCAATGCTCGTCGAAGCTCCTTTTGCTCGCACTCGTTGCCGCATTTGGGACAGAAGGGGACATAGCGCTCCAGTGTTCCCAGGTCCTCGTCAGCCATTTTCTATTCCTCATAATTCTGCTGGAAGGGCAGGGCAAAAAAGTTGTCGGTTTCTTCGCTCTTCGCTTCTGAAGGCTTCAGGCATCCTCGACTGGATAGTAGTACTCGCCCTGCTCCTTTTGGGTTCTGTCAAGCCTCGACTCCGGCTTGTTGACCCTGGGCCGTTTCGTCTCCTCATCGCGCCGGAAGGTGATGTTTATGGCCTTGAGGAAGGAGTTCATTCCCTCGCGCATCTCCAGAGGGGTATGGGCAATGCCCAGCATGCCGGGCGTTCCCTCAAAGACCATCAGCCTCTCGGCAAGCAGATCGATGAGGTAGATATCATGATCCACAACAAGGACCGTCTTCTCCGAGGACTCGGCAAAGCGCCTCATGACCTTGGCGGCCAGCATCCTCTGCTCGACATCCAGATGGGCAGAAGGCTCATCGAGCAGATAGAGGTCTGCGGACCGGCTCAGGCAGGCGGTGATGGCCACACGCTGCAGCTCCCCGCCGGATAGCTCAGTCAAAGCCTGATCCATGAGGGGCTCCAGGCCCATAGGCTTAAGGATCTCAGCCTGGTAGAAGCTGGAATCAAAATCAACCGTTGCGCTGCGCAGAAGGCCCTGCACAGTCATATCGGAATCGGCCTTCAGATACTGGGGCTTGTAGGATACCTTAAGCTTGCTCTCAAAGCCGCCGGATGTCGGCATTTCCACCCCCGCCAGGACCTTGATATAAGTACTCTTGCCGATGCCGTTCGGACCGAGTATGCCCACCACCTCGCCGCGGCGGATGATGCCGGGCTCGGCTTGCAGCCGGAAGGAGGAATACTGCACATCAAAGGACCCGTAAGCGATGAGCGTGGGGATCTCCTTATCGATTCTGGGAGCATGAACCTCAAAACGGATGGACGTGTCCCGGAATCGAACATTCTCCTCGGGAAGGTTGCCGCGCAGGTACTGGTTGATGCCCACCCGTACTCCTTTGGGCCGGGTTATGACGCCGTAAGCTCCGGGCACGCCGTAGATGAGATGAACGTTCTCAGCCAGCAGATCGAGAAGGGCCAGGTCGTGCTCCACCACCATGACCGCTTTGTCTCTGGCCAGGTCCTGAAGGATGCGCGCAACATTGATTCGCTGGTAGATGTCCAGGTACGGGCTGATCTCATCGAAGAAATAGAAATTTGCGTCGCGAGCGGTTGTGGCCGCGATGGCAACGCGCTGCAGCTCCCCGCCGGAGAGACTGGATATATCCCTGTCCATGAGCTTGTCGATGGAAAGGCTCTTTGCCAGATCGGCGAGAACTCCCCTTTCGTCCGTCTTTTCCAGTAGACCGCGAACTGGCCCGGAATAGCTCTTAGGAATACGATCCACATACTGAGGTTTGTATGAGGTCTTTACACCCTTATCAGCTACCTTTTTCAGATAGTCGCCCAGGACGCTTCCCGCAAAGCGGGCGAAGACATCATCCCAGGAGGCATTCTTCCCCAGATTGGGGCGCAGGATGCCGGACAGTATGGATACGGCAGTGCTCTTTCCTATGCCGTTGGGGCCAAGAAGTCCGGTTACCCGGCCATCGACTGGCACAGGCAGGCCGTAAAGGGCAAAGCCGTTCTGTCCGTACCTGTGCACCGGGTCCTCCATCTCTTCTGGCAGATTGGTGATGGTGATCGCCCCGAACGGGCATTTGCGTACGCAGATGCCGCAGCCCACGCAGAGGTTCTCGGTAATAAGGGGCTTACCCTCAGCAAAGATGATGGTCTCGTCGCCCGTGCGCACCGGCGGGCAGAAGTACTCGCACTCTTTGGAGCATTTGCGGGGCTGACAACGATCGCGATTGATGATAGCAATCCTCATGGAAGTATCCTCAGTTGAGAAGAATCGTCCAGGTAACCAGCCAGAGGTCGACTACCATGAACTCCACATAGAACCAGTCCTTGGTCTTGAAGCTCTCCGCATCGATATTCATGTATCCGTAGGTGTATCTCTGAATGAGATAGGTGAGCAACAACAGGGACATCATCACGAAATGCCAGGGATAGCGTGAGATTGCGTCGCCTTCGTAGTAGCAGGCAAACCCCGCCAGGGTTCCCAGAATAGAAGGATAAACAGTCTTGACGATTCCATCAATGCGATCCTTTCTGCGTTCGGCTGCGCTCTTGGGCGCGACCTTTGGCGGCTGCCTGGCCGGCTTGTCACCGGGCTTCTCCTGGGCAGTCGCCAGCCGTTGGTCTTCCTTATTGCCAGCCTTTTTTTCTTTCTTGGCCATCCCACCTTTGCATTTCATTATATGATAATAGCGTTTTGGTCCGGGAAAAGTCCAAGTACTATAACTTTCAAGAGCCTCAGGATGTGTATGTAGTAGCGGATGCTTCAGTATTTATCTGGGGCAAACGGCCAGCTGGAGAGCTTATCACCGTCCCGGCGGTGGTGGCGGAGCTGAAGGACATAAGAACGAAGTCTCTGCTATCCATCTTTGAGGCACGGGTGGAGAGCCCTTCTCCCCAGGTGCGAAAGGCAGCAGAGCACGCCGCAACACAGACAGGAGACCTCAAAGCACTGTCTTCCGCTGATTTGGATGTCCTGGCAAAAGCCCTGGAGCACAGAGCCGTCCTCGCCACCGACGACTATGCTCTGCAAAATGTCGCTCTTCACATCGGTCTGAAGATAGAGCCCATAGGGCAGCCCAGGATAAAGAGAATGATAAAGCACGTCCAGAGGTGCCAGGGATGCGGCAGAAAATTCGAAGGGGACGTTTGTGCTGATTGCGGAACTCCTGCCCGAAAGAAAAAGAGGTGCATAAGATGAAGAATATTGAAACTTTGATGAAAAAGGCAACGGAACTGAAAGCGGAAGGGCTGGTGGAGGGCCAGATCTCTGAGGAGTTGAACGTCTCCAGCGAAACGGTCACCTGGCTGCTTACCCATGCTGAGAAGGCCAGCACATCTCCCGGGCCCAAGGATATCTCTGTGGACTGGTCCATGATCGGCAAGAGCGCTTTCCGGATGAACCATATCTCTGAGGCCCTGTCTGATATCATAATTGAGACCTTGGACGACAATGATTGCGGTGTGGATGCTGTGGTGGGCATAGCTCTGAGCGGCCTGCCTCTGGCCAGCATGGTTGCCAGCAGCCTGTCTGCGGAGCTCGCGGTGTACACGCCCAGCAAGCAGATGCTCACCAAAGAGAGCGGCAAAGCGCGGGGCAACCTGAGCGCCAACTTCGCCAGCGTCATGGACAAGGAATGCATCATCATCGACGATGTGGTTACCACCGGCAGGACCCTTGAGGAGGTCGTTGAGTATCTGGATGAGCATGGCGCCAAGATCAACGCCATCGCCGTTCTCATCGACAAGAAGGGCACGGATGAGATCGCCGGAGTGCCTGTGGTCTCGCTGCTGAAGGTCTTGAGAGTTAATTAGGGCCTTAAATCCCTTAAATCCCAGAAAATAGATGGCCGGAGAAGACGGCCATGTATATATTTTTGTTTAAATAATTATCATTCTCGGGAAAGCCTTTTAGCATTCCAGCGATCATCCTCCGCTCACAAGCTGATCAACTATGTTCTCCGAGGATGAGTATCGACTGGACTTCTTTGCGGATGAGGGATTCCTGCGAAAGAAGTGCGAGAAATGCGGCAAATTCTTCTGGACCAGAGACGGCGAGCGGAGGACCTGCGGGGACCCGCCCTGCGATCCCTACACCTTCATAGGCTCGCCCATATTCAAGCGCAAGCACACCATCGACGAGATGCGCGAGCACTACCTGAGCTTCTTTGAAAGCAGGGGACACACTCGCATCAAGAGGTATCCGGTGGTGGCCCGCTGGCGGGACGACATTTACCTGACCATTGCTTCCATCGCCGACTTCCAGCCATTCGTCACCTCCGGGCAGGTGCCGCCGCCCGCTAACCCGCTCACCATCAGCCAGCCCTGCATCAGGCTGGACGATCTCGATTCAGTGGGACGCAGCGGGCGGCATCTCACCACCTTCGAGATGATGGCTCATCACGTCTTCAACACCCGTGAGAAGGAGCACTACTGGAAGGACCGGACGGTGTTTTTGTGCGATGAGCTGCTGCGGGGACTGGGAATGGACCCCCTGGCGGTGACCTACAAGGAGAACCCCTGGGCTGGCGGCGGCAATGCCGGACCGAGCGTGGAGGTCATGATCGGCGGCCTGGAGCTGGCAACACTCGTCTTCATGGACCTTAAAGCGGTGCCCAACGGGTCAATCCAGATAAAGGGCGAGACTTATGAGAAGATGAACAACTACATCGTGGACACCGGCTACGGCCTGGAGAGGTTTGTCTGGGCATCCACCGGCTCGCCCACAATTTATGATGCCATCTTCCCGGATCTCGTCCGCAGGGTGGCAGACCTTGCCGGAGTCGAGCATAACCTGTTGGATGCCGAGTACGCCGAGATCTTCGCCCAGAATGCCCGCCTGGCTGGAATGGTGGACCTGGACGAGTATAGCATGGAGGATCTGCGAAAGAAGATTGCAGGCAACATCGGCATCTCGCCAGAGAAGCTTCAGAAGACCATCGAGCCAATGGAACGCATCTATGCGGTGGTCGACCACACCCGCTGTCTGGCCTACATGCTGGGCGACGGAATCATTCCCTCCAATGTCAAGGCTGGCTACCTCTCCAGGCTGGTCATACGCCGCACCCTGCGCCTGATGAAGGAGCTGGGCCTCACTCTGCCGCTGGCGGAGCTGGTGCAGATGCAGATTCAGCGGTTGGACTTTTCTGACTGGCAGGAGCGTTTTGTCACCATCAAGGAGATACTCGATCAGGAGGAGCAGAAGTATGCTGAGACCCTGGAGAAGGGCAAGCGCCTGGTCAGAAAGACGGCGGAGAGCTACCTCCAGAAGAAGCTGCCCATACCCCTGGAGGAGATGATCTCCCTTTACGACACGCACGGCATTCCTCCTGAGATTGCCCGCGAGTCGGCTATGGAGATTGGCGCAGAGGTGGTGCTTCCAGACAACTTTTATTCCCTGGTGGCCAAAAAGCGCATCCGGGCGGAGAAGGAGGAAGCCAAGGCCGCCCTTCCCGGAAAGACTGAGCTTCTGTTCTACGGGCATCCCTTCGATCAGGTCTTCTCGGCTCAGGTTCTGGATATAGCCGACGACGGCAGCGTTATTCTGGACCGGACGCTCCTCTATCCGGAGGGCGGCGGCCAGCCAGCCGATCATGGCACCCTGGAGAAGGACGGCCAGGTCTATTCGGTGGTGGATGTTCAGAAGTCTGGAGACGTGGTCCTGCACAAGCTTGCTGGCGCAGCCGGCCTGCCGGAGCTACAGAAAAACGACAGGATCAGCGGCAGGGTGGACATGCGCCGCCGCCTGGCTCATGCCCGGCACCACACAGCCACCCATCTGGTACACGACTCCGCTAAGCGCGTTTTAGGCAAGCACGTCTGGCAGGCCGGAGCCCAGAAGAGCGAGGACAGAGCAAGGCTGGACATCTCCCATTACAAGCGCATCACCGACGGCGAACTGAAGGCAATTGAGCTTGAGGCCAACCGGCGGGTGATGGAGATGCAGCCTGTGGACACCCAGTTCCTGCCCAGGACCGAGGCTGAGAAGCTCTTCGGCTTTGAGCTCTACCAGGGAGGCGTTCCGCCCGGAGATCAGATTCGCGTGGTGCGGGTTGGAAGCGACATCGAGGCCTGCGCGGGAACGCATGTCACGAACACGGGAATGATCGGAGCCATCAAGATCCTGCGCGCCGAGCGCATTCAGGACGGAGTGGAGAGGATCGAGTTTGCCGCGGGCGAGGCCGCAGTGCGGGCCGGCCAGGAGAAGGACGACCTGCTATCCGGCGCTGCCGATGTCCTGCGCGTGCCTGCGGAGCAGCTTGCCAAGACCGCATCCCGCTTCTTTGAGGAGTGGAAGGGCCAGCAGAAGGAGATCGACAGGCTCAGGGAGGACCTGGCAAAGACCCGTCTCAAGACGCTGGCATCAGAAGCCGAGAGCATGGACGGCCTGAAAATCGTGGTGCAGAAGATGGGAAGCGCCGATATCGATGAGCTTCTCAAGGCCGCTGCCCTTCTGGCCGAGCAGGACTGCGTCGCTCTATTGGGCAGCGAGACCGGAAAGCTCGTTGCCGCCGTGGGCCAGTCGGGCCTGGCGAGGGGAATCAAGGCGGGCAGCATCATCCGGGTGGCAGCGAAGCTGCTGGGCGGAGGCGGCGGAGGCAGGCCGGAACTGGCGCAGGGCGGTGGACCCAACGCCAGCAAGCTTGACGAGGCCCTGAAGGCGGGAAGGGAGGCGATGAGGGCCTAAACTTTTTTTTCTTCGAGCGGGCATTTTTTGATAACTAATTTATGTTTGGAGAGAGGTCAGGATCATGGGGACTGAAATAAAAACATGGCAGATAATAGAAGGCAAGTTAACCTCTGTGGATACCGCTCTGAAAGATGAAGGCAAAAAAGAGACATACGATCTTGAACCTTGGCTCGCGTCAAATCCGGAAATAATCGGCCCCGAGATCATGATCATTGGCAGGCAGGTTATGACAAAATCTGGCCCTATTGATTTGCTCGGCGTTGATAAATCCGGAAACACTGTGATTATTGAAATCAAGCGAGCCGAACTGCCACGTGAGGCACTGGCACAGGCGATCGATTATGCTTCAAATGTTGCCGAATGGACGGCAGAAAAATTGAGCGAAATTCATTCGTCTTACACTTCAAAGCCATTCGGAGAATCTTTTAACGAAAGATTTCCTGATGTCGATCTGGAGAATGTAAATCTCAATAGCACGCAGAGAATTCTTCTTGTCGGCTTCTCCATCGAGGCGTCTTTAGAAAGAATGATTGAATGGCTTTCGGACTCATATGAAGTCAACGTCAATGCCATAGTTCTAAATTATGTCAAGACAAGTGGTGGTGACGAACTTTTGATGAAGACGTCCATTATTTCTGAAGAGGCGGAACAGGAACGGAGCGGAAAAAGGAAAAAGTTTGAAATCCCAATGTCCGATGAACCTCCTGCGGTTGATTACGACGTGTCAAGCCTGAAATGGTTGTTACTAGATTACCTCTCAAGAGACAGAGTCACTAACAGGCGAATGCGGGACATTTTGTTTCCCTCACTCTTGAATACCAAAGAATCGGATAAACTCAGCAGAGAACAATTATCAAGCAAATTTGTTGAGTTCGACAAGAACAGCGATGAATCGAAAGTAGGATTCTACCTGACATCAATTTCGTCGCAGCTTGGTATGAAGAAGAATGATTTTCTTCGACAAGTTGTTGCATACGAGTACCCGCGACATCATTGGGAGAAAGATAACTTTTCGATTCGGCCAAAGTACCGGGATGTAGTTCGAGAAGTGCTTGAAGAGTTGAAGAAGCGACAATAAAACTCACATTCATATCAAGAGAGCATCCAACCGTATCCTGTGAATGGTGAAGACCTGCTGAAACGAATCGCCACAAATCCGAGGGTGTTGGCGGATAAATCGGTCATTAGAGGTACAAGGCTTACCGTGGAGTACATCCTGGAACTTCTGGCTCATGGCACTACTGGGGAGGAGATCCTGGCGGAGTATCCCGGCCTGGCGAAGGATGACATTCATGCCTGTCTCCTCTTTGCCTTGACCCTTCGGGATAGCTCTTTCGCGCTGATCGCGACCGAGGATGTTTAGAGCTGTTGGCTCGCTCCATCCCCACCATTAGGCGAACTTCAGCCCAAAAAATGGCAGCCAAGGAGAAAAGATTGGTTAAACCTAAAATCCCAATCACTCAAACAAAAAAACAGTCCGAACCACCACTGCGCGCGGAGTTTGTTATTGAGACGCTACAGTCAATGGATGAGTTGGACTCAAGGCATGGAAAGACCTTTCCCAGTAAAAAGGAATTTCTGGATGACCTGAAGCGACTGTAGATTTATATGCCGCTGCAATTGCTAATCAATTTTTTGCATGTGCCGAAAAAAAGCCAAAGCGATAGGCCCACACCGCATAATCGCGAAGCAGCCGAACGGAGAAGGCCAGGCAGGTCAGAGAACCCTTGCTCAGATCTGGTGTTTAGTTGCCTTTTTTCCCCGGCAGAAAAACCGGTCACGCCGTCTGCATCAAATCGATTTCCATCGCGGGAATGGACTTTGCCGGAAGCCTGCCTGCGCGATATTTTACGATGATCTCGTCGATCTGGTGAGAGGTCTCCGCTGAGAGGTAGGCTTCATCGCATAGATTGCATACTCTTGCGGGAACATTTTTTATGACCAGCAGGGTGTCCTCTACCCGGATCCGAAGCTCAGTGAATCCCTCATGCAACTTGCCTCTGCCGCAGAGGCATAGATCGTCTACCTCTTTCGTGTCCGATGGTTGAGCCATGTTTCATCATCCGCCCTATAAACCGTCACAATTTTCACCAAATTACTGCCCTTTGCAGCGACAACGTGAAAGGGAACGCCTAAGATGTATCCCAGTATCAATACTGATGGATATGGGAAATCATCAGGATAATCTTCAATTGTTTCTCCATTTATTATTAAACTTATCAGATCATCGGTTGAGACATCTCGTTCTGCCATTCTTTCCCTGGCATGCACAGTGATCTCAAATTGCCCTACAAGGACCAGCTTTCGTACCCCATCGATAGCGTCCATCTATTCCCTAGAGTAGCTTTTGCAGGCAATGTTCTTTATGTTGTCGATTGTGCATATGGATTGCTTCGCGAATCGTGATCGCAGGTCAAGGCGACGATGCCTGAGTCTCGCGCTGAGAAAGTCATCATAGGCCCAAGCCCCGTCATGGACCTGGCCTCTGCCAGGCGGCCCCCTCCGCAGTGCGGACCTCGGCCTTATCGGCGAGCCGGCCTATTCGTGGCGAAATTGCCAAAAGATCTCATAAATTGGCAGAATCACGGAAACAAAACGTTTTCGAATCATTTTATCGGCAATGAAACCATTTATCGCCTTTTGTCGAAGTTCATTTCGATGATCAACCTCTTTCCGAATCGTTCGTTCGGCTCCATCCTTTTCTATCGTTCCTGACAGGGTGGTGATCAGTGAATGTCGCAGGCGATGCAACTTCCCTGGCATTCACAAAGAAAAAGCTCTGAGGTATAAAGAAACATGAAGACTAAGATCGCATTGGCAGTAATGGCGCTGGCTATGGTCTGCCTCTCTCTGGCACCTGCTATGGCAGCTCCATTCGATGGCAACAAGGATAGATGCAATGACAGATGCAACGGCTCCCTGGAGAAGGGCGGATTTGGCGGACACAATGACTGGATGCTACTGGTAGATGATGCCACCAGAGCAAATTTCGATAACATGACACTTAACCAGTTCAAAGAGCTGCGCGAAGCGAAGATCGCAGAGCTGGATAACATGACTGTGGCTCAGATTGATGAGCTGCACAAGAAGCAGATGGAAAAGCTCGGCAACATGACCCTGGCCCAGATCAGAGAGATGAGGATGGACCGCATGGGCGGAATGGGGCCGGGCATGATGGACGACGGCATGATGCAAAATGGGAGGGCTGGCCCTGGAATGAACGGTCCTGGAATGAATGGAAATGGAGCAATGGGCCAGGACAACGGCCCGGCGAAGGGCGGAAGATAGATAGTAAGAGCTGCTACAGCAAGAACTGCTGAAACGCTGAAACAGAGGGCTGCGTGAGTGATGGCAGCCTGTACAGAATAATGGCCTGCCGAAGGGCAGGACCATCCAACAATAACCGATCCTTAAATTCCTGTCTTCGCCTGTTTTTATATGGTATGGGAAAATGATTACTCAGCTCAACTGATTCAGCACGCACTGCCGGAAGATGCGCATAAATGGGAAGGATCACCTGCGCGCCGAGGTGCAGGCGGCTTTTTTCAAGATCTGATGTCAGGGAACGAGAATCTGCCGGGCACGAAGTTGGTGGCGTCCGCTTCTTGAAGCTGCACCTCTTGAATGGTGTAGTTCGTATCGTCGGTCTCGAAGACCATGGGCGGGAAGAGAACATGATTGTAAACTGTTTCAAAATCCCCTGCGCTGGAATTCCATCCGCTCCCAATGGTGAAATAGAGGCTATACTCTCCATCTTTTAAGCCGTCGATCTCCAGGGAGTCCTTGGTCCGCAGATAGACAGCAACCTTGGGCTTGTCCCATCTGTCGGTAAGCACGGCAACGGTGTCCATGGTCCAGTTATTGTAGATGACCAGCAATCCGTCCCCGCTGCGAATCGTATCGCGGATGATGGTGCCGGTCTCCGGGCGGGCGGCGGAATGGGCCGGGGCGATAAGGATGCCGACGAATAGTAGTATGATAAGGCAGGCAGCTGTCTGGCGCATGATAAGATCCCTTCCTGATTGTGGGATGTACTATCTGGTATTTATTCTTTTGATAAGGTTATTAAATATTTAGATAATAGAGAGATAATACGTTGCGATATAAAAGAATATTTGTCCAACTGGACAAACCTACCCGAACATCGCCCCCATGCCTGCCTCTGCCGCCTCGGCCTCGTCCCGGAAAGCCTTTAGTAGCAGCTCTCCCTCCGCGCCTTTCAGCTCTTTGGCCGCGGTATCGGCGAGCAGCTTCTGGGCCTCCTGGGCCAGCTCGTCCTTGGCCTTGATGTAGAGGCACATGCCCTCTTTATCCAGCCCCATGGCCTTGCACTCCCGCACTGTGGGCCCGAGCCGCTTCCAGAACTCCTCATCCAGCATTTTGTTCATGTCTTTGCTGCTATCCATCGCATAAGTGTAAACCAATTCCATTTTTTATTCTCCTAAAGATCTTTCATCGCTTTCTTGAGCATCTCTGTGCACTGGTCCATGAGGACCGCAGCCTGCTCTATGTCTCTGGCTGCTGCCTCGCTCACCTTAGCCACCTGGGCCGCACGGTCCCGGAATGAGGCACTGTGGCTCTCGTTGTGCTCTATCCAGTGGTGCAATAAATGATTTACGGAATCTTTGCTGAACTCTTTCTCCATTTACCTACCGCCTTCGGTCTTCGTGGAGTGTGCTACGCAAAATAGTTTTTCATTGAATTGGTTTCCAGGCAGCCATAAGAGCCGAGAACTCATTTTCGGGTATGAGGCCACAATCATAGTAGCAGAGGTAGGAGAACGCCTGCCAGCCTTCTGCGGCTGGTTTGATGGCATGTGCGGGCCTGCACCGGCAATGAATCCGCAAGCAACATCTTCCTGGATGCCGCGTCCAGCCAGGGGATACTTTTCCAGCAGGTTTGCCCTCGGCGAAAAGCTGCTGCGGCCCGGCGGCGCTCTCGCTGGCCTCTCGCACTCTGGCGCAGCGTAGTCTCTGTGGATGGGGCACAAGTTACTGCATACCCTGTACCTCTCCCAACAAATCCTCTCCAATGCTAATCTGCGAAGGACTGAGAGGGCCGCTTCCTCAGAACCCTAACTCTTTCGAAAAATTTATATTACTGAAGTGCGATCAGTACTAAAAATACTAAACTGTTTAAAGGTACACCTGGAGAAATCGAGATGAAAAATAGAATATTTGCATGGGCGCTGACTGCTCTTGCCGTCCTGATCCTTGGGGCGGCAATGGCGGCAGGCGCAGAACAGAGTGGTATCGCCATAACCAATGCCAATTTTGCCGCGCCGAGTCCCGAGAAGGATAACCTGAATGAAGAATGGGTGGAGATCACCAATCTGGGGACCGGGGATGTGAACCTCGCCGGCTGGACGCTGGAGGACGGCCAGAATCATACCTACAAGTTCCCTGACTTCAGCCTGAAGGCGGGCGCCGTCGCCAAGATCCGTACCGGAGAAGGCAATGACACGGCTGCGGATCTATTCTGGAACCGCAGCTCTTCCATCTGGAACAACGATGGAGACACGGCCACCCTGAAGGATGCCTCAGGAAGCATCGTCTCCAGCTATCCTGAAGTGGAAAAGGCTGCCTGAATATCCTTTCTGGCCATCCGTTCCCTATATTCATATTTTTTCATTTTTCATTCCGGCAATAGAATAATCGCCGCAGAGCGCAAGTAAGAAATGCCATTCCGCCCTACTATTATCTGGTGCATTTGAGATGAATCTTATAGAGATGTCGAGCATATTGAAGTCCTCCTTAGGAATCCGCGAGAATATTGTGGGCGTAAAACTGTTCAAGAGCGAAGCAGAAATTCCCAAAGATCTGGTGCTGACGGACAAGCCTCTGCACTACTGCTCCATGATTCAGGGCGCGAGAAGGGAGGCAAAGAGCTTTCTCGCCCGGGCAGACCAGCATGCCTGCAAGGGCGGAGCCTCCGGTCTGGGTGTGGTCCAGTGTCCGGAGAACATCGCTTCCGGAACTCTGTACTTTGACAAGCTGCACAAATGCGAAACCAAGGACGTGGGCAGCAGCATCGCCGCCAATATGCCGCGCCTTCTTCCCGGCAGCACAGTTGCCACCTTCGTCGCACCCCTGGACAAGATGCCCATGAACCCGGATGTGGTGATCTTCGCGGGCACTCCCCTCTCTGCCAGACGAATCGTGCAGGCAGTCATGTTCAAGGAGGGTGGAAGGGCCAGCTTCAACACTGCGGGAATTCAATCCTTCTGCGTGGATGCCACTGCTTCGCCCTATCTCAAAGGAGAGGTGAACGTCTCTTTTGGTTGCGATGGATCGGCGAGAAACTCCGGCCTGGAGGATGAGGTCGTCGTGGTGGGCATTCCCTTCGCGATGATGGAAGACATCTGCACCGTCTTCAAGATGCATTACGAGGGCTGGGATAAGTTCATGAGAGGCTGAGGTGAAAAAGGATCATGTTTGAACGAATCCTGATTGCAACCGACGGCTCCAAATACAGCGAGCAGGCCGCCGAGGTGGGAATAGAGATGGCCAGGCTCTACGGCTCGGCCGTAACTGCTCTTTTTGTGGTGGATATCGGCAAGGAGTACGGCCCTCTGGGCGATCTGGTCTCAAAGATTGCCGATGACCTGGTCGCAGGCATCAAACGCAATCTCAAGGACCAGGGCGAAACGGCCACCAAAAAGGTCGAGGAGATCGCAGCGAAGTCTGGAATTACCGTCACCAGAAAGATCGAGGAAGGCTATCCTGCCGAGGACATCCTCCGCGTCGCAAAAGAGGGGAATGTTAACCTCATCGTCATGGGCGGAATCGGTGCCACCGGCCTGGAAGGATTCCTCCTGGGCAGCGTTGCCGATAAAGTGGTTCGTAGCAGCTCCATTCCCGTGCTTGTGGTGAGAAGGCAGTAGGATTATTTCGCAGCCACCGGGCGATCTCAGTCCGGCCTGCCTGACACACGCCACTTGAGTAGCACTCCATCGTCCAGCGGCTGCACCTGGCTTAAGGCCAGCCTGGGAAAGTGATCCCTGAATCCCGGCCCGTCCACCAGGGTGGGGGCATTTGCTCCCCCTATGATCATGGCGCCCATGTAGACGCAGATCTCATCCACCAGGCCGAGATTGAGAAGCGACCAGTTTAGCGTAGCTCCTCCTTCTACCATGATGCGCCTGACTCCCCTATCAAAGAGCCGGGAGAATAGCTCAGCCAGATCCACCTTCTCGCTTCCGCATACTATTATCTCGGACCCGGTTGGGGCGATCCTATCCAGCCGTTTCCCGTCCGCCGAGCGGCTGACTGCCAGGATGGACCCCGGTCCCAGCGCCTGGGCAGATGGAGGCGTCCTCGCCCGGCTGTCGGCTATGACCCGCAGCGGGCTGTCCGGCAAGCCCTTCATCCTTCTCTCTTCGCGGTAGCTCTGCGACTTCACCCTGAGGCCGGGATCATCTGCCAGGACGGTTCCCACTCCTACCATGATGGCGTCGCTCTCCGCCCGGAGAAGGTCAACTCTCGCTCTGTCTTCCTGGCCGGAGATCCTGACCTGGCAGCGCTCAAAGGAGCTGATCTTGCCGTCTGCGCTCATGGCGCTGTTGATGAATACAAAGGGCCTGGCCGTAACTCTTTCACCTCGATCCTGTGCGTCCTGGCAGGAGGCGCCTGGAAAGCTCAATCTGATGAGGAGCTGAAGAGGAGCTAAATAGTTTGCTGCTCCACTTTGGGATATGCCTCAGCAGCGTGAGATCCTCTTGCAGGGAACCATAATCTATGGCGATGATTTCACACCGCTGGACGGTTACATCAGCATTCGGGATGGCATCATCCGGGAGTTTGGCCAGGAGGAGGTGGATGCGGACTATGAGGGCATCATCTGCCCCCGCTTGGTTAATGCGCACGTTCATACCGGCGACTCGGCCTTCAAAGACCCTCCATTTTTGCCGCTCCCAGATCTTGTGGGTCCTGGCGGGTTGAAGGCCAGAAAGCTCTCTTCAATGCCGCGAGCTGCTTTGCTGGAGGGCATGAGGCGAAGCCTGCGGCTGATGGCAGCCTCCGGAACCTGTGCGTTTGCCGATTTCAGGGAGGGCGGAGCGGAAGGGGTAGCATTGCTGCAAGAGGCCCTGCTAGGTCTGCCTCTGGTAGCCAGGATACTGGGCCGGCCAGGTACCGGCCAGACGGAAGGGCCGGACAGCTGCTGGGGCCTGGGGATAAGCAGCACCCGGGACCACGACTGCGGCATGGTCCGAGCAGCAGTGGCCGCCGCCAGGAGGTCCGGCCAGGCGGTGGGAATCCACGCTGGGGAGTCCGGCAGGGATGACATCGACGGGGCGATTGCCCTTCATCCCGATTTTCTGGTGCACATGAACCATGCGGAAGAGCGGGATCTGAGGGAAACTGCCCGACTGAACTGTCCGGTGGTGATCTGTCCCCGTTCCAATCTGGTCAGCGGAGTGGGTCTGCCCGATGTGAAACGAATGCTGGAAAATGGCATCACCGTTGCCGTGGGAACGGACAACGTCATGCTCAACTCGCCGGATGTCTTCGAGGAGATGCATTTTATCAGCAAGGCTTTGCTGCATGACGATAGACAGGTATTTAAGATGTGCACGCTAAATGGTGCTGAAATAATGGGGCTCGATCAGAAGCTGGGGTCCATTCGAGAAGGAAAAGAGGCAAGAGTGATGGTCATTGATAGAGACTCAGATAACATTTGGGGGTCATTGTCACCTCTTTCCAGCATTGTGAGGCGGGCCGGTCGATCTGACATAATAGCTATCTTTTAGGGGTAAATCATGTTTGAGAAGATTCTAGTTGCAACCGACGGATCCGAGCACGGATCAAGAGCTGCCAAAGTAGCATTGGAGCTGGGGAAGATATCCGGTGGCAAGGTTACTGCAATCTATGTGGCAGACACCAACCGTACGAGCCATCTGCCGGATGATATGCTGCTGTTCAGCATTCGAGAGCTTCTCCTCAAGGAAGGCAAGGAGGCGCTCAAGCATGTGGAGACTCTTGCCAAGCATATGGGCGTTGCCTGTGAAGGCGTTGTGCTTGAGGGCAATCCCGGCAGCGAGATCGTAAACTATGCCCAGTCCGCAGGCATGGATATTGTCATCATGGGCGCGGTGGGCCGCACGGGCCTTGATAAGTTCCTGCTGGGCAGCGTTGCCGAAAAGGTGGTAAGAAGCTCGAAGGTTCCAGTGCTTACCATTCCGAGGGAGCAGACTTGAGCATTCTCGTCAGGGACGTAATGGTCCGGGATGTGGCTTATGTCGCCATCCCCGGAAGCCGAGACGATGTCTTGAAGACGCTGCAGGACCATAAGGTCTCCGGCGTTCCGGTGATAAAGAAGGGCGAGGTCGTGGGCATGATAACCAGGACCGACCTGCTTGCCAATCGCGAAGAGGACCAGACTGCTCTGCTCATGACCCGGGATCCTGTGGTTATAGACCCGGACAGAAGCATAGTAGAGGCCTCACGGCTCTTGATCAAGCATGATATCCGGCGGCTTCCCGTGGTGGAAAAGGGAAAGCTCGTTGGCATCATCACCGTGGCCGATATCGTCCGGGTGGCAGCGGAACTGGGAATAAAGGAGGCCATACTGCCCTACCTGGAGAAGGAGACCGTGGTTCTCTGGAGCGAGACGCCCCTGGCGGTAGCCGGATCGATTATGGAGTTTGCTGCAGTGGAGGCCTGCCCCGTCATCGATAGAAGCCTCAAGATGGTGGGCATGATATCCGACCGGGACCTCATCAGGGCCAGCGTTATAGAAGATACCGTTGAGAAGACCGATCTGTCTGCCAATGATGGTGAGGACAGCTGGATGTGGGACAGGGTCATGCAGAGCATCAGCAAGTATTACACCGTTTCAAGGATCAAGCTCAAGGACATTCTCGTCTCCGAGGCGATGGTCCCGCCGATAACCGCCTACAAAAAGGATGAGATCGGCAAATGCGCGTCTATTATGCAGAAAAATAGAATCGACCAGATGCCTGTGATCACGCCCGGCGGAAAGCTGATGGGGATGCTCAAGGACAAGGACATCCTGGTGGCGCTGGTGGATTATAGCCAGCGAGTGCCGGTCTGAGTGACATTTCATTCAGCCATATGTTTATACATAATAGTGAGGGCCGGGATAGGCTCTAATATCCCAGCTCTTTTTTGACCTACTTCCTCGGGCTGAACTTTATAGCCCGATCATATAGAATCTCTGAATAGGATGGCCCTGTCTTTGTAGCTTTTTCCAGGTAGAGCCTCCAGCCAATGAAAAGCGGCTGGCCCTGATCTATGCCATAGCCTCCTGGTCCATAAGGAACCTCAAAGCAATGAGGATCGGCATTAGAATGCCTGGCGATCTTATAGACATAGAGATATTTCGCATCAGGATTTCCGGGAAGATACGCCTCAGCGGTTCCATTGAAATCCTGATCAGTGACTGCTCCAACGCCATTCCATGCATCTGCCCCAAAAATGCCGATATTCTGGTACATCGCCTTTCCTGCAGCCACATGGTTAACTCCGTATACGATTATGAATTCGTTAATATCATTGTCCAACGCAATCGATGGATTTTGTAAGTACCCATAATACTGCGAGAGGTTGCAATACGGAGGTGTTGGCGAAGAAGGAGTCTGATTCGCTGTCCATAGATAGCACGCATCATTGTCGGGACCCCAGGGGTTGATTCTCATCTGAAGATGAGCCATCTCTTCTGCTGTAAACCATATACTGGTTGGAAGCTCTGTTGCATTCAATCCACTGTATTTATTTAGGATCGCCTGCCGCAATTTTTCGAGATCATCCATAAGGTAGAACTCTGTTTTCCCCGTTCCTCGCGTCCTTAGCTCTGGCATATCATACGGCTCCAATGTAGTAGTATTTTTGGGAGTAATTCTAAGAATAGTTGCGGGTGTGTTATTGGTGTAAGCGCTTCCTGCTTGCTGATCTTTGAATAGAGCCGGGCGGATGTATATGGCAAAAGTATCGGAGTTATTCCCAGATCCCATATTCATTATGGATGATGGAATCACCTGCGTGTTGGTTATATTATCTGAATATCCAGCAGACTCTGCTGCAGCGCGGATACGTCGATCTATGCCTTTATCGGCGGTAGTAATTACTACTGTGGTTTGATTGAACGGATTTCCAGGCTGTCCATATGGGGTCCCTTCAGTTTTGATGACCAAATTATTCACCGGGTCGCCTAAGCTTGTCCATTCCCATCTGGTTTCATTTCCATATGTTCTGAACATTAGATTAACGTCGTAGCTGAAGTATCTGCACTCCGGAGGTGTTCTTCCCACGAAAATAATGGCTTCATCGGGGCGAAGATTTTTAATTGTGGGAATTACATCTTCGCTCTTTCCTAATACTTCAGATATTGTAGAACTTCTTTTATCTATTTGCTCACCAGGTGTCGACGGTACAAAATATACCAGGTATCGAGTAGTGGGATTATTTCCATATGCAGAAGGTATTAATCCTTCATTGTATATTTTGACCAAGTCAAAGACGCCCAATTCACCTTCCTGTACTATGAATCCATCATTTTCCAAAGCCTGTCTAATAGACTTGATACCACCGGCCTTCGCATTCTCTGCAAAGACTGTCGATATTAGCATAGCTAACAAAACCATGAATACTATATATTTTCTCATATAGCACACTCCTGCAAGCTAATTTAGCACCAATTGTTATCTATCTATAAATGCCTTTATAATCAGTCACGTCCTGCATCGACCAACAGAGCCGGAGGACCTGAGCCAGAGTCGGAGGATCGTCGGCAATCTTCGGATGCAATAGCGTACATTTAACTATTAGATTTCAGAATAGTATTAATATCAACAAGCGCATAACTGGATGTATGCTTACACTGGAAGAGGGCCGTCTGGCTGTCCGTCTGGCCAGAGGGGCTCTGACCGGCTACATTGAGAAGAGGAAGATCACTCAGCCACAGGGCCTTCCCACAGTATTTGAGGAGAAGAGGGGGGTTTTTGTAACTCTGCACGAGGACGGGGACCTGCGGGGGTGTATCGGCTATCCCCAGCCCATCATGCCCCTGGGCAGAGCCATCGTGGACTCGGCGATCAACGCAGGGTGCCGCGACCCACGCTTTCCCAGCGTGCGCCCGGCAGAGCTGGGAAGAATCGAGATGGAGGTGACCATTCTCACTCAGCCCGAGGCCTACACCGAGCCCAGGGAGAAGCTGCCCGAGCTGGTGGTGACCGGCAGGGACGGGCTGATAGTCTCCAGAGGGCCGTTCACGGGCCTGCTCCTGCCTCAGGTGGCCCCCGAGTGGGGTTTTGACTCCCAGGAGTTTCTATCCCAGACCTGCGTCAAGGCCGGGCTGCCGCCTGACGCCTGGCGGGATGAGCAGACGGAGGTTTCGCACTTCCAGGCGCAGATCTTTGCCGAGGTAGCACCGGAGAGGGAGGTCTTCGAGAAAAGCTTCACGGAACAGGGATGCGGGACGGTATGAGGACGGGCCAGGGGCAGGTATCAAATAGCCAATAAAAATGCAATAATGCAATAAAAAGGAATCGCATTAATGTGCTGGATGATCGGAGATCACCTTTGGCGAGCTGGGGAATGAGTGGCCTAATCGATTCGCGTCAAACATTGAGCAGAGCAGGAAAGTGTGCATTATGATCAGAGAATACCGGTGTCTGAAGCTTGACGGGGACGCCGTTCGGGAAGAGAGCTGTCCGGTGGTTGAAGAGGTGCCGCTCTCCATTTTCATCAACGGTCGGCATTTCGCCACCGCCATGACCAGCCCGCAGATGAGGCGG